>ENA-OWOC01000101-OWOC01000101.1-gut-metagenome-genome-assembly--contig:-NODE-101-length-40251-cov-6.031015_pt1 | contig 40251 bp, 34 predicted proteins | sample MGYA00248245_ERZ651791 | MGnify/ENA primary metagenome ERZ651791 (study PRJEB26908, sample SAMEA4031703) | gut metagenome | biome: gut; feature: normal infant; material: stool | place: China | collected 2015...
TTTCACATCGGACTAGGTGCCCTCCGGGGTATGGACATCCGATGCTTCTTGTCCGGCCTTGGCCGGGCAAGAAGATAGCCGTCCTGAACTGTTACCTCCTATTCCTCATTCATCTTGGCCAGCTTGGCGCTCTGGTCCGCGGCAATCAGGTTATCCAGAAGCTCCTGGATATCCCCGTTCATAATGGAGTCGATTTTGTACAGCGTCAGCTTAATCCTATGGTCCGTCACCCGCCCCTGAGGGAAGTTGTAGGTGCGGATTTTCTCCGAACGGTCTCCGGTTCCGATCTGGCTTCTTCTCTCCTCCGCCTCGGAATTCTGCCGTTTCTCCAGCTCCATATCGTACAGCTTGGAGCGCAGCAGCCGGAAGGCCTTCTCCTTGTTCTGAAGCTGGGACTTCTCCGTCTGGCTGTAAATCACGATTCCCGTAGGAATATGGGTTAAACGGACCGCGGAATCGGTAGTATTGACGCACTGTCCGCCGTTTCCGGAGGCACGCATCACATCGATGCGGCAGTCGTTCATATCAATCTGTACGTCCACTTCCTCCGCCTCGGGCATCACCGCCACCGTAGCCGTGGAGGTGTGAATCCGGCCGCCGGACTCCGTCTCCGGCACACGCTGTACCCGGTGAACGCCGCTCTCGTATTTCAGCTTGGAGTAAGCGCCTTTTCCCGTCACCATGGCTACCACTTCCTTGAAGCCGCCGATGCCGTTCTCATTAAGGCTGATCATCTCCACCTTCCAGTGCTGACTGTCCGCGTAGCTGCAGTACATGCGGTACAGCTCCGCCGCGAAGAGAGCCGCCTCGTCGCCGCCGGCGCCTGCCCGGATTTCCAGGATAATGTTCTTGTCGTCGTTGGGGTCCTTGGGCAGCAGCAGAACCTTCAGCTCATGCTCCAGCTCCTCCACCTTCTTCTTGCTCTCGGAAAGTTCCTCCTTGGCCAGCTCCCGCATCTCCTCGTCGCTCTCCTCCTCCAGAAGCTGGAGGCTGTCCTCGATGCTCTGCTTGGCCTTCTTGTACTCCCGGTAGGCCTCTACAATGGGAGCCAACTCCGCCTGCTCCTTCATCAGCTTCGTGAAGCGCTTGGTATCCTGGGCCACGTCCGGCTCTCCCAGGGTATGCATCAGCTCTTCATAGTGAATCAGCATATCATCTAATTTATCAAACATCTCTATTTTCCTCTCCTGATTTTGTGGCTGTTCAGAATGTTTCTTCGTAACAGTTCAGCCGCCGCTATGGCCATCCGGCGCGGACCACCCGGTCCTTTCCCGTCAGGTCCTGTACGGTACGGATATCCCGGAATCCGGCCTCCGCCAGCAGTCTTTCCACCGCCGGTCCCTGGTCCCAGCCGATTTCCAGGTAAATGGCTCCGCCTTTCTTTAAAAAACGCCCGCTCTCCCTGGCTAAAATATGGTAAAATTTCAGGCCGTCCTCATCCCCGTCCAGGGCCATCCTGGGCTCGTGGTCCCGCACCTCCGGCTCCAGCCCCTCGATTACATTCCGCGGGATATAGGGAGGGTTGGAAACCAGGATATCGAACATTTCCCCGGAGGGAATCCCCTCAAACATGTCGCTTTGAAGCAGCCGGAACTCCCCCTGGTAATCCTTCAGCAGCTTCTGCCCGTTACGGTCGGCTACCTCCAGGGCTTCTCCCGACAAATCCAGGGCCCAGACTTTCTCATATTTCCCCAGCCTGGCAAGGCTGACCGCGATGCAGCCGCTGCCGGTACACAAATCCAGAACCTGCCGGGCAGGGTCCGGGCACTCCTGTAAGACCAGCTCCACCAGAGTTTCCGTATCCTGTCTGGGGACCAGCACATGCTCATTGACCTCAAATTCCAGTCCCATAAAGTCCTGCACCCCCAGAATCTGCTGAAGCGGCACCCTACTGGCCCTGCGCTCCGTCATTTCCCGGAAGCGCCGGATTTTCTCCTGGGTATCGGTATCCTTCGGAAGTTCCCGTCCGCTTACCGCCAGAAACGAGGCCAGGCTCAAGTCAAAGGCCGCCAGCAGCAGATACCGGGCGTCCAGGGACCAGTCCGGCACCTCCGCTTTTTTCAGCTGTTCTCTTCCTTCCTCCAAAAGCTTTTGCAGCGTCATATTTCTCTCCCTGTCAGTCTCCTGTTCCCTCAGGCTGCCGCGTCTGCTCCCCGTTCTTTTCCCAGCCGGGAAAATTCTCATCCAGATAAGCTCTCCAGTCAAATACCTTTTCCACCGCGGCGATCGCCACTTCAATCATGGAGTCATCCGGCTCCTTGGTGGTCAGCCCCTGCATCCACATACCCGGCCTGCTGAAAAGATTTACAATCCAGGAGTCATGGCGCCCCGCAAACCGCAGAAATTCATAGGACACTCCCGCGATAACCGGGATTAAAAGAATCCGGCTCAAAACTCTCAAAAGCAGCGACTCCGGACGGATTACCAGAAAGAACAGAATGCTGATAATCATAACAAACATAAGAAAACTGGTCCCGCAGCGCTTGTGCTCCTTGGAGCTGGCCCGGACGTTGTCCACGTTTAAGGCGAGGCCGTGTTCAATACAATTGATGCATTTGTGTTCGGAACCATGGTACATAAAGGTGCGCCGTATATCCTCCATCCGGCTCACCAGCTTAATATATCCAATAAAAATGGCAATGCGGATCAATCCTTCCAGAAAGGCCATAGCCGTCTCCGACGGAATCACCCTTTGGCACACCCGGGCAATGAGCATGGGCAGCACCATAAAAATACCGATGGCCAGCACAAAGGAGAAAATCATTACCACGGTCATGAGAACAGATTCCAGCTTCTCGCCAAATACTTTATCCAGCCATTTTTCAAATTTGGAGGGCTCCACCTCCTCGTCGTCCTCAAAAAAGCTGCAGGACCAGGTCAGAGCCCTCATCCCCAGGACCATGGAGTCCACAAAGCTGAACACTCCCCTGATAAAGGGCAGGGACAAAAGCTTTACCTTCCTCGTCATGCTCACATACTGGTCATTCATGACCTCGATTTCCCCGTCGGGCCTGCGCACGGCAACCGCGTAGTTGGTGCCGTTCTGCATCATAATGCCCTCGATTACCGCCTGCCCCCCGATTCCAGAATATTTCATCTTGTCAACCTTTCCGATTTAAAGAGTCACTGTTCAGGACGTCCTGAACTGCTGCCTAAAAAACAAAAGGGCTGAGCTAGTTTTAAGCTCAACCCCTTATCAGCTTCCCTATTTACCAGCATTAATGCCGTACTTACGATTGAACTTATCAATACGTCCGCGGGCAGCGGCAGCCTTCTGCTGACCAGTGTAGAATGAATGACACTTAGAGCAAACCTCTACATGGATTTCCTTTTTGGTGGAACCGGTAACGAACTCGTTTCCACAGTGGCAAACAACTTTTGCCTGGTAATAATTGGGATGGATTCCTTCCTTCATGATATTCACCTCTTCAATTTATTTTGCGGTTTCCGACCGCGGCGATTTATGCCAATCTGCCTTTGTACACAGCCCATTTTTCCAAGAGGAGCGCACAAATATCGGCACTGTTTCAAGTCTCACGCACCCGACCCGTAAGGTTCTGACTCACGAAGATGCCAAAACTGCCGTCAATTCGGACAGCTTAAACAGTATAGCACAGAGGACCTGCAAATGCAACTCAATTTTTAGAAAAACCGAATTTTCTTCGCCATTTCCACAAATTCCTTGTTGTTCCTGGTCCTGGCAAAAAGATCCAGGATTTTTTCTACCGCTTCCTCGGGCTTTAGGGAACTGGTGGCCTTGTGAATGATATCCACACATTCCGCCTCTTCCTTGGTCAGGAGCAGGTCGTCCCGCCTGGTTCCGGACTTTAAAATATCCACTGCGGGGAAAATTCGTTTTTCCGAAAGCTTCCGGTCCAGCACCAGTTCCATGTTGCCGGTCCCTTTAAACTCCTCGTAGATCACGTCGTCCATCCGGCTTCCCGTATCCACCAGTGCGGTGGCCAGCACCGTCAGGCTTCCGCCCTCCCTCATATTCCGGGCCGCGCCGAAAAACCGCTTGGGCATATGCAGCGCCGCCGGATCCAAACCGCCGGAAAGGGTTCTGCCGCTGGGAGCCACCGTCAGGTTGTAGGCTCTTGCCAGACGGGTGATGCTGTCCAGAAGGATAATCACGTCCCTGCCATGCTCCACCAGGCGCTTGGCCCGCTCAATCACCATCTCGGAAACCCGCTTATGACGCTCCGGAAGCTCGTCGAAGGTGGAGTAAATCACTTCTACATTAGGTCCTACAATGGCCTCCTTGATATCCGTCACTTCCTCCGGCCGCTCGTCAATGAGCAGAATCATCAAATGCATATCCGGATGATTGGTGGTAACCGCCTTGGCCACCTGCTTTAAGAGGGTAGTTTTTCCCGCTTTGGGCGGAGACACAATCATACCTCTCTGGCCCTTTCCAATGGGTGCCAGAAGGTCCAGAACCCGCATAGCCACCGATGTGCGGACTCCGGGCGTCTCCATATGAAGGCGTTCATTGGGGAAAATGGGCGTTAAATCCTCAAAGTTTGGCCGGCGCTCTGTGGAGCTTAACGGATATCCGTTTACGGTCCGCACGTAGAGAAGGGCCGCGAATTTTTCCGTAGCCGACTTCACCCGGCGGTTTCCGCAGATAATATCTCCCGTTTTCAGATTAAAACGGCGGATCTGGGACGGCGCCACATAGACGTCATTTTCTCCCGGCAGGAAATTCTCGCACCGGATAAAGCCAAAGCCGTCGGGCATCACCTCAAGGATTCCCTGAGCCTCGATTCCGCTGTCCAGCTCCAGCAGGTCCTGGTTGGACAGACCGGTCGCGTCATTTTTTACCTCGCCGCGTATTTGGCGTTCCTCACCTGATGCGGCCTGAGGCTGCGCAGGCTGTGGGACATTCTGCTGAAGCTGGGTACCCTGGCTGTAAGAAGAAGCTCCGTTTCCCTGGCCTTGAGCGGCGGCGTGGGGCGCATAAGCCCTCTGGGCCGGCTTTCCCTGTCCGTTCCGCTCATAAGGCCTGGCGTTTCTTCTCGCATCGCCCAACCGGCTATTCTCCTGATTTTTTCCATTTCCATGGTAGGATACCGAAGGCTCCCTGCCTCTGGAATTTTCTCTAAATCCCCTGGACTCCTGGGGATTTTTCCCTTCCTGGACCGTTTTTGCCGCCTGAGCCTCCTGTTCCTTTTCTGCCTGATTGCACAGCAACTCTACCAGCTCCGCCTTACGCATGGCGCTGGTTCCTTTCAGGCCCTGTGCCTTGGCCATTTCCCTAAGCTCCGATACCGGCAGGGTTTCTAATTTTTCGCGCATACTAATCTCCTTATTGTGAAATTAAAAGTATCCAAAATGTGGGGTTTGTACCAGACTTTGTGAAATCTTTTGATATGTGAAAATGCAGGTCAGTCAGAGAAACCTGCTGTTTATTGCAACCACTCAGAACGGCATATCTTCTTATCCGGACAGAGCCGTTCTGAACTGTTACGTATATTATAAACATGTTTCAATGGAAATGTAAAGTAAAACTTCCAAATCCCCCTCTCTCCCGCCGGAAATAAAACTGTAATCAATCCGTTCATTTCCTTTCGTTTTTCCGTCTTGCCCCGTATTTCCATGTCCTCCGGCCCAAAATGAAAAAATCCGGAAAAAACAACGTAAAATCGTGCTTTTCCCCGATTTCCCCCGTTCTTATGCGGTTTACCATAAACGGAAAATAATTAAGAAAATCTTAATAATCTATTCAAGGAACATTCAAACATTCCGGGCGGATGCATGATATACTATGAACATAAGAGATGCACGAATCACAACTATCCTTCAACCCTTTTTGAAAATCCGAAAATCCTAAAGAAAAGTGCTCCGTACTGAAAAGTATGGAGCTTTTTCTATGTATCTTTACAGAGCTTCAGGACATCCGGCGTGAAAGCGAGGGCCGTCTATCCTTTGATCTGTTCCAGAACTTTTCTCAGGTCTTCCACATTTCCATCCGAAAAGCAGTATCCGTCCATCCCCGTATCCCTGGCGCCCTGGATGTTTTCTTCCAGATCGTCGATAAAATAGCATTCCCCGGGATCTAACCGGAAGCGCCGGTACAGATGCTCGTACATCTCCTTCTGAGGCTTCATGCATTTTACCTCTGCGGAAAACAGAACGCCGTCGAAACAGTCGATGGCGGGGATCACATCCCGGTAACATTCCAGCAGACGCACAGAAGCGTTGGAGCAGATATAGAGGCCATAGCCTTTTTCTTTCAGCTGGCGGGTTAATTCCTCCATCCCTTTCTTAGGACGCATATTGTAAAGATGCCACTGAGCAAAACAGCGGGCCGCCGCTTCTTTCTCCTCAGGAGTATCCAGACGGTTCACCATAGCCTTCAGCCCCTGTTCCTCCGAGATGATGCCCATGTCCAGTTTTACCCACTCCGGCGAAACGAAAACCGTGGTGTAAATCCGTTTTCTCATCTCCTCGTCAGGAATCAGGGCTCTGCATACCAGGTCCCCGTCATAGTCCACCAGCACGTTTCCCATATCAAACACAATATTCCGTATCATATTTCCTCCATAAACGGTTCAGGGCATCCTGAACACTTAAGATTCTCTCCTGACAAAAAGACCCGGCGCCTCCGCTCCTTATGAGCGCCGGCCCCGGGCCTTTCTTATGCTTCAGGTTTCTCTACCTGAGCAATGGCAGTTTTCTGCATGGGAATCCGGCAGTTTTTGTTGCTGCCAAACTCTACGATTACAGTATCATCGGTCATATCGATAATGACTCCGTAGAAGCCGCTGGTGGTCAACACCGTATCTCCTACCGCAACACTGTTTAACATTTCCTGCATCTTCTGTTTTTCCTTCTTCTGCGGACGGATGGCCATAAAGTACAGCATACCAACCAGCAGAATCACATAGAAAATCCAAAAAGCCGGAGTGCTCGTCATTCTTTCTTCCTCCTTATCACGACTGCCGCCGCCTCGCCGCGGACAGCCCTATTTTAGCTCTGAGACCCTTCCATGCCGGACAGCTTGGCCTTTTTGTATTCGGCATAGCGGTGTTCCTCAATGGCGTCGCGAATCTCTTTCATCATTGTATTATAAAAATACAAATTATGCAAGGTACATAAACGCATTCCCAGCATTTCTTTTGCCTTCAGCAGATGGCGGATATAAGCCCTGCTGTAGGAACGGCAGGCCGGACAGCCGCAGCCTTCCTCAATGGGCCTGGAATCCAGCTCATACTTCTGATTGAAGAGATTGAGCTTTCCCTGGTTGGTATAGACATGGCCGTGTCGGCCGTTTCTGGACGGGTATACGCAGTCGAAAAAGTCCACGCCCCGGTCCACTGCCTCCAGGATATTGGCAGGCGTGCCTACTCCCATGAGATACACCGGCTTGTTTTCCGGAAGATGGGGCACCGTCACATCCAGGATGTGATACATCTCCTCGTGGGTCTCTCCCACCGCCAGGCCGCCTACGGCATAGCCGGGAAGATCCATCTGGGCAATCTCCTTGGCGTGCCAGATGCGGATTTCGTCCACCACTCCGCCCTGGTTGATGCCAAAAAGCAGCTGTTCCTTGTTGATGGTGTCCGGCAGAGCGTTTAACTCCTCCATCTTGTTCTTGCAGCGCAGAAGCCAGCGGGTCGTCCGCTCCACAGAGGCCCGGATATACTCCTCGCTCCCATGGCTTGGAGGACACTCGTCAAAGGCCATGGCGATGGTGGAGCCCAGATTGGACTGAATCTGCATGCTCTCCTCAGGGCCCATGAAAATCTTGCGGCCGTCGATATGGGAGTTAAAGTATACCCCTTCCTCCTTGATCTTGCGCAAACTGGTTAAGGAAAATACCTGAAACCCGCCGGAGTCGGTGAGAATTGGCCGGTCCCAGTTCATAAACTTGTGAAGGCCGCCAAATTTCTTGATCAGCTCGTCCCCGGTGCGCACATGGAGGTGGTAGGTGTTGGACAGCTCCACCTGGGTACCGATCTGGCGCAGGTCGTCGGTGGACACCGCTCCCTTGATAGCTCCCACCGTTCCTACATTCATAAATACCGGCGTCTCAATGGTTCCATGGACGGTCTCCATTCTGGCCCGCTTGGCCCGTCCGTCTTTTGCGATTACTTCGTATTTCATATCTTTAAGCCTCGTCCTCCGCCAGGGCGGCTTTAATCATAATGGCGCACTCAATTCGTTTCTTCTGCATCTCACAGCCAATCTCGTAGGCGCCGGTAATGGAGTTGCTGAAGTTCCAGGCATTGGCCGCGCAGCCGCCGCTGCAGTAAAATCTGGCGAAGCAGTCCTTACATTTCTCCTTGGCGTAGACGTTGCACATCTTAAACTCATCCCGCACCTGGGTATTGACGATGCCGGTGTCCACATTTCCCAGAAGGAACTGCTCGTTTCCTACGAACTGATGGCAGGGGTAGAGATCGCCCCATGGGGTTACCGCCAGATACTCTGTGCCGGAGCCGCAGCCTGCCAGACGCTTGGCCACGCAGGGACCGGCATTTAAGTCAATCATAAAGTGGAAGAAGTTAAAGCCGCGGCCTTCCTTTTTCCGCTTAATATACTCCACAGCCAGCTTGTCGTACTCCTCCAGAATCTGGGGGATATCCTCCTCGCGGATGGCATAGGGCTCGCTGGGATCCGCCACCACCGGCTCCATGGACATCTGCTTAAAGCCCAGATCCGCGTAGTGGAGCACATCTTTGGAGAAGTCCAGGTTATTGCGGGTAAATGTACCGCGCACATAGTAGTTGTTCTGGTCTCTGCTCTCGGCAAACTTCCGGAACTTTGGAACGATCAGGTCATAGCTGCCGGATCCGTTTCGGAAGGGGCGCATCTGGTCGTTGACTTCCTTGCGTCCGTCCAGGCTCAGGACTACATTTCCCATCTCCCGGTTGCAGAATTCCATCACCTCGTCGTTTAACAGAACGCCGTTGGTGGTCAGGGTAAAGCGGAACTTTTTATTGTGGGCTTCCTCCTGGGAACGGCCGTACTCCACCAGGCGCTTTACCACATCCCAGTTTAACAGGGGCTCGCCGCCGAAGAAATCCACTTCCAGGTTGCGGCGGTTTCCGGAATTGGCAATCAGGAAATCCAGCGCCTTCTTTCCCACCTCGTAGCTCATCAGAGCCCGGCGGCCGTGGTACTCGCCTTCCTCCGCAAAGCAGTAGCGGCAGGCCAGGTTGCAGTCGTGGGCGATGTGAAGACAGAGGGCTTTTACCACCGTCTTTCTCTTCTTAAAGTCCATGACAAAATCTTTATAAATGTCCCGGGTAAAAAGCTGCTCCAGGTTGATCAGCTCCTGGATATCCTCCAGTGCCTCGCCGATTTCCTGTGAGGAATATTTCCCCTTCAGGTCGGAAAATACCTTCTCCTTCACCTGGTCGGAAAGCGTTTCCGGCTTTTCCAATTCCCGGATCTGTTCGGCCGCGGAGGCGATGGCATCGTAGACCACCGGCTCCACCACATGGACGGAGCCGCTGTTGACGTCCATAACGATGTTGTAGCCGTTATTTTGATACTGATGAATCACAGATATACACTCTCTTTCTTTTTTGTAAGGGGCGCGTTCCGGCTGCCGCCGGCGGACAGGCCGCCTGAGGGCCCAATGATCCCGCTGCCGGGCACATGGAAAAACCCCCATAATCCACCGGACCACAGGGGCTCTTGCCAAATTTGAAACAGCGGCCTGAGGCCGCCCTTCATCCTGTACGCGCCTTTCGCCGTAATCAGCGGTTGGGATTCTCGCAGGACTGATTGCCTACGGTGCAGGATGTCTTACATGCGGACTGGCAGGAAGTCTGGCACTCACCGCAGCCGCCCTTCTTCATGGTATCCTTTAAGGTATTGGCATTTAATGTCTTTACACGCTTCATGTGGCGACACCTCCTCTTTGATCTTTCATTGAATTTTTCTGCGGCCGCTTTTAGCAGCTGCATTTGGTTTATTATAACACAGTGAATGGCGGGACGCAATGGGAAAATGCCGCTTCAAATGCCCGCCATGCTGCGAAACTCCTCCATACTGCCTGCCTTTGCCGCCGTTTTCAGCCATTTTTCCAAAATCTCCTGATCCTTCTGGCTGCATATGATGTCCCGCAGCTCTCTCGATGGCGTACCAAATTCTTCCAAAAGCGCAAGGATACTTTTTGCCATGCCTTGCTCCATCCCACGTTCTAATCCAATCGATAAGATGCTCATACGCACTTCCTCCCATTCTTCTGATTCCTTTACTTCCTGTACGATCTCATCCAGTTCCACGATCCTCGGATCCATAACCTGGATTGCCGGATTGTCCAGGCTGGTTTTCTTCATATACTGAAGCAGACTCACCAGCTCCGCCCTTCCGTTCAGGCTTTCCATATTCAGGAAGATTTTCCTGGTTCCATCTCCCAGCCTCAGCTCTGGGATTTCCTCACATTGTTCCGAAAACGTATATCTGGCCAGGTCTCTTTCAAATATATCTTCCTGAGTAATAAACGTTACAACGGTAGAAGGCAGCTGTCGGTAGCGGGTCTTCTTTCCTGATTTCAGCAGCGGCGTATCCAAAAGTCCCTGATAAAAACGGGCTCTTCTTCGCACATCATCGCTGCTGGTATCATTTTGCATCTCCGTACTGAACTGGCGGTTCTTCTCGTCTTCCGCCCAGGCATCCAGACGAATTGCCCTGTGGCCCTGTCGGTTCAAAACTACCTCCTCCACATGGATTTTTCTCAGCCTCAAATCTGTTTCATCCATAATAATACTCAGCACATTCTCATGGGCTTTCTGATTTTTCATCACAGATAAAAATAAGGCGAAATCACTGAGATTCAGCTCTTCTTCCGAAAATTCCCATTTCACTTGTTCCATTCAATTCCTCCCTTTCTTCATTAATCTCCAGGGAGGAACACATCACCTCCCTGCCGTATGTGGGTATTAAGCAAGGAGTTTCATGACAGCCGCCGCAGCGGCCCTAGATTCACAGAAATAGAAGATCAGATCCTTTGAAATCTTGCTTGAATTTATCTTATCATATAATATTCGGGCCCGCAAGGACGAATCTGCCGCTTCTCCCCGTCATATCCCCGACCCGTCCCGAATATATTGCATCAACTACATGTACAGGGAGGAAATCCTCATGGCAGTTCACGCCGCGAAACCGATGCTCCGCTCTCTGCTGCTGTCCTACGCCTTGTCCGCCCTTCTTCTGACCGGTCTGGCCTTCTGCCTATACCGCCTGCGCCTGAAGGAAGGCCAGGTCAACCTCATGGTCTTCGCCATTTACCTGATTGCCTGCTTCGCAGGAGGACTGGCCGCCGGAAAGGGCATCCGGAAACGCCGCTTTTTCTGGGGTTTTCTGCTGGGATTGCTCTATTTTCTGGTCCTCTTTGCCGTTTCCTGGGCTCTCAATCAAGGCGGACCGGTGGATTTGGAGCGCTCTGCAACGGTCCTGGGGCTGTGCGTCCTGGGAGGAAGTCTTGGAGGAATGGTCAGCTGATGCAAAAAGTCCGCCGGGTCCTGCCGCGATGCGGCAGATCCGGCGGATATTTTTGCCGTTCTATCGAATGATACTCCCTTAAAGTTTCCCCAGCGCTTCCCGGTCCGCAATCACTGTCACATCTTCTATGGTGGATTCCGTCAGGTCCACGCGGCGGGTGAGAGGGGCAAATTGGGAATCCGGCTCGTTAAAACCGATATGGCCATTGTGGCCAAGCCCCAGAATCTGCAGGTCAATACCTCCCAGCTCTTCAATCATCTGCTCATACCTGCCGCATTCCTCCTGCCAATCCTCATTCATTCCGTCCGGAATGTGAATATGACTTCGGTTGATATTTACCTTGGAGAACAGATGCCGGTCCATAAAATAATGGTAGCTCTGCTCGCGGTCCGGAGCCAGGCCCCGGTATTCGTCCAGATTCACCGTTTTGACCTGTGAAAAGTCCAAATCTCCCTCAAAACAGCTCCTCATCCTCTGCCGGGTTCTCTTCCAGCTCCACAATCCGAATGGCCTCCAGCTCTTCTTCCAGTGAACGCTCGTCCACATAAGCGTCAAAAACTCTCAGCCGGCTGCTGTCCCCGGTAAGAATTTGTCTTCCACTGTTCCTCCAATTCCCGTCGGATTTCCGTCAAACATTCCAAAGCGGCGCTAAAGACGGCCGGAAACCGCTCCCGGATCTGTCCTTTTTCCCAGTCCCTGTCTGCCCACAAAAGAATCAGCTGGCCAATCCCCCGGATTTCCTCTTCATCCGGCTTATAGCCCTCAAATTTCTCCAAACCAACGGCCAGCTGGCGCGCCAGGTCATATTCAGGCCCCTGGGACAATTATCCCTTCTGACAGGCGAAGGTTTTCAGCTCCTCCATGCTGCTTTTCACCGTTCTCTCGCTGGTCTGCAAAAGCCCTGCCAGCTCGCCGGCTTTTACGAAGCCTGAGCTTCCGATAATCGCGTAAAACAGCTTCAGAATTCTTGTGTTTTCCTCTGTCATTGTTTTATTCCCTTCTTTTGCAAAAAGAGCCAATGCGATCCCGGGTCTTTGCCCTCTGTCCGCACCAGCTCCCACTGACCGCTTATCTTCTATATCCTTCTCCTTACTTTTCCCTGAACTCCCGGACCATCTGCCCCGCCAGAATCATCAGAGCTCCCAGGAAAATGAAGAAATCTCCCAGATTAAATACCACCTTCTTCAGGCCCTTCCACCGGATAGAAAAATAGTCCACCACATATCCTCTCACCATCCGGTCCCAGGTATTGCTGACAGCTCCCCCCAGCGCCACCGCCAGGCCCAGCTTTTCCGCCAGGCCCTCACGCCTTCCGGACAGAGCCGCCAGAGCTCCTGCCAGCGCGGAGGTCATCATCAGCGGAATGGTCTGCACCAGCTGGGGCCTATTTTTCATAACCCCGAAAGGAAATCCGGCATTGTGGTTTTTATGCAGCCGAATCCATCCTTTGGCACAGGGCAGATCCCTGGGAAGAGTCTGGTCCTCCTGATCCTCTATATTCTGCTTAATGCCCTGGTCCAGGCCTGCAAGGGCCAGCACAATCCATGTATATTTCATCAAAACCGCCTTCCTTTCCCTGTCTTTTTACAGCTCAGGAGATCCGGTGTGAAAAGCTCCGTCCTGAACTATTTCCATTGTACTATGAGCCTTCTTTTTCGTCCAGCAAAATATATGATGCGCATGGGGCGCTTCCCGCCCGCATATACTTAGGTAAAATGCCCATCCGGAGACAGCCCTATGGCTTTTTGTCCTTTTAATCCGGCCTCCCAGGAATACGCCGATTTTCTCTACTATTTCACTGACCAGAGCCAGCCTCTGGACAACGCCCCCGAGGGCGCTCTCTGCCTCCAGTATATCTCCTCCTACTTCGCCGTGGTCCATGTGCCTTTAAAAAGCAGTCTCCCCCTATCCCTCGAAAAGTATTCCTACTACAGCATTCCCAAGCTGTTTACCCTCCTTGATACCTCCAGTATGGAAGAGTCTGGCATCCAGCAGGTATTAAATACGACTACCCTGGCAAATGGAGGACGGGGTACCATAATCGGAATCGCAGACACAGGAATCGACTACACCAATCCCCTGTTTCGCAACCCTGACGGCACCACCCGCCTACTCTCGATCTGGGATCAAACCCTGCCGGAAGATTCCAGACAGCTTCCTCCCGGCGTGTCTGATCTCTACCCGGGCAGCGGAGCAGCCTATGGCACAGAATTTAAAGAGGAGGATATCAACGCCGCCCTGGAATCACAAGATCCTTATACGCTGGTCCCCTCCCGGGACGAAAACGGCCACGGAACCTTTTTGGCCGGCATCGCGGCAGGCGGTTTTTCCAGCAACGGGGAATTTAACGGGGCTGCCCCCAACTGCCGTCTGGCCGTAGTGAAACTGAAGCCGGCCAAGTCCTATCTTCGGGATTTCTTTCTGATTCGCCCGGAGGCGGCGGCTTACCAGGAAAATGACATTATGATGGCAATAAAATATCTCTATGTCGCCGCCATGAGCCGTGGTATGCCTCTTGTAATCCTTCTGGGACTTGGCACCAACAATGGAAGCCACGAAGGCCAGTCTCCTTTAAGCTTTCAGCTTCAAAGCATTACCCGCTTTCCCGGAATCATCTCCGTAGTTGCGGCAGGCAACGAAACCGGCTTGGGCCATCATTACCAGGGAGAGCTTTCCCCCGAAATTCCCTATGAGGATGTGGAAATATATGTAGGCTCCCAGGAAATGGACAGAGGATTTTCTATGGAAATGTGGAGCGCCGGAGCGGATACCTTTTCCGTTGGAATCCTCTCCCCCGGCGGCGAGATGGTAGAACGGATTCATCCCTCCGGAGGCGCCCAGGTTACCATCTCCTTCAAGCTGATCAATACTCAGGTTATCGTCTATGACCAGCTTCTGGAATCCGGTTCCGGCCGTCAGCTGATTTTCTTCCGGTTTCTCAACCCTGCCGAAGGCATCTGGCGCATCCGGGTCTTTCCTTCTTTCAGCCTTACAGGAGAATATAATTTGTGGCTTCCGGCAGAGAGCTTTATCTCCCCTGAAACCCGTTTTCTCCGCCCCGCCCCCTACTCCACCATCACGGTTCCCGGAAACTCTGCCGCCGCCCTCACCATCGGCGCCTACAACCATTTAAACGACAGCATCTACATCCACTCCAGCCGGGGCTTTACCATCAACAACCATGTAAAGCCGGATCTGGCGGCTCCCGGGGTCAATGTATACGGTCCTGCCCTGAGCCGGACGCCGTCTTCCTCCCCTCCTGTCATGACCCGCAGGAGCGGAACCTCCGTGGCAGCGGCACATGCCGCAGGAGCGGCCGCATCCATTTTAAGCTGGGGACTTGTGGAGGGCAATGACCCCGGCATGACCCAGACAGCCCTTCGGTCCTATCTGATCCGTGGAGCCAGACGCAGTCCTGCCTTTACCTATCCCAACCGGGAATGGGGGTATGGAATTTTGGATTTATACCAAACCTTTCGCTCAATTTCCTGAAGCTGATTGAAAAAAAGCTGGTTAGCGCTGTTTTGGCTCTGGCAGCGGCAAAGAAAAAGCATATCTGCTCCGGTTCAGGCCTCCCTCATCCAAGGCTCTTCCGACTGGGCAGATACGCTTTTCACATCCCCATATTCAGTTATACGACGGCTTCTGCGTCCCCGGTTCTATCCCCGCATCTGAATCAGAGGGCCGCCGTTTTTCTCCAGGTAAGGCCGGGTTACTACCACGGAACCGATATTGGGATCCTTGGGAATCTCATACATAATGTCCAGCATGAGCTCCTCCATCACCGCCCGCAGCGCTCTGGCGCCAGTGCCCCGCTTCAGGGCCTCCGCAGCAATCCACTCCAGGGCGTCATCCTCAAATACCAGCTTCACCTCATCCATAGCCAGCAGCTTCTCGTACTGACGGACAATGGCGTTTTTCGGTTCTTTCAAAATCCGGACCAGCATCTCCTGGTCCACCCCCTGAAGGGTTACGGTTACCGGAAGGCGTCCCAAGAATTCCGGAATCATTCCAAAAGCCCTCAAATCTTCTCCCGTCACCTGGCTCAAAATATTTGGATCCTGGTCGTAGGTATCCTTTAACACGGCCCCGAATCCCATGGTGGTCTTTCTGGACAGCCGCTCTTTGATGATTCCTTCCAAATCCGGAAAGGCTCCGCCGCAAATAAAAAGTATGTCGTCCGTATTCACCGAGGCGGTAGGGGTCATGGCGTTTTTCTGGTTGGAGCCGATGGGGACCTCCACCACGCTCCCCTCCAGCAGCTTTAACAGTTCCTGCTGGACAGACTCTCCGCTTACATCTCTGGTAGTCGTCTGCTTCTTCTTGGCAATCTTGTCAATCTCATCAATGAAAATGATGCCCTTCTCGGCTCGCTTTACATCATTATCCGCCGCCGCCAGAAGCTTGGACACCACGCTCTCAATATCGTCTCCGATGTATCCCGCCTCCGTCAGGGAGGTAGCATCGGCAATAGCAAGAGGCACATCCAGCAGCTTGGCCAAAGTCTTTACCAGATAGGTCTTACCGCTGCCGGTCGGACCGATCATCAGAATGTTGGACTTCTGAATTACCACTCCATCCGCATCCTCCTGGTCTCCGCCCAAAAAAGCCCGCTTGTAATGATTATAAACTGCCACGCAGATGGCCTTTTTTGCTTTTTCCTGGCCAATTACATACTCGTCCAGCTTCGCTTTGATCTGATGCGGGGCCGGAATATCCTTCATGGTAAGAACCGGCTTTTCCTGACGTTTTCTGGCCTTCTGCTTTTTCGTCCCCTCCTGGGCCTGTCCGGGCATAGTCCCTGAATCCATCCGGAACAGGGGCATCGCAGGAAAACGGGAAAGGTCGATATTGCTTCTGCTGATGGTATCAAATGCCTTCTGCATGCAGTCGTGGCACATATACATTCCGCCCGGCATATCCAGCATAGGCCCTGCCTTGCTTTCCGGACGGCGGCAGATATAACAAATTCTTTCCCGATGCGCTTTCTCTTCCTGCTGTTCTTCCAGGTCTTCTCCGTTGATCTCCTCCTGCAGCTCATCCTGCAGCTTATCCTGATCTTCCAAGTACTTATCTCCTCTCTTTTCCAAAAAGCGGCAGCGGCCAAGTCGCGCCGTTGCCGCCTTAAAACACAAGGTCTCCTTCTATGGAGTTAAAATCACAGAGCCAGGTCCCCCGGACGTATTGTCCTGAACGGTCTCCGGGCGAGTCACCGGCGTCACTGCCGACGATGTGGTGGGATTCTCCGGACTCTGAGCCGCCGTGGATGCCGCCGACGATGTAGTCGGCGCTGTGGTGGCTACTCCCGGCCCTGTCAGAGAATCATCCGACCGGGTAGTGGCGTCCGTGGGGTGAGCCACCGTTCCCTGCCCCGAACTTCCCGACTGGGTGGGCGCCGGCCTGGTATACTCGTAACCCGGTCCATATCCTTCCGGCGGGTCTATATAGTTTCCATCCTCATCCGTTTCCAGCTCCAGACCATCCAGATACTCTCCGTCAATCCAGTCGTCTCCAATGCCCGGATACAGGCCTGTGGTCTCCTCCGTTCCCGTAGTTTCCTCTGAAACCGTGGTCTCCTCTTCCTCCGTGGCCGCTGCAGTGGTAGGACTGGGGATATATCCGCCGTCGGTACCTACGCTGCTGATGGGCGCCGCCTCTTTGTACTTGCCGCTGTCCGAGGAAATCTTGGCGCTGATCTGCTTCACCTTATCGCTGGGCTCATAGTTCTCCTCTCCGAAGAGGAACTCATGAAGCAGCTTTACGTTGCTTTCCAGGGTGGCAGGAATCACGCAGGCTCCCTTTCTTCCCATATTTGCGTCCTCCCTGGCAGTGGGGAAGCCGGTGGTTTCACTGATATGATACTTGGTCAGATTCATAGCAGCGGGAAGCAGGTCATCATAGCTGATATTAGTTTCAATCCCCTTCAGCACTGTTTCCATTACATTGTTAATTGTAGCAAAATCTGATTTTTTAAGCTTTTCAAAGGCTTGTCCAATAACTTCTCTCTGCCGCTCGGTCCTGGCAAAGTCCGTGTCCATATTTCTCAGACGGGCGTACGCCACCGCCTGGATACCGTCCAGATGGTTTTCCCCCGCATGAGTCAGCTGAGTGGAGCCAATTCCGGTAGCCTTTACCGTCTCGGTGATGTAGGCGTTAATGTAGTAGAATTCCGCTTTGCTTAGGTTTACATCCACTCCGCCCAGAATGTTAATGGCCTGAGCTACGGTCTTCCAATTAAAGGTTCCGTAGTCGTCAATCTGCAGATCCAGGTTCCGGTTCAGAGCGCTGATTGCCTGTTCCGCCCCTCCAAGGAAATAAGCCTGGTTAATCTTATTATAGGAATTACCCTCGTCAATATTTAAATAGCTGTCCCGGTAAACGCTGACCAGCTTGATTTCGCCGGTGTCCATATTGACGTTGGCAATAATAATTACATCCGAGTTGGTCTGGCTGGCTACGTTATCTCCCCGGCTGTCCACGCCAAAAAGTGCTACCGTCCAATACCCCTGCATCGTTTCAAGCTTTTCATGGGACAGGTTTGGGTTCGTCATATCTTCCATATTAAAGCCTGTGTTCCGTCCAATGAGGTTCATCTTCTGAACTACATAACGGCAGGAGAAGATCAGACAGAGGGCCAGAAATTCCGCCGCCACCAGCGTAATGATGATTCTGCGCAGACGCTTTTGGGCTTTTTTCTGAGGCTCTTCCTCTTTCTTTCCCTTTCGTCCTCCTACTTTAGGCCCCGGCTTTCCGGAAGAAGAGCCGCTTCCTCCTCTGGGAGCATCCAGATCAATCCATCCCTCCCTTGAAGAGGTTTTTTCCTTTCCCGCCGCAGCGCTCCCCGCTCCCAGGCGGCGAGAAGTCCCCCGCGAAATTTTGGTGCGGCCATCTTCGCTCTCCTCCATATGGGAAGCTCTGGCCCCCTGATAATGTGAGGTAAAGCGCGCTGACCGCTGAGAGGAATTTTCAGAGGCCATACTTCCGGACGCTCCGCCGAAAGATTCCGGTGCCCCTTTCTTCCGGCTTCTTCCCCGGTTTCTCCTATCAAATTCCAATTCATTGTCTCTTTCAAATTCTCGATTCATGTGTCCGTCCTCATTTCAGCCTTAAACTTCCGAAACGTCAAAGCCTTTAGTACGCGTTTTTATTGATAAATCCCTTAAACACCGTTAAAAACAGGATCTTTATATCAAATCCAATACTCCAGTTTTCAATATAATACAAATCGTGTTCGATCCGCTTGGTGATAGAGGTATCGCCCCGATAACCGTTAACCTGGGCCCAGCCCGTAAGTCCCGGTCTCACCTGATGCTTAATCATGTAACGGGGAATTTCCTCCTTAAACTTTTCCACAAAAAGCGGACGCTCCGGTCTGGGCCCTACCAGGCTCATATCTCCAATCAGGATATTGAAGAACTGAGGCATTTCATCAATGCTGGTCTTGCGGATCACCCGCCCAATGGGCGTTACCCTGGGATCATGGGGGGTTGTCCACTGGCTCTTCTCTTTATTAGGATCCTGCACCTCCATAGACCGGAATTTGTACATACGGAAGGGGCGGTTGTGCAGGCCTACCCGCTCCTGACTGTAAATCACCGGTCCCGGCGACGTCAGCTTGATCAAAAAGGCTGTAAGCAGCATCACCGGCGAAAAGATAATCAGCGCCGCCACCGCTCCCACCACATCCATGCACCGCTTGATTGTGGCATTGAAAACGTTGGTCAGCGGAACATGGCGGATATGGATCACCGGCAGCCCCTGAAGATCTTCCATAAAGGGGATGGTGGGAATAATGTTATTATAGTCCGGAATAAACTTGGTGTGTACCCCCGATTTTTCACAGGACGCCACAATCTGTTCCAGATTTTCATATTCCTTCAGGCTCAGGGTAATTGCAATCTCGTCCAGAGTATTGGCATCCAGAAAGCTCCCCAGACTGGAAATAGGCCCCAGCACACGAATTCCTTTATAGGAATATCCCAATGGCTGATGATTATCCAGTATTCCCTGAATATGATATCCCCACTCCGGATTAGATATCACCCGGTCAATAAATCCTTCCGCCGCCCGGCTGTAGCCAATGAGGAGCACATGCTTCTGGTTATAGCCGTTTGTGCGCAGAGATCTTAAAAATACGCGGATCCCCATGCGCTCCGCTTCCAGAAGAACAATGTTGCACGCAAAGAAGCCCAGCAGCATTCTGGCAGAGAAGTAATTCATATGGGGAATAAAACTTCGTCCGCCGAAGAGAACGAAAGTAAAAATCATCAGGCCGATGGTATTGGCCTTGCAGATATTCGCAAACTCCGAACGTCTTCCCTGAATCCGCTTGGGCACATACAAGTGAAATGCCCCGTACAAAATCAGATACACCGGTACGATAAAAATGGGAGCCACAAAATACACTCTGGGTTCCAGCACTCCCATGTTCGCCTCCAGCGGAATCACCTTTCCGCTGAGGACGATAAACCAGGCCAGCGCATAGGCCAGTATCGTAACCACTGCATCCAGAACGACATGAACACGGTTCAGCCGTTTCTGGTTATCTTTAATCATCCTGCCATCACCTTATCTCCGCCCCGCAGACTCAGCCGCTCCGCGGGCGGTTTTATCAATTCACAACAAGCCCCGCGGGGGCCGGTAAAACTTAACTTGTATATCATGATGAAGGCGTCAAAAGGTGTTTTGACGCCCACAATACCGGATTGTTTCGCACTGCGTGCTCTCACAATCTAGGCCTTTTGCCCCTGGTATCATCATATTATACATGATAAGTCTAAGAGAAGCTATAAAAAATATCTTAAAATTTCACGCAAAAATCCAGGACGCTCTCACCTTCCCAACACCTTCCGATTGAAAAACTCCCACACATAAATAAAAGTCCCGGCAATCAGCTCCCCCTCGATGGACAGGCAGTGTTTCCTCATCTCCGGGTTATCCACCGCTCTTTTGCATTTTTTCCGGGTTTTCCACCCTTCCTTCACTCCATCCACATAATCCTTTTCAAATCCCAGCCCCTTAAAGAACCGGTACTTCACCGTCATCCCCAGCAAAATGGGAGCGGCGTTTAAGGCCAGCTGCCAGTCCGGCATATTCTTGTAGTTCAGGTAAATGTTGTTCCGGGCCGCCAGGCGCACCTTGAAGGAATTGTACTTGGAGCCGCTGGTGCCGCTCCCCACATGGTACACCACCGCTTTGGGGCAGTACACATTATCATACCCCGCCAGACGGGCCCGGTATCCGATGTCCAAATCCTCCAGATAAGCAAAATGCATCTCATCGAAAAAGCCGATTTTCTCAAAAACCTCCCTCCGGTAAATGGCAGCTCCGGCACAGGCGGAAAAGACCCGGCGGAAACGGCGGTATTTCCCCGAAGGCCGCCCCACTCCCCGCTGGTAAGCCCAGCCCAGGACCGTGTACATATCCCCAGCGTCATCCATCTTGTCCTTCTGGTACAGCTGAATCATCTTGCTGCTGACGGAAAAAATCTTCTCCGACCGGTCCATGGCCCGGACCAGCTCCTCCACATAAGCCGGTTCCGGCTCGGTGTCATTGTTCAGAAGAATCACATAGGGCGTTTTGGCCTCCCGGATTCCCACGTTCACCGCACCGGAAAAGCCAGTGTTCTCTGAGAGGAAAACGGAGGGCACCTGGTTCTCCCGCAGCCACTCCACACTTCCGTCCGTGGAGCCGTTGTCCACCACCAGAAGGGCGAAATCCCGGCAGGTCTGCTTATCCAGAGCCGCAAAACAGGGCTCCATAAATTTTAACCCGTTGTAGTTGGGAATGATGATGGTTACCTTTGGCTCTCCCTCCGGCTCCCATCTCGTTCTGCTGTCTGTCATGGCGTTTCCTCCGGAGCGTACTTCTCATAGGCGCTCAAATCGTAGGGTTCCCCGATTTTCTCCTTCAGCAAATCCCGCAGGGCAAAGTTGGACTTGCGCAGGGTCAGATTGGGATTGTAGTAGGGGTCCCCGTTCTTGATAATGTCGGGCCACTTCTTAATAAAAATGGCCACCTCCCGGTTAAACCGGGCCACCTTCTCCGGCGTGTCCTCCAGCCCTCTGGATTTGGACTCATAGTGGTACAGCAGGGCATAGGGGGCGTAAACCACCAGTTTCCCCAAAGCCCGCACCTTCATGCAGTAGTCGATATCGTTAAAAGCCACCGCCAGCTCCGTGCTCAGGCCCCCAACCTGGTCAAAGACGGATTTCTTCGTCATCAGGCAGGCCGCCGTAACGGCGCTGTAGTCCTGGGCGCACATGGCCCGGTGGAAATAGCTGTTCTCCGCCTTGTGGAGGCCGATAAAGGTATGTCCCGCGATGCCGCCGAAGCCGATGACCACACCCGCATGCTGGATGGTATCGTCCCCGTACAGCAGCCGGGCTCCCACGATTCCCACGTCCTCCCTCTGGCAGAAGCCCAGCATCTCCTGGATGAAATCCGGATTGATGGCCTCGGTGTCGTTGTTTAACAGCAGAAGATACTCTCCCTTTGCAAAGCCGGCGCCGAAATTGTTGATGGCGGAATAATTGAACTCCCGCTCCCATTTCACCACCCGCACATTGGAAAATTCCTTCCGGATTTTCTCATAGTATTCAAAGGTTTCCGGCTGGGTGCTGTTGTTCTCCACCACAATCACTTCCAGGTTCTTGTAGGTGCACTTCTCCAGGATGGAGCGCAGGCAGGTGTCCAGGTCAATGGAATGGTCCTTGTTGGGGATAATCACGGATACCAAAGGATTTCCCAGAATCCGGAATTTCGTATGGTAAATGCCGTAATCCACGCCCTTTTCCACCGACAGGGCGGAGATGCCCATCCGCTCATAATGGGCCTTGATGGCTCTGGCCCCGGCCTCAAAGGCGTACATCTTGCTGTCCGGATTGCTGGCTGTGGAGTTCTGGTGGCATCTCCAGTGATACAGCACCTTGGGGATATGGACAATCTCCCCCGCCGCCTCGGTGCAGCGGAAGATAAAGTCGTAGTCCTGGGCCCCGTCAAACTCCTGGCGGAAGAGCCCCACCTCCTTCAGCAGGTCCATGCGCACCACGAACAGATGGCAGATGTAATTGACGCTGGTCAAAAGATCGGGGTTGAAATCCGGCTTAAAATGAGGGTCGAACAAAGCCTTTCCGTCCATGTCCAGCTTGTCCTCATCGGAGTAAATCACCCGGCAGTTCGGATGTTCGCCGATGGCCTTGGCCACCTCAAACAGGGCGTGGGGGGGCAAGGTATCGTCGTGGTCCGCCAGCACCAGGAAGTCCCCCTTTGCCATCCGGATGGCGGCGTTGGTGTTCTCCGCGATTCCCAGATTTTTCCCCAGGATTTGATAGCGGAAACGGTTATCCTTCTGGGCGTACTCCCTTAAAACCTTCTCCAAATCCTGTCCCGCCGGGCTTCCGTCGGCGATGCATACCTCCCAGTTGTCGTAGGTCTGGGCCAGAATGGAGTCCAGCATCTCCCTCAGATAGCGAACCGGTGTCTTATAGGCCGGAATGGCGATGGAGAGAAGAGGCCTTGCGGGAAGCTCGGCTTTTCTCTGCTCCTCCAACTCTTCATCGGTAGGCTTGGTCAATTCGTACCACTCGCTGTACTCATAGTCGTTGTCAAAGCCCTGGATCTTGTGCTTGGACTTCACCACCAAGGCCCGAAATCCGTGTTCCTTAAAGAAATCCCAGGCCACTCGGACCGTCTCCATATTCATCAGGTCCTTCATCTTCTCCATCCGCTTGTGAGCCACGCTGGCCCGCTTGGCAATCAGTTCCTCATTGTACTTGATTTTGGCCTGACGCCCCTCACAGCGGATTAACAGATAGTAGGTCTTTCCCCGCTCATAGGGAAACTGGATGTCAAATCCGAAATCCTTATCGTAAATCTTCTTAAAATAGATATGGCTTACATCGTCCCGCCTGGTGGAAACCTGCTTAAACTTCACCGGCTTGTGGCGCTCGTCCTCCACCCGGAAGGTGGCCTTGCTCTCGGGGGATTTGCCCACCACCCATCCGTTAAGGCTGATGGAATTTTCCCGAATCCGGACTACGTCAATCTTGTATTTCATGTTCCATCCTCCTCAGTATCAAAATTCAGCCGCTCCTCCTCAATGACAAGGGGGCGCTTCATCACCCGCTGGTTGATGCTCATAATGTACTCTCCCAGAAGGCCGATAAAGAAAATCTGCACGGAGCCCAAAAACAGCATGCCGATCAGCATGGGGGCCATGCCTGCCGGGAAACGGTCCCACCAAATTAATTTCATCACCAGGTAAACCAGGGCAACGCACATGCTGGCCAGAGAGCAGAAAAAGCCGAAAAAGGTCGCCAGCCGCAGTCCCGCCTTGGTGTAGGAGGTGACGCTGAGCATGGCGGCGTCGTAGAGGCGGTAAAAATTGTTGTGGGTCTTGCCCGCCCGGCGCTTGGGCTGGTCGTAGGGAATCTCCTTGCGCTTGTAGCCCAGCTCCGCCACAATCCCCCGCAGGAATGGGGTAGGGTCGTCCAGGTTCCGCAGCACCTCAATAAACTCCCGGTCGTAAAGGCCGGAGCCGGTAAAATGCTCAATCTGCTCTACATCGGAGAGCTTCTTAATGGTCTTGTAATAGCAGCTTCTCAGCCAGTACATGATTTTATTTTCCCTGCTGCTGGTCTTAATGCCGATGACAATCTTGTATCCCTTTTCCCACTCCCTGACGTACTTGGGAATCATATCCACCGGGTCCTGGAAATCCGCCACCATCTCCACCACGCAGTCCCCCGTCACCTGGAGCATCCCGTAGTAGGGAGAATTAAACTGGCCAAAATTCCTGGCATTGAAAATGGCCTTAATCCGGCGGTCCTGTCCGCACAGTCCCCGGATCAGGGACCGGGTGTTGTCGGTGGAATCATTGTCAATGAATACCAGCTCAAAGGCGTATTCCGGCAGGTCCCGTTCCATGGTCTCGATGACCGCCTGGCTGATGGGGACAATATTTTCCTCCTCGTTATAGCAGGGAATTAAAATGCTGATTTTCTTCATCTCAGTTCTTCGCTTCTTCTTTCTCTCGTTTTAGACGTAACCCTTCAGGAACCCATCATTTCTTCGATGCCCCGCCGGAAGGAATACTCCTCCTTCCAGTCCCCTCTGGTAAATGCCAGAAGCCTGGAAATATCCGGACGGATATCCGGAGCCCCTTCCTTTGCCTGGACGAAGGTGCCGTACTCCAGTTCTCCCCTTCCTCCCGCAATCTCATGAATCTCCTCCACAAAGGCTTTTAAGGGGCGGGTATCCCCGCCGGCCACATTGACGATGGCGGAGGGGTTCTCGTGACCGTGCCGGTATAATTCATATACTGCCTGCACCGCGTCCTGAATATACATAAAATTCCATAAATGGCGGCAGGCGCTCAAAGAAACCTTTTCCCCTCTGGGCAGTTCTCTGGTCAGAGTGGAAATGATGGACCAGGGATGGTCGCCGGGTCCGTAAACGCTGAAAAACCGCAGGTGGAAAAAGGCCATTCCCAGCATGCCGCTTAAAGGAGCCGCCTTCTGGTAAAACTCCCATTTGGCCTGTCCGTAGGCATTGACCGGGCTGCATTCCAAGTCCTCCCGAAAGGGCGCAGCCGGGGTTCCGTACTCTACCCGGGAGCCCGCATCCATAAAAATAGAGCAGCCCAGACAGCTGGCCCCCCGAAGGCAGTCCAGGGACATGGCAACGTTCCGGCTCTGTACCTGGGGGGAATCAATCTCTCCCCGGTTGACCCCGCCCCAGGCAAAATGAAAGAAGCCATCCGCATGGCCGATTTCCCGGACCCACCGTTCCGTCTCCTCAAGGGGACAGCGGACCGCCTGAAGGTTCGGATGGACCGGGAGAAGGTCTGTGTGGCCGGACTCCGGACGTACCAGGGCAAAGACCTGGTATCCCTTTTCCAGAAAAAGCTTGGCCAGATTCCGCCCCAGAAAACCGGTGGCTCCCGTTATGACAATCCGTTCCATGGCAGGTCCTCCTTTTTCGGGCCTTTTAAACGTTCCAGGTGGTTGGAGCGCATGGCCATCACCTCTACCTGGCTTCCGAATTTCTCCTCAATGATTCCCGCAATCTCGTCCGTGTACCCCGGCGCGGTGATGACAATGGCATCCACCGGCTCCTCATGGAAATGTTCCGGACTTACAATGGGCAGATGGGAAGCGGGTGCAAACCGTCCCTGCTTGAAGGGCGCGGAGTCAATGATATATCGGGCCTGCTCTCCCAGCCTCGTGGTGGCCGCCAGGGTAAAGCCCTGATGGCTGGCTCCCCAGATGGCTACCCGTTTCTTCCAGGCGGAAAGATATTTCAGATAAGCTTCCATCTCCCGGCCCACTTCTTCAAATCCTTCCATCAGGTTGGAAACGTCGGTGAGGGGACGTTTTTTCACTACAAAAGAAAGGGTGTCCCGGTTCACCATCTCGTACTCCAGCACCTGGAATCCGTTGCGCTCCAAAAGGGCGGCGAGAGTATCAAACGTATAGTAGGCGATGTGGTCCCGAATCAGCTCGTAGTAGCCGTTGTGCTCCATAATATACTCAAAGCTGGGTACTGTTACCAGACCCATGCCTTCCGGCGTCAGGTTCCGGTAAATGGACTGGAGCATCACTCCCGGATTGGGCTGGTGCTCCAGGAAATTAAAGGAGAGGAACACATCATAGGGGCCGCCGGAAAAAATGGTGTCCTCCCGCTCCGTAAAGCCCTGCTCCACCGAAAGGCCCTGTTCTTTAGCCAGCTCCACCAGACGGGCGTCATGCTCCACTCCGTGGGCCTCAACCGGAAACTCCGTCAGGACCTTCAAAAATTCGCCCTGTCCGCAGCCCACCTCTAAAAACCGTTTGCCCTCCAGATGATAGGTGTCAATCAGATGGCGGTACTGGTAACGGCGCAGCTCCACCATGGTGGTGGAATAGCCGCCGGCCCGGATGACGTCCCGGTAGTAATCCACCGGCTCGCAGTCGAACTGCACCAGGCCGCAGCCCGTACACTGGCAAAGCCGCAGAGCGATTCCCTCATCTTCTTTCACCTGCTTCTCGTCCGGAATGTGCTGGGCCGAAGCCGGCATATGGTCTAATGTCAAAAGCGGCTTTTCCCACAACGGGGCGCCGCAGGCAATGCATCGTTTCATGGTTCCCTCTCCTTTTCGGAAATGCTGTCATGTTTCGGAGTCTTTCCTCCGTAATTTGATCATCCGCCGGATGCCCTCAGCAAAATCTACCTGTTCTTTCCATCCGGCGGCCTCCTTCAGCTTTGTCAAATCCGGCTGCAAGGAAATGACCCCCTCCGCGTTGGGAGGGCGGTCTCCGTAAACATAGCTGCCCTTCCTCCCGCAAAGATCATAAATTTCTTCTATAAATGACCGAAGGGGGCGGGTGTCCTCCCCTGCCACATTATACACGCCTGCAGGGGCCTTGCCAAGCAAAAGTTGCGCCAGAGCCCTGGCAGCATCCTCCACATAAAGATAATTCCACATCTGCGTACAGGGCCCCAGCTCCATCTGCTGCCCTGCCAGGAATCGGTCCAGGCAGGTCTCCACCAAAGACCAGGGATGATCTCCCGGCCCATAAACGCTGAAAATCCGGGCATGGAGATAATCCAAGTTCCGCTCCTTTGCCCGGGCGCCGGCACGCACGCAGACCTCCACCTTGTTTTTCCCGTACTCCGAAACCGGGCGGCACTCCATGTCCTCCCTCATAAGTCCGGAGCAGATGCCGTACTCCGCCTGGGAACCGGAAAAGAGGAAGCGCCCGCAGCCCATATCCGCCGCCGTCTCCAGGGCGTCCAGGGCGTAGTCGATGTTTTTGCGCTGAAGAGCCGGATTGCTGCGGTTTGCGCTTCCGGCCCCCTCCCAGCCCAGATGGAGCCAGCTCAATGTCCCGGCTCCTCCCGTTTCCTCCCGGAGGCTCTTCCCAAGAATCCGGGGCAGGCGGCGGATTTCCGCCAGGTTCAGGGCGGCCACCTCCACCCCCGGCTTGCGTGAAATGGCTTTCAGTCCCGGGGAATCCGGCCGGACCACCGCCGTCACCTGGCAGCCGCGTCTCAGCAGTTCCTTTACCGCCGCCTGTCCGATGAAACTGGTGGCTCCGGTCACAATTACTTTCATCTTCTTCCTCCTACTTAATCACCGATCATGGTTCTTGCTTTCGGATGATATTCTATGCTCCCGGATCATGGCCCTCACTCCCGAATCCGGGGAATAATCATATTGGCATCCATCTCCTCCTCCGGCAGGAAGGGGGACAGATCTTCCAAGGGCGGAGAAACCATGGTCCCGTCCGGCAGCCGCTTGGCCGCGGACTTGGGTTCAAAGTTCTGGTCCATGCTGACAAATACCTCACAGATCACCGGGCCCTCCATGGCCAGGGTCTGGTCCACCGCGTACTCCAGCTGGCTGTTGTGATGAGCGCAGATGTAAGGGTAGCCGTATGCCGCCGCCAGCTTTCCCATATCCGGGAAGCTCAAATCCCGGCTGTCCACGCCTATGCCTACCAATGGCTCTCCGAAATAGTTTTTCTGGGTCTGGCGGATGGAATGGTAGCCGCCGTTGTTGATAAGGAAAATCTTAATATTCATCTGGTGATGGATAATGGTCTGGAGCTCCTGCAGATTCATCTGGATGCTTCCGTCCCCGGTCACCAGAATCAGGTCATCTCCCTCCGGCTTGCAGCCCTGGCTGTGGCACTGGCTGTTCCTGGAGGCTGCCCAAGCGCCGATGGCTGCCGGCAGGTCGTAGCCCATAGATGCCACGGCGGAATTGGTGATGAACCGCTGGCCTTTCTTGATAATCCAGCCGTGGCCGCCCACCACGCAGGCGGAGCCGTTTCCCACCACCGTTACCTGGCCTTCCTTCAGGCGGCTGCTGATAACTCCGATCATGGCGTACACATTGGCCGGCTCATCGTCCCCGTGTTCAAAATGCTTCGGCTGAATCACCGGATAGGTCTCTTTCCACATCCGGCAGGTTTCGCTCCAGCTTTTGCCCGGAAGGCCTTCCCCTCCGCCAAAAATCTGCTTCTCCCCCGGGCAGCCAATCCGCTCCGGCAGGGAATCCTTCTCCTCTTCTAAAATCCAATCCAGCTCCTCATTTAACGCTCTCAGCAGATCCGCCGCGTCGGCATGAATCCGCATATCGCTGTGAACAGAGGGCTTCTTTAATTCTTCCTCGTCAATATCATTAACAATCACATAGGCGGCCCGGGCCCAGGTCTGGTAGTTATAGCCCACCTGGCGGATACTCAGGCGGCTGCCGATGGAGAGCACCAGGTCGCTGTTCTGGATGGCGAAATTTCCCGGGCGGTCCCCCATATTTCCCGCTCTGCCTACATATAGGGGATCTTCATCTGCCATACAGTCCCCGCTGTTCCATCCGGTAATCACAGGAATGCCAAGCTTGCGGGCCACCTGAAGGAACTGTTCATGGGCTTTTGCCAGCCGGATGCCGTTTCCCGCGTTGATGACCGGGCGCTTAGCCTGGCGGATGCGGCGGATGACCTCTGCCGCCGTCTTGTGGCTCACCGGTCCGGGCAGAACCTGGCGCTTCTCCCCTGCTCCCGCCTGGTCCTCGGGGATGCCGTGGGCCTTCCGGGCCTCCTCATTCTCCCAGCCGGTGCCTCCGGCCTCATAATCTGCCGCATCAAAGCCCGCAAGCTCCTCCGTCTCAATCACGGCAGACTGTACATTTAAGGGGATATCCAGCCAACATGGCCCCGGACGTCCGGATTTTGCCAGGTACAAGGCCTTTTCCAGACAGAACCGGATTCGCATGGGGTCAATGACCATCTCGCTGTACTTGGTCATACAGGAGATGGCTTTGCAGATGTCAAACTCCTGGTCTCCCATGGCCCGGATGCCCACGCCGGACCACCGGGCCGTGGTATCGTACCGCACCTGGCCGGAGAGGACCAGCATGGGAATGGAATCCAGCCATCCCCCCACTACCCCGGTGATGGCGTTGGTTCCTCCGGGGCCGGTGGTAACGCAGAGGGCCGCGATGCGGTTGTGAATTCTCGCATAAGCTTCCGCCGCTATGGCGCTGGCCTGCTCGTGGTGGTTATAGATACAGTGCAGCCCATCTTTATGGCCCAGGGCGTCGTTTAAATGCATCGCCCCGCCCCCGGTTACGGTAAACACCTGGCAGATGCCCGCTTCCACCAGGCGGTCCGCAAGGTAGTCTGCTAAACGCTGTTTCATGATATTTGCCCTCCTTCTCAATACAAGACCTCGTTAAGTGCTCCTAGTATACTCTGTATAACTCGCACTAAACTCGTAAAATACCTCGTTAAGTGCTCCTAGTATACCATACCGCATCTGTTGACTGCAATCAAATATAAAAATCCGGGCATAAAAAACTCTGCTAAAATTCTTAGGGGCTCCCCCAGGGCGGAAAGCGCCGTTTTCTCCCCCTCCAGTGCCTTCCAGAGCTTCCAGCAACCTTCACTATCCATAGATTCGTTTATACGCTATAATCACCCATGTAATGCAACGACGGATTTTCGGCCACGCAGAAAACCTGTTTTCACATTTCAAAAAGGAGAGATTCGATATTATGAAGAAACACATGAAAGTTATGGCTGCATTATCCACTACCGCTCTGATGGCTGTATTTGCTCCTGCTCTGGCAGAAAGCGGAAACGCCGCAACGGTGTACGCCGCTTCCGCTGGCTGGACCGAGGAAGACGGAGGCTGGGTGTACTACGATTCCGACGGGTACCGCCTGACCGACACCTGGAAGAGAGAGGGAGACAGCTGGTATTACCTGGATTCCGACGGAATGCGGGCCAGCAATCTTCAGGTAGACGAGTATTACGTAGGAGAAGACGGCAAGCGGGTAGCCAATACCTGGATTTCCATTGAAAATGAGGACTACAGCTATGGCGACGATGAGCCGGAATTTTACTGGTATTATTATGGCAAAGACGGGAAAATGTCTGCTTCCCGATGGGTGAAGATTGACGGCCATTCCTACTATTTTAATGAAGAAGGACACATGATGACCGGCTCCGTCAACATTGACGGCGACAATTATTACCTGGGCGAAGAGGGAGACGGCAAAATGAAAACCGGCTGGATTCTTCTGGAGGACGAAACAGACGATCCCGATGTAACAGAGTCCTGGTTCTACTACGACCGGAACGGAAAACGGGTGGAAAATCAGGTAGATAAGAAAATTAACGGAGCTTACTATACCTTTGAGGACGGCCGTATGGTAACCGGATGGTATCGCCTTCCTCAGGAAACCGCAGACACAGAAAACGTATCTGCAGAAAATGCTGAGACCTCCGAGAATGTGGCCACTGAGAGCACCGCTTCCCAGGAGGGAAACGCAGTGGAAGCCGCAGCGGCCGTCTCTAAAGAAGAAAACGCGGGACTGTACCAGTATTACGATGAAGACGGCAAACGTGCTTCCGGCTGGAGAACCATCGAGGGAATCGAGGGCTTAAGCCAGGAAGATGAAACCTACCGCTTCTATTTCAAGAACGGCAAACCCCATCACGCTGAGAGCGGCATCGAGCTGTTCAGCGTTGATTCCAAAAAGTATGCTTTCAACGCCAAGGGCGAGATGCTGACAGGCAAGCAGTCTATTACAGGGCAGGACGGAGTCACTGCCAACTACTACTTCGGTGAGGACGGAATCATGAGAACCGGCAAACAGGTAATTGAGGACGAGGATACCGGAGAGCGTCAGAACTGGTACTTTGAAACCGACGGTGCGGGCAAGGGCCGCGGCTACCATGGAATCAAGGATGGCGTACTGTATATCCAGGGCCTGCGTCAGGAGGCAGACCGTGATCTGCGCTACTCTCCGGTAGAGCTGGACGGAGTTTCCTACCTGGTAAATGTCAACGGAACCGTTCAGAAGGCCAGCTCCGGCTCCAAATCCTCTGTTCGCGAGGATTTAGGCAATGGATACAAAGATTTTGAGGACGAGGACGGCAATATCTGGGTTGTAAACACTCAGGGCCAGATTCAGAACTAAACCTCCCGAAAAAAAGAGGCATTCGACAGCAGGGTCCGGAAAACCCTGCTGTTTTTTGCGGTCAGCCTTGTGCATTGTGACGAAATTTACATATTTTTCAAGAAAATCGGTATATTTTGCAAAGTTCTTCGTTATACATTATCGTGTGGGGGGGAATTTTCTCCCTCTAACGGAAAAGTAATGGAAAGAGAGGATTTTTCAATGCGAGAACTTGCCGTGTTTTACTGCCCTAAGTGCGGACATTATGCCTACTATCAGACCTCCAGGCATCCGCTGTGCCCGAAATGCGGCGGCAGCGTACCCATGTGCATGCTGAGAATGTACTATACGGAATTTATGAAAATGACCTGCGAAGAACGGGACAATTATCTGTCCAAAGAAATGTTGAAACGCAACCCTTCGATCCTCCAACGGGTCTCCGCTTCCCAAAAGCGTTTCAACAGCAGGGAAACCATTGCGGAGCTCTGTACCGTTATTATGGATTTGGATGCGGAAAATAAGGTTTTAAGCGATACCGTCAATTGGATGCATGATACCATATGGGACATGCTGAGACAGCAGCAGGCCTCCGGCACCAGACCATCTGCGGCCAATGCCGGCTGGCAGCCTGTGGACGAGGCCGACAGCAGCTCCTGTGAAGCCGCTGTCACAGAAGAACTGCAGGAAAATGGCGCAAAAATAGAGGCATAGCTACCATTTTTTCTGATTATAGTGTATAATTTTCTTAACAGTTCAGAACAGAAAGGAGTGTGCCTATGAGTTACAAAATCATTACCATTGCCCGGCAGTTTGGAAGCGGCGGACATGAGGTTGGCGAACGGCTTTCTAAGCGGCTCAGGATTCCCCTTTACGACCGTTCCCTGGTAGAGATGGCCGCCAGAGAGCTGGAGCTCTCCCCGATCAGCGTAGAGAAGGTGGACGAGAGCGCTCTGCATTCATTTCTGCGCACCTACCATGTACCCGAAGACCCCAAGGCCGCGGCCCGGTACGGCCTGCCTTTAACGGACAATACCTACCTGGTCCAGACCGCCCTGATTAAAAAGCTGGCCGCCCAGGGTCCCTGCATCATCGTGGGCCGGTGCGGCAACCATATCCTGCGGGACCATCCGGGGCTCATCGACGTATTCCTCTGCGCCTCCAAAAAAGACCGCATCGCCCGCATTATGAAGCGGTATGAAATCCCGGAGAAGGACGCCGCCAGCGCCGTGCGCAGCACGGACCAGCGGCGCAGGCAGTATTATGAAACCTATGCGAAGGGAGAATGGGGAAGTATTGAAGAGCACCAATTGCTGATGAATGTGAGTATCCTGGGGATGGAGAAGGTGGTGGATATTTTAGCGGGGATGTATGAGGGTTAGGGGACCCTCCCCTAACCTCACGCCAGTCTCTCGTAAATCATCTTCATGGTTTCCTGAACCCTCTCGCTTGCAAACTGGGCGGCACGGCTTGCATTAGCCTGTCCCATGCGAACAAGTTCTTTGGGCTTGACTGCCAGCTGCCGGACTGCCTGGGCGTAGGCCTCTACATCATCCGCATTTTTAATCATAATTCCGCCCTTGCAAAAAATCTGCTCCGCTTCTCGTTCCGGTTCCATAAGGTCCCTGCTTCCACGGATATCCGAGCAAATTACCGGAAGGCCGCTGGCCATGGCCTCCAAAAGAGCCATGGGCAGGCCTTCCTGGTAAGACGGAAAGAGAAAAATATCAGCGATGCCGTAGATGTCCCGCATATCTTCCCGGTATCCCAGAAAACGCACCTTTTCCTCCACCTTCAGTTCCTTTGCCAGTCCGCGAAGCTGGTCTTCCAGTACGCCATGGCCGCAGATTAGATATTGAAAATCCGGAAAATTTTCTTTCAGGAGGGCCACTGCCCGTATAATCGTTTCATGGTTTTTCCGATGAATCAATTCTCCGGAGGATAAAAGAATCATTTTCTTTTCACACAGCCCAAGTTCCCGTTTCTTCTCGGCAATCTCTGCAGCCGTTTTTGGGTAAAAACGGCTCAGGTCAATTCCCACTCCCGGAATATAATCCACATATTTGGCGTGGAATTTCTTTTCCGCCCGTTCATAGTCCTCCTGATTAATGCAAATCTGCTGAGTAGTAAACCGTGAAAGGAAGCGCTCCATGGGGTAATACAGCAGCCAGTTAATGACCGGAGCGCCTTTAAAAAAATGGAATCCATGTGCAGTATATACCACAGGCTCCGTTTTCGTGGCATGGGCTGCCAGCCGTGCCATCACTCCTCCCATGGGGGTATGGCAGTGAACCAGCTGGAAATGCTGTTCTTTCATTAGAGTTTTCAGTTGCCTGTATACTTGGATATTTTCCGGTTTGAACGGGCTCCTGACAAAATCAATTTGATGGCGTACGATTCCCGTATGATCCAGTCGATGGTTATCCGTGCCATAAGAGGGCGTGTGGTAATTCGCCGCGTAATGCACTTCAAATCCCATGGATTGAAGAATACGCACATTATTCATTTCAAACTGGGGAACAAATCCGCTTACTGTAGTTACCAAAAGCGCTTTTTTTGTGGAACTCATAGATATCCTGCCTTTTTATTGGGTTTTAGATACAATATATCTTTTTTATCATAACCCATATCAGAATAAAATACATTTTTGTATTTTCTTCTGATAACCAAAATCATTGTATTCTGTTCCGGCGGGGCAGTTTTTATCCGTCCCCCCTTGCTTCTTCCCTGCGGTTGTGGCATACTACAATAGAAAGTAAGTCTATTCCTCCCCCAGAAAGGACCCACACCTATGCCCCTTTTCACCCGCATCCCCCACCGCTTTTTCACCATTCTCACCTCCACGAAAAAAGAGCTCTACGTGGAGGCTCTTTTTGTGCTGCGGCAGGCATTTAAGACGGAGCTGGTCATACGGCGGGAGGAATTGACGGCCATGCTGGTGGGCTCTCTGGAATCCAGTATCCTTCAAGCGGATTTCTCCGAGGAAGAGGAGGAAATGGGGGCCGAGCGGGACGAGGGACTCTCAGGGAAGGCTCATCTGCTGATCCGCAAGCTGCGGGACACAGGCTGGCTGGAGTTCGAGTACGAGCGGGGCTCCTTTGAGGAAAATGTCACCATTCCCGACTATGCCATCGAGGTCATCAATCTGCTCTACGACCTGTCCACGGACCGGGTCCGGGAGTACAACAGCTACGTCTACGCTACCTACGCCGCTCTGAAAAATTCCGGCGAAAATCCCGACTACCTCTACCAGGCCCTCCAGGCCGCCTACCAGAACACGGTGCGCCTGGTGGATGAGCTGAAGCTTCTGTTCAACAACATTAAGCGCTATTACCAGCGCATCAGCGACCTGTCCGATGTGAATACCCTTTTGGAGGAGCACTTCGACCGCTACAAGGAGCAGATTGTGGACACCATCTACTATCCCCTGAAAACCATCGACTCGGTGCCCCGCTTCAAATACGCCATTCTGTCCATGCTGAATGAGTGGGTCATGAACGAGGAGATTCTCTCATCCATCGTGGAACAGGGCATCCGGCGGAAGGTATTTCCCGACGAGGAGACAGGCCGACAGGAAACCATGGCTATGATTACCTCCATCGCGGATACCTACGAGAGCATTGAGGGAATGATTGGGGACATTGACCGGAAGCATGTGGAGTACACCAACGCCTCCATCGACCGGATTCGCTACCAGATGAACGCGGACCGCAGCGCCAAGGGCAAGCTGATTGCCCTGCTGAAGCATGCGGAGGAAAATGAGGTGTTCTCCGCCATGACCCGAGCAGTCCAGGTTTACCGCCACGGCTATCTGGACATGCAGTCCCTTTATGACCGGGTGAAACGGACGGTAAAAACCGAGGGCAGGCCTTTGGCCCTGGAGGAACCGGAGGAAAATCCGGCCCTGGTGGAGAGCTTTCTTCAGGACGTACGAAAGCAGTACAGCAATCAGAAGATTGACGCCTATATCGAGGGCTGCTTTCAGGGAAGAGAAGAATTTACCACAGAGGATGTTGAGATTCAGGGTACGGAGGATTTCATTTTATTCCTGCTGGGGACCCTCCGGGGCAGAGAGAAAAGCGCCGGTTTTCAGGCTGAATTTTCAGAGGGCAATACGGACCGGCAGGGGTACAGCCTGCCAAAGGTGCGTTTTGTACGGAAGCCATCCCGGCCCAAAACACCATCTGAAAGAGAAAGGACAATCACAGCCCATGTTTGAAGAGGCATTTGAAAAACTGAATCTGACGGAGCAGGAGGCCTTCCGCCGAATCGTCAACTGGCTCCTGGCTCATACCTATCTTCTTCAGGGAACCTACGCCTTTGAGGACAATATGAACCGGACCAATCCGGACTATCTGTTTGTGGAGCGCAATTTTGAACTGTTTCAGGATTATCTGGAATACGCCGGTTTCCGCCTGGAGCGGGATTCCAATTACGGGGTGATTTTTCTCTCCAGCAGCTATGAATTTAACCGGGTCAAGCTGGACAAGGCCACTACCCTCATGCTCTATGTGCTGCGCCTGATTTACGAGGAGGAGCGGGAAAAACTTTCCCTGTCCAGGGACATTTTCACCACCACCGGGGACCTGGTCCACAAGATGCTCTCCCTGGGAGTCATCAAGCGCAAGCCTGCCAACCTTACCCTGCGGGATTCCCTGCGGACCCTCAACCGGTTCCGGATTGTGGAAAAGGTGGACGGCCCCTGGGAAAACGCGGACACCAGGCTTTTGATTCTGCCAACCATTTTATTTATCGTGACCAATGAACGCATCAGCAATATGTACCAGCTGATTGATGAGGAGGAGACGGCCGAGCATGAAGAAACTGAAGAGGATGCTGCTGATTCACTGGCATAATTATGAGAAGGAACTGATTTCCTTTGACATGATTAATTTTCTCACCGGGAAAACGGCGGCGGGAAAGTCCACCATCATTGACGCCCTGCAGCTGGTGCTCCTGGGAGATACCACCGGCAGCTTTTTCAACAAGGCTGCCAACCAGAAATCCGCCCGGACGCTGAAAAGCTATCTTTTTGGCGAAATGGGCGACGACGGGGACGCCGGATTCCGGTATATGCGGAACGGGCGCTTTACCAGCTATGTAGCGCTGGAATTTGAGGATACGGAGAAAAAGAGCCTTTTTACCACGGGGATTGTCTGCGACTGCTACAAAGACCAGAGCTTTGACTCCAAATGGTTCATCCTTCACAGCCAGGGCTTTCCGGAATCCCTCTTTGTGGACCCGCAGACCCGAACGCCCTACGATATTTCAGGGCTGAAAACCTTTCTTTCCCGGACTTTGGGGCGGAAAAAGGGGCTTTACGAGTTTTATGAGACCAATAAGCGCTACCAGGAGGTCACTCTGGGAAAATTCGGGCAGATTAAGAGCAAATACCGGACATTGCTCCGCAAGGCGGTGCCATTTTCTCCCATTGCGGATATTGAAAAATTCATCACCGAGTCCATCTGCGATGTGAAAAATAACATCGATGTGGAGCAGATGCAGAGCGACATCCGCCAGTACAAGAGTCTGGAGGAGGACGCCAAGCAGATTCAGGAGCGGATTGGGTGCCTGAAGGAAATCCGATCCATCAGCCAGAGCTATGAGCGGGAAAAGGAGAAATACCAGCAGCAGAAATTCATCGTCATCCGTGCCCATCTGGAGGAGCATCTGGAGCAGGAGCGAGCCTGCAGGGCGCAGATTCAGGAAAAGGAACAGCTGATTCAAAGCAATCTGGAGGAGATGTCCGCCCTGAAGGAGGAAAACCGGCAGCTGAAACGGGAACTGGAACAGCTGGAGGACGAGTTCCAGGGTTCGGACATTGTGCGCAGGGAAAAGGACCTGAAACGCCGGATTCAGGAACTGGATTCCCAAATCCGGGGAATCCGGGCCGCCATCCAGGAGGCTCTGGGGCAGATGAATTCTTACGGGAAACAGTGGACGGTTCAGCTGGAGAAGGTACGGGAGGCCGGCTTTGAGCCCGCCGGAGACTACGGCCCTCTGATGGAGCAGATGGCGGGCCTTACGGAAGACCAGCTTTGGGATTTCCCCTTCGGGGAAGCCGCCGGGCAGATGGAACATCTTCGCCGGGAGCTGGAGGAATACCGGGCGGAGCTGAAAAAACGGGGAGAGCAGTTAAAGGAAAGCCGCCAGGAACTGGAAGCCACCATCGGGAATCTGAGAAAAGGAATCAAGCCATTTCCGCCACAGGTTCAGACCTTAAAACGGCTGCTGGAGGAGGAATTATTCCGTCTCCACAAAAAGGCGGTGGATGTCTCCGTTCTGGCGGATTTGCTGGAAATCCGGAATCCCCGCTGGCGAAACGCTATCGAGGGGTATCTGGACCAGCAGAAATTTTATCTGCTGGTGCCGGAGGAATATTACGGGGACGCCCTGGCCATCTACGACCGGCAGAAAAAGGAACAGAAAATCTGGGATGCAGGTCTGGTGGATCTGGGAAAGCTCCGCAGAAATTTTTCCAAAAAGCCCATGGAGGGCTCCCTGGCAGAGGAGATTGAGACGGATCATCCGGACGCCAGGCTTTACGCCGACTATCTGCTGGGAGGCGTCATCAAGTGCGAAAACGTCCAGGAGCTGAACCGCCACAAGACCGCCATTACCGACTCCTGCATGCTCTACAAGGGATTCGTCAGCCGGAAGCTGAATCCGGCCCGCTACGCCTCACCTTTTATCGGGCGCCGCTCCATGGAGCTTCTGCTGGAGCAGAAACAGGCGGAACTGGAAACTCAGAACCGGCTTTACGAGGAGGTCCTGAACAGCCACCGGGTCGTCGCCTATGCTGCGGGCACCGGCATTTTGAGTGATTACGAAGCCGCCCGGCACCAGGAGGCGGTGGGACGTCGGCAGGAACTGGAGGAGCTGTCGAAAACCAGGATCCAGGTGCAGCAGGAGTACGACAGTCTGGACTTCCTCTATCTGGAGCGGATGCGTCGGCAGATTGAGGAATTAAAGGGGACTTATGAGAAAAAAGAGCAGAGCTGGCATAAGCTGGATAAGGAAAATACCCGCTGTCAGACCCAGCTGGAGGGACTGAAGTCTAAGGATTTGCCGGAAATCATCGGGCAGATTACGAAGGTCCGGAATCAGATTGGACAGGAATTTGATCAGGCCTGGATTCAGGAGACGGGGGAGCCCCGGTTTGTGGAGATTCAGAGCCAGCAGGGAGAATTTTCCCATACTTTAAGAGAACGCTTCTTCGCCGCTATGCGCCAGACCGAGATTTCCCGGGACAAGCTGCGCAGCCAGCGCACCCGGAAGCGCTCCGAGTACAACAGCCAGTATAAGATGCCCTACGACATCGAGCTGGAGAGCAACCAGTATTTCGACAAGGAGCTGGAGGAACTGGACCAAATCCGACTGCCAGAGTATCTGGAAAAAATCAGGGATTCCAAACAGAAGGCCTACGACCAGTTCCGGGATGATTTTATTGCCAAAATCAAGTCCAACATCGAGTCCGTGACCCAGCAGCTGGAGGAGTTGAATGATTCTCTGAAAAAGAGCGTCTTCGGCACAGACCGCTACCGCTTTGTAAAGTCTCCCAGACCGGAATACCGGAATTATTACGATATGATCATGGACCCGCTGCTGATGGACACCGGCGGCTGGAACATCGCCTCCCAGAGCTTCAACCAGAAATATCAGAAGGAAATCGACGAGCTGTTCCAGCTTCTGATTTTCAATGAGACAAATGTAACGGCCGAGCGGCGGGCGGAGTATGAGAAGAGCATCCGCAAGTTTACGGACTACAAGACCTACCTGGTCTTTGACCTGATCGTCACGGACGAACAGGGAAATGAGCAGCGCCTGTCCCGGACCCTGCTGAAAAAATCCGGCGGCGAGACCCAGATTCCCTTCTACATCGCCCTGCTGGCCTCCTTCTCCCAGGTCTGCCGCATCCGGAACCGCAGCCAGAACAATACCATCCGGGTCATTATCCTGGACGAGGCATTCAGCAAGATGGACGGGGAGCGCATCCAGGAGAGCATCCATCTGCTGCGGCGCTTCGGCCTTCAAGCCATTTTCTCCGCTCCCCCGGACAAAATTCCGGATATCGCGCCCCTGGTGGACCGGAATATCGCGGTTTACAAGGACAGCCGACATTCCTTTACCCGGTATTTTGACCCCAAACAGATGGAAGAGCTGGTGGAGCCATGAATTACGAGCAGGAATTATTGAACCGTTTGATTGATAAATATGAGAAGAGCAAGGCATTTTTAACGGGGGTCTTTACCAGGAAAATCGCCCTGACCGCCGCCCAGGAGGACTGGATTCAGCGGCGGATGGAGAATCCGGAGGAAAAGCGGCTGTTTTTTGCCGTTTTGAAGGACTTAAAGGAGTCCGGGCTGATCGATTACTCCTGGGAACGGTTTGAGCAGGGCAATCTGATTGATAAAATCTGGCTGGTTCCCGACGAGGCGGCAGTCTGGGCCTGCTACAAGCGCCTGGGCCGCCGGCCAGCCAGAGAGGAGGCGGAGTCGCTTGCGGAATTAATCCGTGAATACCGCAGACGGCTGGCTACGGAAAATTCCCTGGCGCGCTTTCTCGCGGATTATGAGGAGGAGCTTCGGGCGAAAGGGCAAATTCGCCAGTATTTTACCCACGAGCCGGGGCTCAATGAGGATATTTTGAAATGTCTCATTTTCATGGAGCAGAACCAGGGCGAGCAGATGGAGCGGCTGATGAGCTCTTCGCTCTACGGGGATAGCAAATATTTTGAGCGCCATGTGAAATCCAAGGTTCTGATTATCCTGCGAGATCGGAAGAGCACACGTCTGAACTCCAGTCACTCATTCATCTCGTATGCCGTCTTCTGCTTGAAAAAAAAA
>ENA-OWOC01000102-OWOC01000102.1-gut-metagenome-genome-assembly--contig:-NODE-102-length-39800-cov-11.394633_pt1 | contig 39800 bp, 33 predicted proteins | sample MGYA00248245_ERZ651791 | MGnify/ENA primary metagenome ERZ651791 (study PRJEB26908, sample SAMEA4031703) | gut metagenome | biome: gut; feature: normal infant; material: stool | place: China | collected...
CACCCTACAGGCAGCGAACTGATCATCGCGCCATGGACGGCCATGATCCAAAGTGCGCAACCTTTCGGGCACTACCTTCTCGGATTCGGTACCTTTCTGAACGGAGATGTCATTTCGCAAGACCGCCAATGTACCTCTTTGAACGGAGATATAAAAAGTCCCGCAAGCCAGATGACTTGCGGGACTTGCTAAAACCTTAAGAGGCTTATGCTCACAGAGCGTTGATCGCAACAGCGAGGCCGGACTTGCGGTTGGCGGCCTGGTTCCTGTGGATCACGCCAGCGCCAGCAGCCTTGTCGAGCTTCTGGGCGGCAACCTTGTAGGCGGCCTCGGCGGCAGCCTTGTCACCGGCGGCGATGGCTTCGCGGGTGGCGCGGATGGCGGTCTTCAGGCCGGACTTCACAGCCACGTTGCGAAGGTGCGCCTTCTCATTGGTGAGCACGCGCTTCTTCTGCGACTTAATGTTTGCCACGTTTACTCCAAACGATGTGTGTTATAAGGACATACAAAAGGTAGAGGATAGCATGAGCCCCGGAAAAACCCGCGCAATGCCACGCCGAATACAGTCCCTCGGCTACACTAGGTGAAGTTTGAGTATATGCCAAGAGGAGGAATGCGTTGGTCGTCCAACACAATCAGCCGGGTTCCACGGATCAGTCGGTGATTCGCAACTTCTGTATCATCGCGCACATCGACCACGGCAAGTCGACCGTGGCCGACCGCATCCTGCAGTTAAGCGGCATTGTGCCCGAGCGCGAGATGCGCGATCGCTTCCTCGACCGTATGGATATCGAGCAGGAGCGCGGCATCACCATCAAATCCCAGGCCGTGCGCGTGCCATGGACCTTTGACGGCACCGAATACACGCTCGGTATGATCGACACCCCCGGCCACGTGGACTTCACCTACGAGGTGTCCCGCGCACTGGCCGCCTGCGAAGGCGCGGTGCTGCTCGTCGACGCTACCCAGGGCATCGAGGCGCAGACCCTGTCTAACCTGTACATGGCCATCGACCATGATCTGGCCATCATTCCCGTGCTCAACAAGATCGACCTGCCGTCCGCCGAGCCGGACAAGCATGCCGAGGAGATCGCAGGTCTGATCGGCTGCGAGCCGAGCGACGTGCTGCGCGTCTCCGGCAAAACCGGCGAAGGCGTGGCCGACCTGCTCGACCAGATCGTCATGGACGTGCCCGCCCCGCACGGCGACCCCGAGGCCCCTGCCCGCGCGCTGATCTTCGACTCCGTCTACGATCCCTACCGCGGCATCGTCACCTACATCCGTATGGAGGACGGCGAACTGCACGACCGCGAAAAGGTCCACATGATGGGCATTGGCATGACCCACGATCCCATCGAGATCGGTGTGATCAGCCCCGATATGACCCGTACCAAGGCACTCGGTGCCGGTGAGGTCGGCTACATCATCACCGGTGCGAAAGATGTGAGTCAGTCCAAGGTGGGCGACACCCTGACCTCGGCCGTCCGCCCGGCCACCGAGCCGCTGCCCGGCTACCGCGACCCCAAGCCGATGGTCTACGCCGGTTTGTTCCCGATCGACAACGCGCAATTCCCCGAACTGCGTGATGCACTCGACAAGCTCAAGCTCAACGACGCCGCCCTGATCTACACGCCGGAAACCTCCGTGGCCTTGGGCTTCGGCTTCCGCTGCGGCTTCCTGGGTCTGCTGCACATGGAGATCGTCAACGAGCGACTCTCCCGCGAGTTCGGCCTCGACCTGATCCAGACCGCCCCGAACGTCACCTACGACGTGACCGCCGAGGATGGCAGTCAGCATCATGTGACCAACCCGAGCGAATTCCCGGACGGCAAGATCAAGAAGATCGTCGAGCCGATGGTTGCCGCCGACATCATCACACCCAAGGAATTTATCGGTGCGGTGATGGATCTGTGCCAGGACCACCGCGGCATTATGGGCACGATGGAGTACATCTCCACCGATCGTGTCGAGATGCACTACCGCATTCCACTGGCCGAAATCGTGTTCGACTTCTTCGACCAGCTCAAGTCCCGCACCAAGGGCTACGCTTCCCTCGATTACCATGAGGATGGCGAGCAGTCCGCCGATTTGGTCAAGGTGGACATCCTTATTCAGGGCGAGAAGGTCGATGCGTTCAGTGCCATCGTTCACCGCGATAAGGCGTATTCGTACGGTGTGATGATGACCAAGAAATTGCGTAGTCTGATTCCTCGCCAACAGTTTGAGATTCCGATTCAGGCCGCAATCGGTTCGCGTATCATCGCGCGTGAGAACATTCGTGCGTTGCGCAAGGATGTGCTCGCCAAGTGCTATGGCGGCGACATCACCCGTAAGCGTAAGCTGCTCGAAAAGCAGAAGGCCGGCAAGAAGCGTATGAAGATGCTCGGCCATGTGGAGGTACCGCAGGAGGCGTTCATCGCCGCCCTGTCCACCGGCGAGGACTCCAACGACCGCGACACCAAAGACAAGATCCGCGCCGCTCAGAAGACCGAGGGCTAGTGTTCGAGGTCTACATCCACGTCCCGTTCTGCTTGCGGCGCTGCGGTTACTGCGACTTCAACACCTACACGGCTACGGATCTTGGTGCGGGGGCCTCGCGCGGCAACTATGCCAATATGGTCATTCGTGAAATGGCCCTGACCAAGCAGTGGCAGCTCGACCACGGCATCGAGGAGCCACCGGTCTCCACCGTGTTCTTCGGGGGTGGTACACCCACGATTCTCGCCGCCCGCGATCTGGTCGCCATGCTCGATGCCATCCGCAAGGTCTGGAGCATCGCGCCCGACGCCGAAATCACCACCGAAGCCAACCCGGACACGGTCAACGAATATTACATCAATGAGCTCGCTGCCGGCGGCTTCACCCGCGTTTCCTTCGGCATGCAATCTGCCGTGCCGCACGTGCTCAAAACCCTCGACCGCACGCATACGCCGGCCAACGTGGCCGCAGGCGTTAATGCCGCCAATAAGGCCGGCCTGCGCTCCAGCGTGGATCTGATTTACGGCGCACCGGGGGAGAGCCTTGACGATTGGCGCACCTCGGTCACGACCGCCATCGACCTCGGCGTGAACCACATCTCCGCCTACGCACTGACCGTGGAACCCACCACGAAAATGGGTCGTCAAATTGCGGCCGGCACTCTGCCCAAACCCAATGACGATGACGAAGCAGCCAAATACGAAATCGCCGACGACCTGTTCGCCGCCGCCGGCCTCGAATGGTATGAGGTCTCCAACTGGGCCCGCCCCGGATACGAGAGCCAGCACAACCTCGGCTATTGGCGCAATGTCGATTGGGCCGGTCTAGGGCCAGGTGCCCACTCCCACTACAACGCGGTGACCGAGGCTGACCACCCCCAGTCGGCTTCGCTGACAGCCCCCGCCAGCGGGGGCAAGTCCGAAGCCATTGCCTCTGCCTCAGCTGATGGACAGGCCAACGCCGAACTTGGAGAAACCAACGCCGAACTAGGTATGATCAACGCGCATGGGAACAACTCCCAAGAAATTCATGCCCCCGCTGGCGGGGGCTGTCCGGCGGATGCCGGACTGGGGGTGGTTTCTGTCTCACACGGTCTGCGCAGCTGGGACATCGCGCACCCGCGTTTGTGGGGCACGGCCATCAACGAGAACCGTGTGCCGTGGGCCGATAGCGAGACGATCACTCCCGAGGAAAACCTCGAAGAGCTCATCATGCTCGGGCTGCGCCTGCACGAGGGCCTTGGCCTCGACCGCATCAACCGCGCCATCAACGATGCAGGTATGAGCAGCACGCCCCAGACTCTCCGAACCGTTTCGGTTGACCAACTCGCCCCCATGATCAGCGAAGGCCTGATTACCGTATCCGATAATCATCGAGTGGTGCCCACTCGTCGTGGCCGGTTGCTCAATGACTCGGTAATCGAACAGTTCTTCGATTACGTCGGTGTATGAGTCGGTGGTATGGTGCGCGGCAGCCGCCATTACCCGTTCGCTAGTTGTGGTTACACCGTCAGAGGGAGCTTTTTTGTTTTACCGGCGGGGGAGGGAACCGCGTAGGACTACGTCCGGGGCGCTTTGCACGTAGATCAGGCGGTTGGCAGTGCCGCCGGTGGCCTCCGCGTCATCGCGGTTGGACAGGATGCTGTCCACGGCGGCCTGGCCCATTTCGGCCAGCGGCAGATGCACGGTGGTCAGTGGTGGGAACACGTCGGCGGAGTAGGGGATGTCGCCGAAACCGGTGACGCCGATTTCCTGACCCGGCTCGATGCCGTTGGTGCGCAACGCGGTCATCGCACCGATGGCCATCACGTCGTTGAGCGCGATGATTGAATCGATGCCTTTGCCGTCGTACAGTGCGCCTTCGCCCGGCTGCAGCAGTCCGGATCGGGCCATTTGCATGACGGCCGCATAGCCGTCGGTGCGGCTGAACTTACCGTTTGCCACGGCTTTCGGGTCCACGGTGATGCCTGCCTCGTCCAACACTTCCATCACACCGGCCAGTCGTTCTTTGGAGGAGCGGTGTGCGTCATCGCCCTTGAGAATCGCAGGGCGCGTATACCCGGAATCGACGATAAGCTTTGCGATGGCACGCGCGCCGACGTCGTTCGCCACGTCCACGGCCGGGAAGGGCAGGTTGCGGTTGAGTACGAACACGGCATGTCCGCCGGACGATTCGTACTGGATGAGTTCCGTCTGCAACGCCTGGCGTTCCGGCGCGTCGGTGTATTCGCTTTCGGAGATGATGATGCCGCGCGGCTTGGTGGATACGGACTTACGCACCGCCTCCAACTCCTCGTGCGGGGTGGCTGCCACGCCGATGGTCACGGAGATGCCGCGTTCGGCCGCCGCCTTGACCACGCCTTGCGACACGGATGCGAAGTAGGGATCGGAGATATCGGAGACCAGCAGCACGATGTTCGGTGCAGTGCCTTTGGCCACTGCCTGAGCATAGGCGTTGGGACGATAGTTGAGCTTGGTGGCTGCTTCCATCACCTTGACATACGATTGGTTGCGTACCTTGCGGGTGCTGCCGTTGAGCACACGGGATGCGGTGGCGATGGAGACCTGGGCTTCTTTGGCGACGTCCATCAATGTCGCTGGCGATTGCGCCTTATCGTTCTGTACAGCCACGATCGAATCGGTCCTTTTCTTCCCTGAAACGGAAAACATGTCTAAACGCTTACCGCAATGATATCGCAGTTTTGCTTGCAATAGTAGCATTGTGGATTGGAAAGCCTGAATTTTGAACAAAAATAATCACGCGAATTACGGAAAGCGCTTACCGTTCCGCGTGTCGTGCGGTATGCTCGAAGCATGACGCGATACTTATGTGCCCCTGACTCCTTCAAAGAGAGCCTGACCGCCATGGAGGCGGCCCGGGCGATGGCTCAGGGGATTGAGAATGCCGACCACGATGCCGAGGTCCGTTGCCTCCCCATGGCCGACGGCGGTGAAGGCACCGCACGTGCGCTTGTCGACGCCACTGGCGGATCGATGCACGCCGTGCCGGTCCACGACCCGCTCGGCCGACCTGTCGAAGGCCACTTCGGCCTGCTCGCCGACGGCACGACCGCCGTGGTCGAGACAGCCGAAGCCAGCGGCCTCGCACTGCTTGAAGCCAAAAAACGCAACCCGTTGATTGCCTCCTCCTACGGCACCGGCGAACTCATACTCGCCGCCGTCCGTTCCGGAGCCAAGCGCATCATCGTCGGGCTCGGCGGCAGCGCCACCAACGACGCCGGTGCCGGACTTCTGCAGGCCCTCGGCGTTCGTCTTCTGGACGGGAACGGCAACGACCTTAAGCACGGGGGAGCGGCCCTCGCTGATCTGGCCACCATCGACATCAGCACGATGGACCCGGCTCTCAAGAACGTCTCCATCACCGCCGCCTGCGACGTGACCAACCCGCTGACCGGTCCCACCGGCGCCAGCGCCGTGTTCGGACCGCAGAAAGGTGCCTCCCAGGCCGACGTCGCCACACTGGACGCCGCGTTGGCGCACTTCGCGCAGGTCATCGAAAGCCGGCTCGGCGTCGCTGTGAACGACGTGCCGGGCGCGGGCGCCGCCGGCGGTATCGGCGCCGCGCTGAAAGGCTTCCTTGACGCCGAATTCCGTCCGGGCATCGCCATCGTCATCGAACAATCCGGACTTGATGCGGCCGCGCAATGGGCTGACGTGGTGTTCACCGGCGAAGGCTCCATCGACTTCCAGACCAAGTTCGGCAAAACCCCGGCCGGCGTGGCCGAAACCGCCAAGCGCCACGGCAAGCCCGTGATCGCCATCGCCGGACACATCGGCACGGGCATCGACGAACTGCATGAGGTCGGCATCGACGCGGTATTCGGCATCGCCCCCGGTGCCGCCAGCCTCAGCGAACTGCTGGCCGACGCGGCCGCCAACGTGACCCGCACCACCGAACAAGTCGTACGAACCCTACAACTGAAGCAGCTTCACAAGCTCCCTCTGATGGGCCGAGCCGTGAAGGAAACGCCGGAGGCGTTTCCAGGCGAGGGCTTGACGACAGTCAAGCCAGCCGAAGGCTCCATAATTGCGGGACGAGCTGCCGCGGCAAAGCCGTGACTGAGGGGGAGACTTGTGGCGCAGCCGCAAAAAATGGCATCGGCTTTCAGCCGATACAGTCATTCGTCTGCTTCTCTCCCTCAGTCAGCTGCGCTGACAGCTCCCTCGTCAGAGGGAGCCACACAATTCGGAAAGGAAGATATGCGCACCATGCTGTACACCAAGGTGACCAGCATGGTGCGCACCACGGGCATCGCCAGCGAGAAATACGCCTTCGGAATCGGCGCCTTTTCGAAGAGTTCGTTATCCATTTCCGTCCCTTGGTGTTTTCGTTCTTCAGTCACTGCGCGGGATGCCGTTCGGCGTGCATCACAGGCATTGTAGAGGCAACAGTGTGGACAACGGGCGGGGGGAGTATCTCATGATGCGGTGAGGGCGTTGATGATGACGCATCGTGTATTGGTGGCCGTGTGCATCGTGTGTGAACCTGTGCTGGCACGGCGTACACACGATGGGAAAAGAAAGAATATATGGACCCCGTTGTCCCGGTTATTGTTCAGTTATTACTGTGTTGAATTATTGCGTTATTCAATTATTGTGGTGTGCCGGCCGATTGCGGCCTGCGGGGGATTGCCTTCGTATGTGTCGTGCAATCTCATGAATGGGATCGTTCGCTAGATTCAGCGAGCGTCCTTGTTGGCGGCGTTGATGATGTCGGCGAACATCTTGGAGTCGGCGTAGCCGGCGCGGGCGATGGCGTCCATACCGGAGAGGGTGAAACCGCGAATCATGGAATCCATGAATGACATAATGTGTTCCTTGTCTTGACTTGCAAAGCCGTGGGCTTTGCGATGTGTTGTTGTTTACGTTATGAGACGGGCCGTGTGTGAGCGGCGAGTCAGGGAAGAGGCTCAGCGAGCGTTCTTATCGGTGTCGTTGATGATGTCGAGAATCATCTGGGAGTTGGCGTGACCGGACTGGGCCAGGGAAGTGGCACCGTACATAGCCAGACCGCGAATCATGGAATCCTTGAGAGACATCATGTTTCCTTTCGTTGGTCAAAACCTTGTGGCTTTGAGTTTTGTTTATCGGTTTCTTTCTGAAACCGGTTTCAGAATAACGCAGTCCGATGACAAACGCAAGGGGACTATTCCGCTCTCGGCGTTTCTGGCGGAATATCGCCGTTCTATAGATACCGTTCGGTAGTTAAGAGGATATCTAGTCGACTTTCTGACGGTCTTGTTCTGGGCGCATGGTTTTCACGAAATGGCCTCATGTCGCGGAAATCGTACGCTGAGTCGTCGTAAGCGTACGGTCTTCACGAAATGGGGTCTCATCTCGTGAAGAACGTACACTGAGTCGTTCTGGGCGTACGGTTTTCACGAAATGGGGCCTATCTTCACCGGATTTTGGGCACACCGGCCTTGAGCAGCTTGGTCTCAAGATTGATGGGGCGTAGCAGATCCTCATAGAACACATGGACGATTTCGGTGACGCCCTGTTCCCGGAGATGCCGATCACGTCTGCGGTCGTACTCCATTTTCGCTTGGAGGCTTGCGCGATTCTCGTTGCTGGTGTCGGCGTATTTGGCCATGCCGTCGTATTCTGCCACGATGATGCGGCCGTCTGCGAGCTTCCAACAGAAATCGACGCGATATGGCATTGCGGGATTGTCGGGATTCATGAACTGCACCTGCAGCAGGGGAATGCCGAAAGACAATTCGGTGATCTGGCCACGCATCAATGATTCGCCGCCGTTTTCGCTCAGGGGATCCGCGTACTTCAGCAGCTTGGTCACGGAGACCTCGTCGCAGACGCTTTGAATCATCAGCGACTGCACCTCTTCGATGGTCGTCAGGGACTTTCTCAGAGCCGAATCGTATATGGGCAGCGCCTGTGGGAATGGGAATGCCGCGCAGTCGAGCAGCGTTCGCGCCGGAGTCGTCAAGAGAATGCCATTATGCTTCCGCGTCGGAATCCGATTGATATAGATGCGGTTGAGACGCGCCTCGTCTCCGCCGCCGATGCCGGACTTCGAGGCGATGTGCACTGTGCCGTCGTGCAGGGAATAGTTGTGCTGCAGTCCGTATACGCACGCCGCACTCAACCCCGCAAATACCCACTGAGGGTGGATTGCGGACAGCGCACGTATGACCTGCAATGACTGTTGCTCTCTGGTCATGGTGTTCCAAAGTATTCGGTCGGCGTACAGGTTCTTATACGGTGACACCAGCTCCCCGGCATGCAGGCGACGTTTCAGGGCGCGCCGTTGCGCATCACTGGTGCCATAGCAGCAGCGACGCTCCTGCTTCGCCTGCTGCAGCAGTGCAGAAACTTCCTTGTGTTCTTTCATATCTCGACGCTAAGGGTGATTTTGATTGTTGCACAAGCTCAACCGGCAAATGTGAATACTATGTCACGCGAATTGTTGGTGTGGATAACTTGAATCGACGTCGACGGCTTTGCCGACGGTCTTGTCGGAGGCGATATTAGCCTAGGACACCTTGCTGCGCCGCCTTCCATACCGAGAACAGTCATCAGTGACACCGAGGGCATCTTCAGCGTATGTTCTTCACGAAATCAGCTGCCATTTCGTGAAAACCGTACGCTCAGAATGACTCAGTGTACGTTCTTCACGAGATGAGGCCCCATTTCGTGAAAACCGTACGTTGACGACGATTCAGTGTACGTTCTTCACGAAATCAGGGATGATTTCGCGGAAACCGTACACTCACCGCAACTCAGCGTACGGTTTTCGCGAAGTTATTGATTTGGATATAGGTTCCCCGTCATGAACTACAATGAATCGCGGCGAAAAACGGGGAACCGAAGTCGGAGCGCGGCTGAACGGATATGGGTGTGACTGGATGACTGCCATGGTGATGCCGGTTCTCCTTGACGTACGCAATAACAACAACTGACAACAACAGGGGAGACAAGGATGGCGAGAAGTGCGGGCCGCACCCGACCGGTGATCAAGGACGTGGCCAGACTGGCCGGAGTCTCGGCACCGACCGTCTCCCGGTATCTCAACGGCACCGTCAATGTCACCGAAGACAAGCGTGAACGCATCGCCAAGGCCATCAAGGAGCTGGGCTATGAGCCGAGCATTGTGGCGCGCGCCCTGTCGAACCGGGAGATGGACTCCGTGGTGGTGTTCGCGGCCAATCCTTCCGCCTTCTCCACGTCCGAAACGAACCATGGGGTCGAGGCCGCCGCCCGTAAACGTCGGTTCCTGCTCAATATCGTTTCTTTGGATGAGTCCGACATGGACTCCGTCAAGGCTCGTGTGCGCATGGGTTTGTCGATCAGGCCGGCGGGCGTGATCGTCTACGAGTACGACCGGGCCGGCATCGCCGCACTGGAATACATTCCCAAAGATATGCCGATGGTCGTGGTGGGTGGCAGCTTCGGCGACGGCGAATACCAGATCATCAACGCCGAAAGGGATGGTGGCCGTTGGATGACCATGCATCTGCTGGATCTCGGCCATCGCACCGTGTTCCATGTGGGGCGCCCGGAAGGACCGACCGATAACACCCGCACCAATGGGTGGCGTGACGCGCTCAAGGAGCGTGGCGTCACGGTACCTGACCCAATCATCGTGCCCGACGATGATTTGGAGGAGTCGGTCAAGGCTGGGCGCACCTTGGGCCGTCGTGGTGATGTGACTGCGATTTTCGCCGGCAACGACGAGACCGCCATCGCTGTGATCCGAGGTCTAAGGGAGGTTGGTCGCCGCGTGCCTGCTGACGTGAGCGTCGTAGGCTTTGACGACCGCAACTTCGGTGCCATGTGGAATCCGGCGCTGACCAGTTACACCCAGAACTTCCTGGACATGGGGGAGCGGTCCTTCCGGATGCTGTTCGAACAGATTCAGGCCAAGCGTGCCGGCGATGACGCGCCGCCCTCGCAGGTCGAAGTGGTGCAAGGCAAGCCGTGTCTGCGTGCCTCCGAACGCGCGTACGGCGACGGCGAAATCGCGTAGTCGATGGGGCGTGCGTATCAATCGATAGTGACTGTAGCGCATTCATATCGTGACGAGGAGTCTCCCATGCCGAACTGTAAGCGCTTACCTTAAATAGTTCGTAATGTGATTTACGTCATACTAATAGATGTTCTGAATCATAGTGTTATGCAAGGATTCCTTGCGGAAAATGGCTATTTATCAACAGTTTTCGAGAAGTCCGCATGATGGGCGACTGTGAGCACGCTTTATGGTAATCGCTTTCCGTAGTGTTATTGTTACAGTGTGACTTTTGAACAATCGGTAACTCTGAAGACTCAGCCCCAGACCTCGGGCACTATCTCAGCGGCAGACGCCGCGATGCAATCGGCCCGCGACGAACGCATCCCCGGCAAACTCATCTGCGCGATCGTGGCCGTCGGCTCACTCGCATTCTTCGGCATCCTGACCGAAACCGTGATGAATGTGCTGTTCCCGCAGCTGATGGGCGTGCTCCACATCAGCGAGGCCACCATCCAATGGCTCACCACCGGCTATCTGCTGGTCGTGTCGATTACTGTGCCGCTCAGCGCATGGCTGCGCCGTCGCTTCCGCCAGCGCAGCATCTTCCTGGCGGCAACGCGATGTTCTCCACGCTGCCGCAGTTCACGGGTGCGGCCGGCACCACTGTGGTGGGCTACCGTGATCTCCGTGTTCCAGTCCGGCTCGGGCAAGGTGGGTTCCGCCGGCTATGCCGCCGCCACCGTGACCGGCGCATAGATTGACTACGCGATCATGGCTGTGGTCATCGTTATCGTTATCGTGTTCGTCGCCATGCTCCACGCCCTGCGTAACCGGAAGTAGATGGTAAGTCGAGTGGCACCATGCTACCGCGCAATGGCTGGGCATGGAGTTTTGGCTAGGAATCGTTCGACAGGCGTTGGCGCGGCCGCTGAGAGCATTCGCGTCGAAAGGTTTGCCGGAGCTCGTTCGGCGTGGAATGGGCCGATTCACCGGTGATTGTTGGTCAAACAGCCAATGCTGACCCTTCTGCCAATGGTTAGCGAGGTTCCTATCATAAGCATTTCGGAGAGCGATCTCGAAAAAGGCGACATCCTTCACGAGGATTTGACCAAGGTCAACATTCCACTCGTATAAAGTAAGGCTGTAAGCGCATCTTGGTGGCAAGCGTCAAGGTATGTACGGAATCGCGGGGCGGAAAGCCACTCCTCAATCCACTGCGGATTGGTAATAACGGATGATTGTAACGCATGAATCACGAGGCCCCCTTACCTCGTATTGCAATGCCCCGGTGACATGAAAAACGGCGGTCAACACGGGGGTTGTACATTAAGGATACAGGAAGGGTAGTTATAAGTTGCTGATATGCCGTGTTTTTTACGATAGTCATCGGCCTCTCCCATACGGCGGAACAGGAACTGACGGATGCCGAGATGCCGTGATTCGGCGGGAGGACCTGTACTGGCCCAGTCCTTCTGCTCGGTAGCGGTACCGCTACGCCGACTCTTCCCGACGCTCCAGTGCCGCCGATATCAGTGAATGCCCAGCCTGATGTCGGTAGAGTTAAGGCTATTGGCTTGGTCTCGACGGTGAGACTTCTCCAATGGCCAATATGCACTGTTGCAAAGGAGTATGCGGTATGCAACCAATCAAAGCCATTCAATACGGCTGCGGCAAAATGGCGAAGTACACGATTCGCTATATGCACGAGAAAGGCATTCAAATCGTCGGTGCCATCGACGTGAATCCGGAAGTCGTGGGCATGGATGCCGGTGTGTTTGCAGGCATCGGCCCCATCAATGTGCCGATTCGCGCCGATGCCGAGGCTGTACTCAACGAGTGCGACGCGGATATCGCGGTAGTCACGCTATTCAGCTTCGAGAACGAAATCGCCACCATGTGCGAGCAGTGCTTGGCCCGCGGCATCAGCGTGATCACCACCTGCGAGGAATGCATCTACCCGTGGACCACCGATCCGGCCACCACGAACCGTCTCGACATCATCGCCAAGGAAGCCGGTGCCACCATGGTCGGCTCCGGCATGCAGGACATCTACTGGGTGAACATGGTCTCCACCGTCGCCGCCGGATGCCACAGCATCAAGAAGATCACTGGTGCGGTGAGCTACAACGTCGAGGATTACGGCCTGGCTTTGGCCAAAGCGCACGGCTGCGGTCTGACCGCCGAGGAGTTCGAGGCCGAGCTTGCGCATCCCGAAACCGTGGTGCCCTCGTATGTATGGAATTCCAATGAAGCGCTGGCCCAGAAGCTTGGGCTTACCATCGCATCGCAGACCCAGGCCAGTGTGCCGTATTTCAGCGATGTCGACGTGTATTCCGAGACGATGGACGAGACGATTCCGGTCGGCAAATGCATCGGCATGTCCGCCGTGGTAACCACCGAAACGAATCAGGGCATCACGTTGGAAACTGCCTGTATCGGCAAGGTGTACGGGCCGGATGATGGCGATATGTGCGATTGGAAGATCGAGGGTGAACCGGACGTGGAGTTCCACGTGGTCAAGCCGGCGACCGTCGAACATACGTGCGCCACAATCGTCAACCGCATTCCGGACGTGCTCAACGCGCCAGCCGGATATGTGACGGTCGATCAGCTCGATGAAATTTCATATCTCACGTATCCCGCCGCGCTGTACGTGGCATAGACCCATATTTTCAGGGATGAAGGCCGGCACTCATAAGGGTGCCGGCCGGTATCAGGCGGCCAGAGTCGACGTGCGTGGCATCACCTGGAACTGGATATGGTCATGGGTGATGTCATCGGGCCGTTCATGCCGTAGGTTCGACTCGATCAGCGTCACCATGCGATCGATAACCGTACGAGCCATTGCGGGGACGTCTATCGCCACAGTGCTAATGGGTGGGTTGGCGCAGTCGGAGAAGGGGATGCCGTCGAATCCCATGAGCCGTACGTCGTCGGGCACGCGGATGCCATGTTCGGTAAGTTCGCGGAGCGCGCCGATCGCTATGGTGTCAGACATGCACAGGATGCCACAATCGCCCGGGACAGGCGTCAGGACCGCAAGCAGCATCCTGCTCGGCATCGGCGGCGACATCGCCAACTTCAAAAGCGCGGCCCACCTGGCCGCCCACGCCGGCATCGCTCCGGTCGCCGGCCAGTCCGGCACCAGCATCAAGAGGCGAGAAACCCTCCAGACGGGGCAACAAACGCTTATAGACTATTGCGCCTTGTATAAATGCGAACTGCCAGTCGACCTTACCGTTGACTGGCAGTTCGCATTTATCGCTCCCGCTGGCGGGAGCTGTCATGCGAAGCATGACTGAGGGTGGTCCACAGCCGCCAATCCGTAACATCACCCAACGCAGCATTTCACGATACGGACGTTTCTGTATCGTATTTTCGTGTGGTCAGATAGACATTTCGGGCGAAAAAGTTCGAAATACCCCCATAACTGGCCATAAAAACAATTGCTTGAGAATCACTATTGACTTTTATGGCGACTCGGTATATGGACACGCGAAACGAAAATGACATGGAGCAACGGTACTGTGTCAACAGCAATGAACGAAGAGGCACGATTCCCTTACGTGCCCACAAGCAATTGAGGTGATTTCGGTGACATTCAAAGCCCCGCTCGATCTCACGGTCCACGCTCCGGACGGTATGTACGATCCCGCCAACGAGCATGACGCCTGTGGTGTGGGTATGGTCACCACTTTGAACAAGCGTCCTGAACGCAAAATCGTCACTGACGCCATTGAGGTACTGGTCAATCTCGACCACCGCGGTGCCGTGGGTGCCGAGGAGAACACAGGTGACGGCGCCGGCATTCTGATGAGCATGCCGGATGAGTTCATGCGTGCCACCGTGCCCGCCGAACTGCCCGAAGCCGGCCACTACGCCGCAGGCATCGCCTTCCTCGACCGCGACATCGAAACCTCCGGTCAGCAGGAACAGGCCATTGCCAAGATCGTGCGCGAGGAGGGCCTTGAAGTTCTCGCATGGCGCGTGGTGCCCACCAACCCGGACGGCCTCGGCCTGCAGGCCCTTGCCGCCATGCCGGGATTCAAGACTCTCGTGGTCGCCTCTCCGGACGGTGCTCTGGCCGGCGTGGACTTGGATCGCAAGACCTTCCGCATCCGCAAGCGCGTCGAGCATGAGGTAGGCGTCTACTTCGCTTCCCTGTCCGCCCGTACCATCACGTACAAGGGCATGCTCACCACCATGCAGCTCACCCACTTCTTCGAGGATCTGAACGACGAGCGCATGAAGGCCACCATCGCCATCGTCCACTCCCGCTTCTCCACCAACACCTTCCCGAGCTGGCCGCTGGCCCAGCCGTTCCGTCTGCTGGCCCACAATGGCGAGATCAACACCATTCAGGGCAACCGCAACTGGCTCTCCGCCCGTGAAGGCCGCCTGAGCAGCGAACTGCTCGGCGAGTTCGAGCCGCTGCTGCCCATCACCACCCCGGGCTACTCCGATTCTGGCACCTTCGACGAGTGCCTCGAACTACTGCACCTCGCCGGCCGTTCCCTGCCGCACGCCATCTGCATGATGCTGCCGCCGGCTTGGGAGAAGAACCCGGATCTCGATCCGGACGTGCGCGCCTTCTACGAGTACAACAACACGCTTATCGAGCCGTGGGATGGCCCGGCCGACATCGTCTTCACCGACGGCACCCAGGTCGGCGCCCTGCTCGACCGCAACGGCTTCCGCCCCGGCCGCTGGCAGCTCACCGACGACGGCTACATCGTGCTGGCCTCCGAGGCCGGCGTTCTGCCGGAGATCGCGCAGGAGCACATCGTGTCCAAGGGCCGTCTTGAGCCCGGCAAGATGTTCCTGGTCGACACCGCCGAAGGCCGCATCATCCCCGATGAAGAGATCAAGAAGACCCTCGCCTCCCAGCACCCGTACCGCAAGTGGGTGGAAGGCAACTCGGTCGAGATGAGCGATCTGCCTCGCCGCGAGCACGTGAGCCACTCCGGACAGTCCGTCCAGCGCCGTCAGCGTGCCTTCGGCTACACCGAAGAGGATCTGAAGCTGTTGCTCACTCCGATGGCCAACACCGGTAAGGAACCGCTGGGATCCATGGGTAACGATGCGCCTATGCCCGCACTCTCCAGCCGCAGCCGCATGCTGTTCGACTACTTCACCCAGAAGTTCGCGCAGGTCACCAACCCGCCGCTGGACTGGGAGCGTGAGGAGATCGTCACCTCGCTCGAATCCGCCATCGGCCCCGAGCCTAACCTACTGGCCGATTCCGAGCTGCACGCCAAGAAGATCCTCATCCCGCTGCCCGTGGTCAACTCTGATGAGATGGCCCAGCTCAAGCGCCTTGACAAGGCCCGCATCCTCGGCGGCTACTATCGCCCGTACGTGGTCAAGGGCCTCTACCAGGTCGCCGGCGGCGGCAAGGCCCTCGAAGAGCGACTTGACGAGATCTTTGCCGAAATCGACGAGGCCATCGCCGACGGCAAGAACTTCATCGTGCTCTCCGACCGTGAATCCAACCACACGTGGGGCCCGATCCCGTCCCTGCTGCTGACCTCCGCCGTGCAGCACCACCTGCTGCGCCGCCACACCCGTACGCAGATCTCCATGGCCGTCGAGGCCGGCGACGTGCGCGAGATTCACCACGTCGCACTGCTGATCGCTTATGGTGCCGCCTGCGTGAACCCGTACCTGGCCTTCGAATCCGTGGAAGACCTGGCCCGCAACGGCTACCTCAAGGTCGACGCGGACACCGCCGTGAAGAACCTCACCAAGGCGCTTTCCACCGGTGTGCTCAAGATCATGTCCAAGATGGGCGTCTCCACCATCATGAGCTACCGTGGCGCACAGCTGTTCGAGGCTGTGGGCCTGAGCCAGGAAGTCATCGACGAATACTTCACCGGCACCACCTCCCGTGTGGGTGGCGTGGGCCTTGACGAGATCGCCGAAGAAGTGGCCATCCGTCACCGCGTGGCCTACCCGAACCAGTGGAGCGCATCCCCGCACCGCAACCTGCGCACGGGCGGCGACTACAAGTGGCGTCGTACCGGCGAGGACCACCTCAACGATCCCGAGGCCATCTTCCTGCTCCAGCAGTCGACCCACCGTGGCGACTACCAGATGTTCAAGAAGTATTCGCACCACATCAACGACACGTCGAACCGACTCATGACCCTGCGTGGCCTGATGAAGTTCAACAACAACCGCAAGCCAATCGACATCTCCGAAGTCGAGCCGGCCTCCGAGATTGTCAAGCGCTTCTCCACCGGTGCCATGAGCTACGGTTCCATCTCACAGGAAGCGCACGAGACGCTTGCCATCGCCATGAATTCGATTGGCGCACGCTCCAACTCCGGTGAGGGCGGCGAATCCGACGATCGTATCAACGACCCGCAGCGCTACAGCCGCATCAAGCAGATCGCGTCCGCTCGCTTCGGCGTGACCTCCGATTACCTCGTGCACGCCACCGACCTGCAGATCAAGCTCGCCCAGGGCGCCAAGCCCGGTGAGGGTGGCCACCTGCCCGGTGCCAAGGTCCCGCCGTGGATCGCCAAGGTCCGTCACGCCACCCCGGGCGTGGAGCTTATCTCCCCGCCGCCGCACCACGACATCTACTCCATCGAGGATCTGAAGCAGCTGATCAACGATGCGAAGATGGCCAACCCGAAGGCACGTATCCACGTCAAGCTCGTTTCCGAGTTCGGCGTCGGCACCATCGCGGCCGGTGTGGCCAAGTGCCATGCCGACGTGGTGCTTATCTCCGGCTATGACGGCGGTACGGGTGCAGCCCCGCTCAACGCCATCAAGCACGCCGGCACCCCGTGGGAGATCGGCCTGTCCGAAACCCAGCAGACGCTGATCCTGAACGGCCTGCGCTCCCGCATCGTCGTACAGTGCGACGGCGAGCTCAAGACCGGTCGTGACGTGGTCATCGCCGCCCTGCTTGGTGCCGAGGAATTCGGCTTCGCTACTGCGGCCCTGATCGTGGAAGGCTGCGTCATGATGCGCGCCTGCCAGAAGAACACCTGCCCGCAGGGCATTGCCACCCAGGATCCTGAGTTGCGCGCCCGCTTTAAGGGCAAGCCCGAGTACGTGGTCAACTTCTTCATGTTCATCGCTGAGGAGGTGCGCGAGATCCTCGCCCAGCTCGGCTTCAGGACTCTTGAGGAGGCCATCGGCCACGTTGAGTGTTTGGATCAGGACGAGGCCATCAAGCGCTGGAAGTCCGGCGGCATCGACCTGACCAACGTGCTCAAGCAGGCCGGCCCGGTACCCGGCACGATCCTGCACCAGACCATCGAGCAGAACCACGAGCTGGAGAAGGCACTGGACAACAAGCTCATCGAACTTGCCCAGCCGGCCCTCGAATACAAGGAACCCGTGCGCATCGAAATGCCGATTCGCAACGTCAACCGTACGGTCGGCACCATGGTCGGCTACGAGATCACCCGCCGTTACGGCGAGGAAGGTCTGCCGGACGACACCATCGACATGACCCTGCACGGTTCCGGAGGCCAGTCCATCGGTGCGTTCATCCCGCGCGGCGAGACCATGCGCATCTACGGTGAAGTCAACGACTACGCCGGCAAGGGCCTGTCCGGCGGTCGCATGATCGTGCGCCCGGAAGACACCGTCACCTTCGACAAGCACAGCAACGTCATCGCCGGCAATGTCACCGGTTTCGGCGCCACTTCCGGCCAGATGTTCGTAGCCGGTCGCGCCGGCGAACGTTTCGGCGTTCGTAACGGCGGTGCCACGTTCGTGGTCGAAGGCGTGGGCGACCACGGCTGCGAGTACATGACCGGCGGCACTGTTGTGGTGCTCGGCCCCACCGGACGCAATTTCGGTGCAGGCTTCTCCGGTGGTAACACTTATGTGCTTGACCTCGATATGAAGAAGGTCAACCCGGGTGCCGTCAAGTCCGGTGCACTGCTCTTCAAGTCGCTTGATGCCGAAACCTCCAAGCTGGTGTACGCACTGGTCAAGCAGCATGCCGAAGAGACCGGTTCCCAGTTCGCCGCGGCCCTGCTGGAGGACTGGAACGAAACCGTCAAGCGGTTCACTCACGTGGTGCCGAAGCAGTTCGTGGCCATGACGAAGGCCATGGAAGAAGCCAAGGCCAACAATGTAGATTTCAATGCGCCCGGCGCCTGGGAAAAGGTGTACGAGCAGGTTATGGAAGGAGCGCGCTGACATGGGCGACCCGAGAGGATTCCTGAAGGTCCGTACCCGCCGAGAGTTGGCTGAACGCCCCGTTGAGGAGCGTATCAAGGACTGGTTCGACGTTCACGCCGAAACCGGCCTGCAACCGTGGACCCAAACGCAGGCGGCCCGCTGCATGGATTGTGGCACCCCGTTCTGCATGACCGGATGCCCGCTGGGTAACCTGATTCCCGAGTGGAACGACTTGGTCCGTCAGGGCAAGTGGGAAGATGCCTACAACCGTCTGTCCATGACCAACAACTTCCCCGAAGTCACCGGCCGCATCTGCCCGGCCCTGTGCGAGCAGGCCTGCGTGCTCGGCATCCACCAGCCGCCGACCATGATCAAGCTTGACGAGCAGACCATCATCGACCAGGCATGGGATTTGGACTACGTCAAGCCGCTGCCGCCGCAGCGTCTGACCGACCAGACGGTCGCCGTCGTCGGCTCTGGTCCTGCCGGCCTCGCCGCCGCACAGCAGCTCACCCGCGCCGGCCACACCGTCGTCGTCTACGAGAAGGACGACGCCATCGGTGGTCTGATGCGTTACGGCATCCCGAACTTCAAGCTTGAGAAGGGTCTGCTTGACCGCCGTGTCAAGCAGATGGAGGCCGAAGGCACCCGCTTCCGCACCAACGTGGAAATCGGCAAGGACATCACGTGGGATGACCTGCGTGACCGTTACGACGCCGTCGTAGTGGCCATCGGCTCCCGCGTGCCGCGCGATATGAAGATTCCGGGCCGCGAGCTCGACGGCATCCACTTCGCCCTCGACTTCCTGCCCGACGCCACGCGCCGTATCTTCGGCGTCAAGCCGGTGCACGACATCACCGCCAAGGACAAGCACGTCATCGTCATCGGCGGTGGCGACACCGGTTCCGACTGCCTCGGCACCTCGATCCGTCAGGGTGCGAAGGACGTCACCGTGCTGCAGATCATGCCGAAAGAGCCGTCAAGCCGTCCGGACAACAGCCCGTGGCCGACCTTCGCCCGCACCTACCAGAAGACCTCCTCCATGGAAGAGGGCGGCGAGTACATCTACTCCACCGACTCCGTGAACTTCGAGGGCACCGAAGAGGAGAAGGCCAAGGTCACCATTGATAACTCGACCACCGCCGAAGGCTTCGTGGCCGATGAGCGTGGTCATGTCACCGGCTTGAAGGTCGTCTCCGTGGCTCCCGGCGAAAATGGTCCGTTCACCCGCCAGCCCGGCACCGAGCGCGTGCTGCCGGCCGATCTGGTCCTCATCTCCGTGGGCTTCCTGCATCCGGACACCGAGACCATCCTCGACCAGCTGCCCGTCGAACTCGACAAGCGTGGCAACATCGCCCGCAATGACAAGTTCGCCACCTCCCAGGATGGCGTGTTCGTGTGCGGCGATGCCGGCCGTGGCCAGAGCCTCGTGGTCTGGGCCATCGCCGAAGGCCGCTCCTGCGCCGCAGCCGTGGACGAGTACCTCTCCAAGGAAAAGAGCGAGCTGCCGGCCCCGATCAAGGCCAGCCAGCGTCCGATGATGCTGCCTCGCTGAATACTTTCCAAACAGAAACATGAAAATCCCTTCTTCATGAGGGGATTTTTGCGTTTCTGGGATTAATTACTGCCTTGAGTCTTCAGTAATGTCTATATTTCGAGAATATTGCATACATGGTTAACATGAAGCTCCTATGGTACCTTTCGTCGCCAAAAAGACGACGCCAGAATATTCGGGAGAGATTCATGAACACACGTCATGTCACTTCACTGGTCGCGGCCGGTGCGGCAATCGTCATGCTGCTCAGCGGCTGCGGATCGACCGGTACCTCCAATTCCAGCAATGCTTCAGATTCCAATATCATTTCCGTGTACGGCAGTGAGCCGGCACACCCACTATTCCCCGGCAACACCACTGAGGCCGGTGGCGGCAAGGTTGTAGACCAGCTGTTCGCAGGTCTGGTGACCTACGATGCGAAGGGCGGCATCCACAACGAGGTAGCAGACAGCATCACCTCCAGCGACAACGCCACGCATTACGTCATCAAGCTCAAGAGCGGATGGAAGTTCACCGACGGCACTCCGGTGACCGCGCACTCCTTCGTAAACGCATGGAATTACACCGCCAACAGTGCCAACAAGCAGGCCAGCGCCAGCTTCTTCAGCACAATCGAAGGCTATGATGATCTGCAAAAGCCGGACGTGGACCCCAAGGCCACGCTGAGCGGCCTGACCGTCGTTGACGACAACACCATCGATGTCAAGCTCAGCCAGCCCGACTCGGCATTCCCGGTCAAGGCCGGCAGCCACGCCTACATGCCGTTGCCCGAATCCGCGTTCAAGGACCCGAAGAAGTTCGGTCAGCACCCAGTGAGCAACGGCCCATACAAGTTCGTGTCCTGGCAGCACAACCACAGCATCGAAATGGTGAAGAACCCTGACTACAAGGGCAATCGTGTCGCCAAGAACGATGGCCTGAACTTCAAGATCTATACCTCGCCTGATTCGGCATACGCCGACCTACGCGGTGGCAACCTGGACTTCACGAACACGATTCCTGACACCGCACTTACCTCCTTCCAATCCGACAAGTCGCTGAAGGCATACAACGAGCCCGGTGGCAATACGCTCACCTTCACCATTCCTGAATGGCTGGAACACTTCGGCCAGAACGAGGAAGGCAACCTGCGTCGTCAGGCCATTTCCATGTCCATCGACCGCAAGACCGTCGCCGAGAAGATCTTCCACGGCACCGCCACGCCCGCCGTCGACTTCCTTGCAGCCCCAATCAGCGCCTACTCCAAGGAACTCAAGGGAAATGAAGTACTGAAGTACAACCCGTCCAAGGCCAAGGAACTGTGGGCCAAGGCCAACGCCATCTCCCCGTGGAGCGGTGAGTTCGGCATTGCGTACAATGCTGATGGCACTGCGAAGAACTGGGTTGAGGCAATCTGCAACTACATCAAGAACACGCTGGATATCGATGCCAAGAGCATCCCGATGTCCACTTCCGACGAATTCCTGTCCAATGTGGATTCAGGCAAGATGACCTCCGCATACCGTAGCGGTTGGGGCCCTGATTATCCATCCGCGGACAACTATCTGGTACAGCTGTACGATTCCAGTTCGGCCGACGGCAAGGGCGGCAACAGCGGCAACTACAAGAACCCCGAGTTCGATGCCATGATGGACAAGGCTCTTTCCGCCCCGTCCACCGAGGAAGCCGACAAGTATTATCAGCAAGGTGAGGAGATTCTGCTGCAGGACCTTCCGGCTATCCCGTTGTGGAACCAGAATGCCACCGCAGCCAGCACCTCCGCAGTCTCCGGCGTCGCATTCGACTACGGCGGCGGCCCAGTGTTCACCGCACTGACCAAGAAGCAGTAAGCAGTAAGTAATAAACAGACAGCGCTAGCCCCCCGCTGGCGGGGGCTGTCGGCAAAGCCGACTGGGGGTGGTCTCAAACAGCAGACCACCCCTATCTTGTTATATGAGCGAGCTCCCGTAAGCGGGAGCAATCGAGAACATACAGGAGCACATTAACTATGGAATTCACCGTATCCGGCACTACCGTGCGATTCGATGAACGAACAATGCAGTTCGCTTTTACGCGCGACGGTGCCGAATGGAATACCTGCGCTGATTTCAAGCCGACCCTGCAATGCGCGCAAGGCACCTTCGCGTTCGCGGATGCCACTTCCATCACCCATGAGCAGCGTGAAACCGGCACGGGAACCGGCATTCGCAGCATCTTCACCGGCTTTGGGCACAGCGCATACTCCTTTGAAACCTATGTATGGGTGGAGCGTGCCTCAGGGGATGTGCTCTTCGAATGGATTCCGCTCAATGAGCAAGGCCTGAACATCACCAATGTGACGTGGCCCGCAGCCATGGACTTCGATTGCGCCGACGACCATGACACGACGCTCATCACCCATGAGCAAGGTGTGATGATCCCCAACACATGGCCTACCGCCGTGAGCACCAAAGATATCGCCTTCGACGGCCGCTTCGAAACGGCTGGCGGTTACATGCCGTGGTTCGCGCAGCTCCGCGCAGACGGACACGGGTATATCGCCATCTGCGAAACTCCATGGAATGCCGGTTACGGCATCGACCATCCCAGCAATGGCCCGTACACCCATATCAATACTTGGTTTGAGCCAAGCCTCGGCACAATGAATTATCGCCGCGTGGTACGCTACCAGTTCCTCGACCACGCCGATCACACGGCGGTGTGCAAGGCCTATCGTTCGTACGTCAACGAACGAGGTCGCCTGCGTACGCTCGCCGAAAAGGCGGCGCGCAATCCCTCCGTGCGTGACCTGATTGGTCGTTCATGGGTGCACATCGGCATCAAAACCAAAGTACAGCCCGACTCGTACTACTACGATAAGGACCACCCCGAGAAAAACGAGTCACTGGTCACCTTCGCACAGCGCGAAAAGCAAATGCGAACATTGCACAGCATGGGTGCAGGCCGACTGTACATGCACTTGGATGGTTGGGCACAGCCCGGATACGACAACGCACACCCCGACTATCTGCCGGCTTGTCAGGAGGCAGGCGGCTGGGAAGGCATGAAGTCGCTGGTCGACGCCTGCCATGAGCAAGGCGATATTTTCGGCACGCATGACCAGTACCGCGATTACTACTTCACCGCGCAAACCTTTGATGCCAACAATGCGATTCGGCTGGCAGACGGTACGATGCCCGAACACGCACGCTGGGCGGGCGGCCGCCAGACCTACCTGTGCGCCGAGCTCGCACCGGACTACGTGCGCCGCAATTTCGCCGAAATCGCCGCACACGGCATCAAACTCGACTGTGCATACTTGGATGTCTTCACCTGCAACGAAGGCGACGAATGCTCGAACCCCGAACACCGCATGACCCGCCGCGAATGCTTTGACCGCCGCGCCGAATGCTTCGAATATCTGCTCTCGCACGGCATCCTCTCCTCGTCCGAAGAGGTATCGGACTGGGCAGTGCCAAGCCTGATATTCTGCCATTACGCGCCATACGACTTCCAGATGCGCTCACCCAACGAGCCGCGCCAAGGTGTGCCGGTGCCGCTGTATAACCTCGTCTACCATGATTGCGTTATCGAGCCGTGGATGATGGAGCGTGTGGTGGACGGCGACGATTACATGCTGTACGCCTTGCTCAACGGCGGAGCTCCATACCTGATTCGCGATGCCGCATACATCGGCGTTGACGGCGACATGGACGACGAACAGCGCGCTCGCACGGAAAACGACATCGAACGCTGCCATACGGTCGCTGCATTCCATGAGCGGGTCGGCATGCAGGAACTGGTTCGTCACGAGTTCGTGGATGATGATCCGCTGGTGCAGCGTTCGGTATTCGCGGACGGCACTGCGGTCACTTGCGACTTCCATACGCAAACCTATCGCATCACCGACTGCCCGCATCACTGACTGAAAATACAATGACACACAGTGGGTTCCGATGGACTGGTGGCAAATTGCCGCCGATAAGCGAGTAATATAGCCAACAGTGTCACCGTCGAAACAGGAGTAGTGGAATGCCGAATCGTGCAGAACGCCGTGCCCAAGCCAAAGCAGGCCGCAGGGGAGTGCCGTCGCAGTACGACCAGACCCAAGGCCGCGGTCGCTCGGGAATGATTGACGAATACCAGCTGCAGCAGAAGTCCCAGCGTCTGCAGGACGGCACCGACGGCACCGAATGGAAGCCCAGCGGCGGTACGATTGCGGACACCGAAACCCTGCTGACCACTAACCCGAACTACACGAATCCGAAGATGTTCAAGGCACCGCATTCGCTGCGTCAGTGGTTCCGTGTGGGCAGCTGGACGCTGATCGCCATCGCGATTATCGCGTTCTTCGTGGTTATGTGGCTGCCAAGCCATCCGATGTGGCTGATCATCACCGTTTCCGCGGTGTTCATTGTGGGTGTGCTGAGCCTGTTCTTTACGGCTGGCGATTCCAAGCATAATCCGAATTTGGATCAGAACGGCACGGCAGTCTGATCTTTTGCCCGGTAAATCCGGCTTGAAAAGCAAAACGCACGACGGAAGTTGTGCGTTTTCTTGTATGCGGTGCCCTAAAGTAAGAAGTGCTTGAGTTTCTTTCTGACGCACGAAGGAGAGGCAGTCCGATGAAAGTTGATATTCTAACCCGCGAATACCCGCCGCATGTCTATGGTGGGGCCGGTGTACACGCCGAGGAACTGTCCAAGGTGCTTGCCGAGCGCATCGACGTAACCGTTCGTGCGTTTGATGGCAAGCGCACCGAGGCGGACATTCCTGCTATCCCGAATGCTGCCGATGCTAAGGGCAGCTTGAAGGTCGTCGGCTATGACACGCCTTCTGAGCTGGCTGATGCCAACCCCGCATTGAAGACCTTCGGCGTTGATTTGCAGATCGCCAATGATGTGGACGCCGACATCATCCACGCGCACACCTGGTATGCCTGCTTGGCGGGCTACATGGCCAAGATGCTGCACGGCACTCCATTGGTTATTACCGCGCACTCTCTGGAGCCGTTCCGCCCGTGGAAGCGTGAGCAGCTCGGCGGCGGCTACAATCTGAGCTCCTGGGCTGAGAAGGATGCTTACGAGCACGCCGATCGTGTGATCGCCGTTTCCGGTGGCATGCGCAAGGATATTCTGACCGCCTACCCGAACCTCGATCCGAACAAGGTGGTTGTGGTGTACAACGGCATCACCATGGCCGACTTCGCTACCCCGGCACCAGACGATCCGGGCTGGAAGGTGTTCGATCGTTACAACATCGACCGCTCGCAGCCCACCCTGCTGTTCGTGGGCCGCATCACCCGTCAGAAGGGTCTGCCATACCTGCTCAAGGCCCTACATCTGATTTCCAAGGACATCCAGGTGGTGCTGTGCGCGGGAGCGCCCGACACCCCGGAAATCGCCGAAGAGGTCAAGACCGCGTTCGCCAAGCTGGACGAGGAACGCGGCAACATCGTCTGGATTGAAGAAATGCTGCCGAAGCCTGAGCTGAATGCTTTGGAACACGGCTGTGATGCCTTCATCTGCCCGAGTATTTATGAGCCGCTCGGCATCGTGAACCTTGAGGCCATGGCCTGCGGTCTGCCGGTCGTCGCATCCGCCACTGGCGGCATTCCGGAAGTCGTGGTCGACGGCGAAACCGGCTATCTGGTCCCGATCGACCAGCTGCACGACGGCACCGGCACCCCCACCGATCCGGACAAGTTTGTGCACGACATGGCCGCCGCCATCGACAAGATCATGGCTGACCCCGAACTCGCCAAGAAGATGGGTCAGGCCGGCTACGAACGCGCCCGCGACGTGTTCAGCTGGGAGACCATCGCCGACAAGACCGTGGAAGTCTACCAGTCCGTGCTCGACGAGCAGAAGAAGTAAGTAGCGCTACAACGAGTGCCCCCCTCAGTCCGGCTGCGCCGGCCAGCTCCCCTCAGGTACCGGTTTCTTGGCTCTCCTCTCTGAGGGGAGCTGTCACCGCAGTGACTGAGGGGAGTCGTCAGACCGCGAATCATAGGTAGTATTTCACTCATGACAAACACCGTCCTCCAACTCGACAACGTCGAATTCCGGCGTAACCGTCGCGTCATCATCACCGACGTGAACCTCACCATCAACGCGGGGGAGCGTTGGGTGCTGTTCGGTCCGAACGGCATCGGCAAATCCACCGCGGTCGGCATGCTGGCCACCCGCACCTTCCCCTCAGAGGGCCGCGTATTCATCCTCGGCCATCAACTCGGCAAATACGACGTATTCAAACTGCGCACCCGCATCGGTCTCGCCTCTGCCGACCTGGGCCGGCAGTTCCCTGAGTTCGAGGACCCGCTGGACGCCGTGGTCACCGGCCTGTCCGCCGTGACCGGGCGCTGGCGCGACACCTACACGCAAGAGGAATACGCCCGCGCCCGCCAGCTGCTGCGCGATTTTCGCGTCTCCTATCTGGAAGGCAAGGAGATGTGGCGACTGTCCGAAGGCGAACGCACCCGCGTATTGATCGCCCGTGCGCTGATGGGAGATCCCGAGCTGCTCATCATGGATGAGCCGACCACCGGCCTTGACCTGGGCGGCCGCGAGCAGGTGATGCGCACATTGAGCCGAATCGGCGAAGAGAACTCCGAGCGTGCCGTGGTGCTGGTCACCCATCGCTTGGAGGAGATTCCGGCTGGTTTCGACCACATCGCTATCATGGGACGCAAGCCGATTCCTGCTGAGGATGCCACCGAAGCGGGCGTGGATTCAATGGGTAATCCCGGTGCTGGCACCATCGTCTACACCGGTTCGTTGGAGAATGGCCTGACCGACGAACGCTTGTCGGAATTGTTCGGTATGCCCATCGAAGTCCAGCACACCCACGGCCGCTGGGCCGCCTACGCCGTGTGATGCTTGTAGGTTTTTAGGCGGGATTTTCTTCGCCCCCTCTGGAGGGGCTGTCAGCGTAAGCTGACTGGGGGAGGTCCAACCAGTTACGAAGGTAACCATGACAACCAATAGCAAACTCGTATTCATCGATATCGACGGCACCCTAGCCGACGAAAACCACGTCGTACCCGAATCTGCCAAAATCGCTTGCAAACAAGCCCAGGCCAACGGCCACAAGCTCTTCATCTGCACCGGGCGTTCCGTGCCGAAAATCGAACGCAGCATCCTCGACCTCGGTTTCGATGGCGTGGTTTCCGTGGCGGGCGCTCAGGCGAATATCGGAGACAGGCTGCTGTTCCAGCATCTCGTCCCTCCTGAAGCGGTCGATGCGGCGATGGCGTATTTTGCCAAGCATCATATCGAGAGCTACCAATGGCAAGGTGCGGATGGCATGTACATCTCGGAAGGCTACCGTCAACATCTGGAATCGAAGGGCAAGACGTGGAATCGTGGTGAGTTTGCGCGGTTCTGGCATCTGCTGGACGAGGTCGAGGTTCCGGCCGGCTCCACGTTGGGACATACGATTCATGTGAGCAAGGGATCGTATTTCACCGGGCCCGAGCCGGATGTTTCCTTCGAGGACACCCAGCATGATCTTGCCCCCTGGTTCGAACTCGTGCACGGCTCATACGACAAGATCTCGCCGAATAACGGCGAACTGCTCATCAACGGCATCGACAAAGGTACCGCTGTGCGCGACGTGGCTTCTTTGCTGGGCTATGCCATTGCCGACACCATCACCATCGGAGACTCCGACAACGACACTGCCATGCTCAAGGCCGCCGGCACATCCGTAGCCATAGGCAACGCCATTCACGGCATCCAAGCCTTCTGTGACTTCACCACCACCGACATTCACGAGGACGGCCTGGCCAACGCCTTCAAAACGTTGGAACTGGTGTGAGGCTATGTCGTTTGCTCTCAGACGGAGGATCCTTTCGTGCTGTAGTATCGCTATTGAAGCATTAAAATCTGGAATGTCATTTACAGAAGTTACTTATTACCTCAATCAGCTTTATTTCATGCATCAAGGAACGTACCCCTTCGTCTGCTGCACACGGAAGCTACCAGATGAACTCACAAACTGCAACCTATCCTGTAGTTTCTATTCAATCCAAGCTATCAACGGTAGTGTTATTGCAATAGTTTCCTCATGGATAAAAGGCAAATGTTTTCGTTTACCAGAAAGTCTCTTGGTCTTTTCCAATAAGAAACTGGAATATGAAACGCGCTCGGTAAAATCGTTGAAGGATGAGTAGCGCCGGATATGCTCATTTATCCGTTTTTTGAAGATTTTTCTTCATACCTTATTTTGAATCAATACTTGAATGACGAGATAGCAACTCTTCTTCAAAGAATCGCTGATCTGTTTAGGCAGAGGCTTCAGAACATCAATATCATGGTCATCCAAGCAAATCGATTCAAAATAATTAGCAAGGATGAGTACTACGAACTTCTTTCACTATTGACTAAAATGAAAGAAATTGTAGGAAAGCAAATACGTTTGCTTTCAAGCAATGGATACCTATTTGACCAGTTTGAGGCATTCGTACGCAGCAATAACATAGGGTATCCAGTCAAAATTCCTACAGAACGGTGCGGTAGGTGCTGTTCAAAAATAGATTTCTTTGATTTTTCAAAAACGCATTCTTACCAACTATGCATGAGGACATGTCCCATCTGCGGAATCTATTCCATCCAAGTGGGCAGCGAAAAGTTCATTCAGCATTATTCTGTGACTAATGAAGCAGGGAATACAGCATTCTCGATAGCTACTACAGGGTATGAATTTTACTATTTCCGACTGTATGATAAAACTCATGGCACTCTTGCATATGAGCAATTCGGAGAGTGTGGTGAGAACATCAGAATGCACACGGACAGCCTGTCTCCCGATGTACACTCTTATAAGGTTGTTCTGTTTGGAGGGATGGGGTCGCGTATTCACATGGAAAATTTATCAAGGAGGGGGAATAACTAGGTTTATCTGCTTTCCGTTGTAAGCGATAATCTTGGCAGTTCGTTGATGACTTTCGTGTTGCCGCTTATCGTGCTCGACCTTACCGGTTCCGGTATTCATCTTTCGATCATCTCTTCGTTCGAGACGCTGCCGTTCTTGCTGCTGGGTCTGCCTTTCGGCGCTATTGTGGACAGGTGCGACGTCAGGAAGGTGCTCATCCGCTCCGATGCCATCAGATTCGGAGGATACGCGTTGCTCGCGGCGGTTCTTTCGGCTCGGAGCAACGCGACCGTGACGCTGATAGCCATCTATCTCGTCACCTTGGTCATAGGGTGCGCCAATGTGTTCAGCTCCGTTTCCGAGATAACGTTCATCTCGTATTTCGTGTCGAAATCGGATTATTCGAAGATGAACAGCATCGTGTACGGCATCCAGTACACGGCCGGGCTGCTCATCCCGCTTGCCGGCGGGGCGCTCTACTCCGTGGTGCCGATGGGGCTGCTGACCCTGATCTGCGCCGCGTGTTTTCTTCTCAGTGCGGGTGCCATTCTCCTGATGAGGGTCGGTTCCTCGAAGGGCGCCGGCGGGTTGAGGGGCCCCGTGCCGGCCGCGGTGCGAACGGTCATCGGCGACACCCGGCAGGGGCTTTCCTATCTGAAGACCAGGCGTGTGGTTCTCTACCCGCTTGTGCTGGCCGCGTTGTTCAACGTGCTGACCGGGAATTTCCAGAACGACAGCCTCGTCATCATGCGCAAGAGTCTGAGCTTCACGTCGGGCCAGGTCGGCTTGGTCATGTCGGTTACGGCCATGGGCGCGTTGGCGGGGACCTTCATCGTCAACCTGCTGAACAGAAGCTTCAAGTTCGAAACGGTCCTGATCGCGAACTTCCTCGTCCAGATGTGCTTCCGTCTCCTGTTTGTGGCGTTCGGCAACATCTTCGCGGTGGCGGCGACGCTGTTCGTGGTGGACCTGTGCCAGTCCGTGCTGAACATCATCATTATCACGAACCGGCAGAATCTGGTCGAAACCCGTTACCTCGGGAGGGTGACGAGCATATACAAGGCGGTTCTGATCGGGGTCAATTCGCTCGGTTTCATATACGGAGGCACCCTGTCGAACACCTTCGGCCCGAGGAACGCCGTCCTATGGTCAGGCGTCGAAATCCTGATACTGACCATGATTGGTATCGGAGCCTACGCTCATCTCAACAAAGAAAGAACCACCGATGAGTAATGTCAAAATCTGGTATATAAGAGAAAGCTTGGTCATAGCTAAGAGCCTCAAATCGATCAGCATATTGTGGCAAATACTTTTGGGCTCTTTGTATATTGAAATTAGATACGTCGCATGCATATAAGTTCCATCCCCCTGAGAGGAGTGGAAACGCATTCCTTCCGTTTCCGCATCCTACGTAGAGTCCTTTGTCCAAAGGAGAAGAAAACAGTCTTACATAATCACAGATTGGAAGAGGCGAATTGTGCGAATTATGATTTTCTATCAATGAGGTATCCACGATTGTTATGCTTTTATTCAGATTTCCTAGGTAGCGCAGCAGCGAGCGTAATGGCAATACCCATAGCAGCAGGAAGCACACAATTAGCGGCAGTAATCGTGCTAGCAAAGAGCGATGGCCCTACAATATTCTGGAATTGTCCACCAAGATTAATAGCGCTTAAGTCAGTAGTCAGATAATCTTTTCTGCTCAGCAATGCCATATACATGGTAATACCTGCGGTGCTGAGCAGTTCAGCGATAATCTGCAGCATGGCAAGCAACATAACCAGTGCTATGAAGGGAAAATCATGTGACAGGAAAGGTATGCAGGCTACAGCAATAAATGCAATTGCCTGCAGTAGTCCACTGCAGCGCCAAGCCAGCGCATAATTATGTGCTTTCGTGGCCCAATGGTTGACAGGACCTTGGGCTAGTGCAATAACTACCGTATTGGCAACGAATATGGCTGGCGCCTGCCATGTGTCGGTAGGCGCGTAATGAATAATCAGCAATGGTAGATACACATTGAGCAGTGTACGATGAAACGAGAACAGGAAATTTTCGATAATCAGCCGAGAACGAGACCTTGAAGTTAGTGCAGTGCGAAAAACCGTCCACGAAGTTAGCGGTGAACGTTTCACCTTTGCAGCGGTTACATTGCAACCTTTGAGCGCTCTGCGATATAGCACAACCACGACAACGAACGAGAGTGAATTTGCTGCCACTATGATCACATTCCCGTACTGGATAAGCAGCATCATTGTGCTTAGTGCCGCGCCAAGCGCGTAACCGACATTCGTCGGTAATGCCATGCGACCCAAGAGTATTGTGGCTTGCTCTCGGCTCAGCGGTGCGATAATCAGTCCTCGTGTAAGCGATGCTGCTGAGCGGTCGATAATACCGAACAGCGTCATATAGACAAGAAATGCAGCATCACCAGAGATAATAAGCCATCCAAGCATTCCTACCGCTCGTAGCAAATACGAGTAAGTGAAAACGCGCAACCCTCCGATACGGTCGGCGAGATACGCAGCAGGCATCGAAGCAATCATGCCAGAAACAGCTGAAAAGGTCAGTCCAAGACCAATAATGCCCGCAGAAACATGATTATATGAAGAAAAAATTACCGCCGCAGCGCTGACAAACGAGCCCGTACCAAACGCATCAATACCAGAAGCCAATAAAGCAGCACGTTGCAGCCGTTGTTCAATAGAATTCATTTACCTGCTCCACAAGAAGGACAATTAATCATGATTCGACAAAGTCGACGAGGCTTTTGCCTAGATTCATCAATTAAGGGTCCTTGTCAGGCCTTCATCTTGTAGAGCTACATGCTTTACAACATCTGCGACTGTGTTACCATTTGCCAAATCGTAGCACATTGAACCAGTTCCCAGACGGCCTTCGGCAATACCATGTAACTTGACGTCTACCATAACAACTCCCTTCTTCACCTAGCTGGTTATTATTCCCCGCAATGGTATTCCGTCAATTGTTACTTGTATTTCACATTTGTTAAATGATAGGGGGCTGCGGAGATTTTCTTGGAGACCGAACGGAAAGATTTTCGTATGTCCGGTCTTGAGGAACGAGAGCGTGCGGTGGAGTTGTATTTCACCACGCCGATGACGACGGCCCAGGTGGTGGAGCATCTGGGTTATCCGACCAGGCAGTGTCTGGAGCGTTGGCTGGCGATGGATTCCCGGTATGCCGGCCATATGGCCAAACCCATCATCCCACTGGAGACCAGGCGAAGGGCAGTCGAGCTGGTGCTGGGCGGCATGCAGCAGAAGCAGGCCGCCAAACAGCTCGGCGCGGGCGTCGGCGCGGTGCATGGCTGGGTCAGGGCGTACCGCAAGGGCGGCATGGCCGCGTTGCAGCCCAAAAACAGGAACTCCGCGCAGGGCAATAAGCCTGTGTTTTGTCAAATTGAAGTAGTCCAGAATGGCGTGTCAATCCAGTCCGAAAAAGCGGCGGGTTTCAGTCCAGTTGAGCGGAAAGACCCGCCGCCATTATTGTTTGGTTTCTATCCCATCAGGGCGTGGGTGCGCCTGTACGACTCGCCCTCGAACCTGATCATCCTGCCGTGATGCACCGTCCTGTCCACTATCGCGGTGGCCATGTTCGGGTCGCCGAACACGCGTCCCCAGCCACCGGACTCGATGTTCGTGGTGTAGATCACGCTCTGTCGCTCGTACGCGTTGGTCACGACCTGGAACAGGAGCCTGGAGCCCTCCTCGTCGACCGGCACGTAGCCAAGCTCGTCGATCACGAGGAGCCGCGCCTTGGATATCAATGCGAGCTCCCGGTCGAGCCTGCCCTCGGCCGACGCGCGCAGCAGCCGCATGACCAGTCCGGCCGCGGTGAAGAACCTCGTCGGCTGGCCCTCGACGCACGCCTTACGGGCCAGCGCGACCGCGAGATGCGTCTTGCCTGTCCCGGGCGGGCCGAACAGCACCACGTCCTCGCTGTTGGCGACGAAGTCCAACGATTCCAACGCCTCGCGCCCGTAGTCGACGGGGAAGCGGACCGGCGTCCAGTCGTAGCCGTCGAGTTCCTTGACGCCCGGCAGTCCGGCCTGTTTGAGCAGACGCGCGCGTTTCGACTGTTCCCTCGACGCCAGCTCCTCGTTCATCCACGAGAGCATGAACTCCATCTGGGCCGGGGTCGCGGTCTCCAGGCTGTCCGCGAGCACCTGCCTGGTCAGGGGCAGGCTCCTGGCGAGTTCCATGATCTCGTCCATCATCCTGCCCGTGGACGCGCGTCTGCGTCTGGTGTCGGCCATGGTCCGCGACGGCCTCGTCATGACTCCGTCCCCTTCCCGTCGGGGTTGTTGAACGCGTCGTATACGGCGAGCCTGCCGGCCCCGTCGTCCGGGTCGGGCGGGTCGCCCTGCGCGATCCGTCTGGCCAGTGCGAGCAGGCTGGCCTCGTCGGGCGCCCTGCCGCCCTCCACGATCGCGGCCATGGCGAGGACCGCGTTCCCGAAGCCGCTCGCCACGCCGGCCCTGTGCAGGAGCGTCAGCTCGCGTCGTCTTGATCCGGGGTCCAACGCGTCGAGACGCAGCACGAGCCCGTCCGGAAGCTCGCCGCGCAGGGGCGACTCGCCCCACGCGTTGGGTTTCCTGGCCAGCGCGGGCAGCAGCGTGGCGGGGTTCCTGACCGTCCGCCCGCCATCGCCGTAGGAGCGGGGAAGAGTGTTCACGTGCCTGCCGTCGACGGTGCGGATCTCCACCTCGAACGCGCGCAGGCCCGCGAGCAGCGTCCAGCCGCGCCATGACGGGCCCGCGAGGTAACGGACCGAGCCGATCTGGATGTTGCCCTCCTTGTCGGCCTTGCGCTCGACCCATTCGACCGCGTCGAAACGCGCGCGCGGCAGCGGCTGCATCTCCCCGCGGTCCTCGTCGAACAGCTCGCGTATCGGCCTGCCGGAACGGTAGTGGTCCACGTCCGCGATCGCGTCGCACCTCGACAGCAGATGCCTCGCCGGCTGCCTGTGACTCTCCGCGTTGGGCCTGGGGACCATGAGGTTGCGGCGCAGGAAGCCGACCGCGTTCTCGACGGATCCCTTCTCGTTGCCGGAATACGGGTTGCAGAACCTCGTCTCGAGCCGGTAGTGGTCGCAGAACATGGCGAACACGCGCACCACTGTCACCTTGTTCCACGCGACGCGGTGGCCCGCACCGGTGGCGTTGTCGAGCACCAGCACGCGGGGAACCATGCCGATGTGGTCGAAGATCCGGGCCAGCCCCTCGCACACGCATTCCGCGTTCTCGCCCGGCATCGCGGCCACGTACCGCATGTTCGAGTGCGGGAACGTGGCGACCAGGCAGTGCACCTTGACGTCGCCCCCGCCGATCGTGGCGACGGCCTCGCCGAAATCGACCTGCATGACGCCGGCGCTCCAGTCGAGCTCGAGATAGCCGTCGCCGTCGGACCGATGCTCCTCGCGCCACCTCTTCACGTAGCGCTGCACCGACGAGTACGAGCCCTCGAAGCCCTCCTCCTCGACGAGCCTGGCGTACAAGCGTCTGGCGGTATGGCGCTGCTTGCGGGGCATGAGCCTGTCCGCGAACAGCCACGAATCCACCGTGCCGGAATACGCGTCGATCAGGGAACGCCGTCCCTTCCTGACCGCGGGTTTCGGCGAGCAGTCCTCCATGGTCGCGTATTTCCTGACGGTATCCCTCGACACGCCAAGCCGTCTGGCGATTTCGCGCCATGACACGCCCTGGGCGTCGAGAATCCTGATACGTTGTTGTATCGACACCGGTTTCGTCATTCCCTTCCTTTCCCGAGTGGCCCTGTCGGCCGGATGTGTTTCAACTCGGGAAAATAGCCGGGTTATGGCGGGCCGGTGCCCTTCATCTCGCCATTTCGGTGAAACGGACTAATTCCTACCGCTTTTTCGGACTGAATAGTTACGCTGCATCGGCCTAACTTCTATTGAACAGACACACACGAGCGGCTCGTGGAGGAATGCGGCTTCGAGGGCAGTTATTCGTCGGTGCAGCGATGGGTCAAGCGCTGGCGCCAACGCCACCGCGGCGAGGCCGAGGGGTTCAGTGAGCTGGAATGGGCGCCGGGCAGCGCGCAGGTCGATTTCGGCCAGGCCCTGGCCGTGGTCGCCGGCGTGGAACGGACCGTGCATTTCCTGGTGGTCTCGTTCCCGTACTCGAACATGAGATACGTGGCCGCGCTGCCCGGCGAGACCGCGGAATGCGTGTGCCATGGCCTGAACAAGGTGCTCTCCCATGCCGGCATGGTCCCCCGCGTGCTGGTGTTCGACAACGCCACCGGGGTCGGCCACCGCAGGGCCGACGGGACCGTCACCCAGACGAGGCTGTTCTCGCTGTTCTGCGCGCACTACGGCTTCGAGACGAGGTTCTGCAACCCGTATTCCGGGCACGAGAAGGGCAGTACCGAGAACGCGGTCGGTTTCCTGCGCCGCAACCTGATGGTGCCGACGCCGTCCGCGGAGGGATGGGACCGGCTCACGGACGCGTGGCTGGAACGCTGCGACGAGATCGCGCGCGGCGTCCACTACCGCGAGGACGTGCCGATCCGGGACCTGTTCGAGGCGGACCTCGACCACATGCTCCCGCTGCCGCCGTCCATGTTCGACGCGTGCGACTGGCGCGGGGTGAAGGCCGACAGGACCGGAACGGTCACGATCGACTCGAACCGCTGCCTCGCGGGCCCGAAATGGCATTCCATGCGTCTCATGGCCGGTGTGCGGGCCCTGCGGGTCGAGCTGCGTTCCATGGACGGCGAGCCGATCGTCACGCTGGAGCGCAGGTGGGGCCGCAGCCCCGACACCGCGATGGACCCGCTGTCGCTGCTCGCCATCATCGCGCGCAAGCCGCGTTCGTGGGGCGAGAGTCCCATACGCTCCGATTTCCCGGAGGAGACGCGCGTGCTGCTCGACCGGATGGAGCCGCGCGAACGTGGCCTGCTGGTCGATGACATCCGCCGCGCGGCCGTGGCGAGTGGCTTCCGTGCGGCCGCCATGGCCGTCGTCGAGATCGTCGCCGCGGGCAGAAGGCCCGACAGGGCCGCGATCGACCAGACGGCCAGGCGGATCGCGCAGGGCGACGGTCCCGAATCGAGGGCCAGGCTCGACACGTACAGCAGGTTCATGAGGGAGGACGGCGATGAGTGAGTCGACGGACGCCGCGGCGTGCGGACGCAGGGGCGGGCGGACCGTGAGCAAGTCCACCCCGGACGAGGTCATGGAGCTCGCATGCGGGCTGCCGTTGACCAGGAGCGTGTTGCGTTCCGTGGTCGCGGACGCCACGCCCGGCCAGCTCGGCGTGCTGGCCGACCTGTTCAGGGCCGAGAACGCCAGCCGGACGGAATCCAGGCGCGCCAGGCTGATCAGGAACGCGGGATTCCCGTGCGTCAAGGGCTTCGACGGATACGACTGGGGCATGGCGTCGTTCCCCGCCGACTGGGGGCGCGAGCAGCTCATGGACCTCGGTTTCGTGGACCGGGCCGAGGACCTCGTGCTCTACGGCGACGTTGGATGCGGCAAGACGCACATGGCGATCGCCACGGGCATGCTGGCGTGCGAGAGGGGCATGCCGGTGAGGTTCTTCACCGCGTCGTCGCTGGTGATGCGTTTGCGGCGGGCGAGGGACGAGAACCGGCTCGACGCGGAACTGCGCGCGATAGGCCGCGCCAGGCTGCTGGTCATCGACGAGCTGGGCTACCTGCCAATCGACATCGACGGGGCTAGGCTCCTGTTCCAGGTCGTCGCGGATTCCTACGAGAAGCGGAGCGTGGTGTTCACCACGAACCTGGAGTTCGGACGGTGGGGCGAGGTGTTCGGCGACGGCGACATGGCCGCCGCAGTCATCGACCGCATCGTGCACCACGGAAGGATCGTCAGGTTCCGTGGCGAGTCGTACCGCAACAGCCACTCCCTGATGAGATAAACGAAAAGAGGGGAACCAGCCGGACCGCCGGTGACGGTGTCCATTTTGAACGCCGATGGTGTTCAGATTAACTGGTGACGACACGCAGATTTATTTGACGAAAGACAACGATGTGGAATGAGTCGGGCACGCGCTCCGCGTTCGGGCAGTATCCGGCGACGGACAAGTCGATCCACCTGGCGCCGTCGCCGGTGACGATCCTGATGGAGGCGCGCTGCTCCGGCGTCAATTCTTCGAAGAACAGGTCGAGGACCTGTTTGCCGTATCCGTCGTGCGCCCAAATCACCCGCTTGCGTTCGTGGTCGACGACGACGGTGATGTACGTGTGGCCCTTCCTGTGGCTGGTCTCGTCCACGCCGATCGCCGTGAGCCCGTCGAACATGCATGGCATGCCGGATTCCAGCCGGCCGGCGACCCGTCCGGCGATGTCGCCCGCGGTCCTCCACGCGACATGCAGGAAACCGCTCACGGTCTTCCTGTTGGCGACCGTCATCAGCCACGTGCATTCCAGCTCGAAGTCGCGCGTGAACCGGCTGCCCGGCTCCGCCCACGGAACCCGCGACACCACCACGCCATGCACACGGCATTCCACACGCGGAGCCGGACCCACGAGCTCGACCCGATAGCAGCCGAAGTCCTGGTGCCGCCAATGCCTTTCGCCGCCCCCGTCGTCGTATTTCGGGCATATTTGCGCCCGCAGCGCGAGCAACGCAACGCGGCCTTCCTGCACCTGACGCGCGCCACCAGGACCGGAGCGTCGCGCAGTGGGGAATCGTCGATGGACACGTCCTCGACGACCATGCCCTTGACGTTGAGCAAACGTTTGAATATGTTCTTCATAAGGCTTTTTCTGTGGTTCTTTTTCTTGGTCGAAAAACAAACCTACAGGAAACGCCCCTCACACCCTCATAATCAACGGCTCAACGATGAGACGACACCCACGAAAACAACACAAGAGCCAGAAATGGTGACTCTGCATCTTGAAGAACTTCTTCCAATGTGTAATTCTTCAAAGCGGTTTCCACGGCGATGATCCGAGGGTAAATTAAAGATTTCAACGCCATATCAAAAGAATTCAATGATGAAATTTGCTCGAAGGACTGCAAGTGAAGACGATTCTTTGCAATGCCAGCGAATCGGCACCCCTTATAGCCGTGATAATACCCCAGGTTTTTCAATTCTCTTTTTTGCAATTCACCAGAGCATGCGATGCCGTTATCGCATAGATGCTGCATAAGTTCATCCAGTGTTTTCATTGCATCCTTATTCGCTGAAGTTATAAGGGATAATTGTAACTTGAAACATGCCTTAACAGTGTGGTGTCTGCCGGCTCATGGTGTTGGAAGAATCTTCTTCATTACGGTTATGGTTTTCGCGCTACCCGATTACGACGCGATTATGACGGGATTACGACGCGATTCGGTTTCTGACGACGCGATTGCATCTTGCTTATTCCCCGGTTCCATACCTTGTTGGGCGTCTTGCTGCCAAGGAGCTTCATGGGGCATCGTTGATTTCCTTGGCGATTACGTTGAACCCATCCCGCATGAGCGTGAAGCATGTGATTGAAATCTAGGTGCGTGCAAGTGCGTGAAAATGCGAGGAAATGCGAGGAAATGCGCGAGAAAAGTGCTCGAATCTGCTTTAATAGGCTGCTGCTTTTAATGCAGTCTCTATCTGCTGAGCCCCCTCGCGCTCGCGGAGAAAACATGGCCCATGGTGAATGCGGATTGCCCGCATGTTATCCATCGAACAAATAAAGGAACGAACACCATGGGCGTTAAGCGCAACGCGTCTTATCGGAGTAGAGAGAACATGGCTAAGAAACCCGACAAAGAGCTTTACATGTGGCGATAAATATGATCGGAAGCGTTGCGAAGCTTCCGGTTATTAGGGTTGATAGGGAAGCGTTTCTACGGCAGCAATTCGCCGATTCGGAATATCTCGATGAGATTCTGGAGCATGGCCCACAGCGTGTATATACGGTGGAGTCGTTGCGCAGGAAAGCGGATGGAGTAATCAAGAAGTCGACGAATCAGACCACTCTTGCCGCCTTTGTGGCAGGAATCCCCGGCGGACCTGCCGCCGTTGCCGCCGGAGGTGCCGATGTGGCCCAGTATTTTGGCTTCGCGATCAATCTGGCGCAGAAAATCGCCTATCTTTTCGGCGAGGATGATTTGTTCACCGACGAGTCGGAACTGAATGAAGGTGCCAAAGTCCGAGTCCTTGCGTATTTGGGTGTGATGCTCGGCGCGTCAGGTTCGGCGATGTTGGTAGAAAAGCTTGCCAGGGAAGTCGGCAAGAACATGGGCAAGAAGATCACGCAACAGGCTTTGACGAAAACGACTTGGTGTCCACTGCTCAAGAAAATCGGCGCGATGGTTGGCAAACGGGTGGTGAAGGAGTCGGTTGGGAAGGCTGTTGCCAAGGTTGTGCCCGTTGTTGGCGGTGCTATTTCCGGGGTGATAACCTATGCGACGTTCAAACCCATGGGTGGCCGATTGGCCGATGTGCTGGTACGTAATCTGAATGGTGATTTTGATGAGACTGGTATGGAACTACGCCCGGAATTCAAGAAGGCCAATGCCTCGGAAAATGGCGAAGTCACGATTCATGAGATCGAGATAGACGACTGAAAAAATGATGGGCTGATAGTGATAAATGATTCTATTCACAATAACTTTATCACTTACTCATACCGCTGTTTATTCCCTCGGAGAGGATTTGATGCTATATGTAAGGTCTGTTATCGGGTGAAAATATATGGATTTTTCTCGGTAACAGACCTTATTGGGTAGTGCCCGAAAGGTTGCGCACTTTGGATCATGGCCGTCCATGGCGCGATGATCAGTTCGCTGCCTGTAGGGT
>ENA-OWOC01000105-OWOC01000105.1-gut-metagenome-genome-assembly--contig:-NODE-105-length-39164-cov-5.936552_pt1 | contig 39164 bp, 43 predicted proteins | sample MGYA00248245_ERZ651791 | MGnify/ENA primary metagenome ERZ651791 (study PRJEB26908, sample SAMEA4031703) | gut metagenome | biome: gut; feature: normal infant; material: stool | place: China | collected 2015...
TAAAAAAAGTCGCCTCCTTTTCGCACTTTCAAACCAAGTACGACAAGCGGTGACTGTACACGTTTCCGTGTGTGTCCCAAAGACCTTCACACGTTTTCTGCTCTCTGCCTTGCATCTCGCAGTATGTTGATTGGTACAGTGACTTGTCGCCAGTTTCATAACTTGACATTCGCTCCACGGAAAAACCCGCCATTTTCATAGGCGGCAACCTCACGCTTCATCGCTATCATGCCACAGCCTTTGTATAGTAGCATACTTTTCTGCCAAATGCAAGCACTTTTTTCTTTATTTTCAATAACAGTTCCGGACGGCGGAAAAAGCAGGGCCGGAGAACTTCTCCTCTCAGGGTTTGAGTCCTCCGGCCAGATATTTTTACGCCTTCTCCCCGGCCACATACCGGCCCACAATATTCCGGTCATCCGCCAGGTGAATCACCCGCTCCATCCGCTGCTCCAAAGTCAGCTCATCTAATTTTACATTCAGGGAGGAATCATCGATCACCAGGGCATCCAGCTCATTTCCCGTCTCAAAGCTTCCAAGCTTTCCAAAGAACTGTCCGCCGCCCTTGGTCCCCAGGTAAAAGGCCTCCGGGATGGTTAAGAAGCTGTCCTTCTTTCCGGACTGGAGCCAGCAAAGCTTGGACAAATAAACCGCCTCGGACATAGCCCGGAAGATGCAGGGGCTGTACCCGCCGGCAATGTCGGAGCCCAGGCCCACCTTGATTCCCATATCCAGCATCCGGCGGATCGGCGGAATCCCGGCCGCTACGTTGCCGTTAGACTGGGGGCAATGAGCGATGGTAACACCCCGGTCCCGAACCAGACGCAGCTCCTCGTCGGTGGGATAAATGAAATGGGCCATTACCGTATGGTTTGTCAGGAGTCCAAAGTGGTCATAAACCACTCCGTCGTTGTCATACTCCGGATATCGTCCCCGGACAATTTCCATCTCACCAATATCCTCGGAAATATGGGAGTGGACCGGCACGTTAAACTCTTTGGCCAGCTCCCCCAGTCCCTCCAGAACCTCTGTGGTACAGGTAGGAATGAACCGTGGCGTCACCGCCGGTTTCACCAGTTCTCTCTTATTTATATTGCGCTCCAGCCAACAGCGGGTGTCCTCCAGAGACTGTCTGCTATCTTCGCAAAGAAAGTCAGGACTCAAGGTATCCATATTAATCTTGCCTGCAAATCCTCCTACCTTTTCCTCCTCCAGGATGTCCATCAGAATCTCTGTGGTTTCCCAGTGAATGGTGGAAAAAATCACCGCCCGGGCCGTACCGTTTTTCTTCAGAGCCTGAGCAAAAGCCCGGTAATAAACCTTGGCATATTCCGGATCCTGAAAGCGGGCTTCCGTAGGGAAGGCGTAGGTATTCAGCCAATCCATCAGCTGCATATCCAGTCCCAGCCCGCGGTATACATACTGGGGTGCATGCACATGCATATCGTACATGCCCGGCATAATCAGGGCATCGCCCCAGTCGGTTACCGGCTGCCCCTCATACTTCCCCGGAAGATTCTGATAAATTCCCTGAATCTCATTATCCTCTGCCAGCAGATACCCATTCTTCACGCACTGAAATTCGCTTCGGTCCGGCGTATGGATAATATTGCCCTTCAAAATTACAACCTTTTTCAAATCGATACTCCTCCTTTTTATATTTATAGCCGGGTCCCTTATTCGTTCCCGTTTTCTACACTTCCGCTGCTCCATCCGGCCCAAAAGTATAAACCGTTCCGTCACTCTCCATCGCGGTGTCATGAATCATAATTCCGTTGGAATCCAGGAAATAACGTTTTCCTCCCGTTTCAATCCATCCGGTCTGCTTTCGGTAATTCTTCATATAATACCAGCGCCCGTTAATGTGTTTCCACTCATCCGCAGGAATCCTCTCGCTGTAATCCACAAAAGCCAGTTCTATCGTCACATTTCCCGTTATTCCGTCCACGGTTCCATCCTGAGCGCACTGCCAAATGGTGCGGTTGGGATAATTATTAACCGTACCATATCTGGCATACCAGATATCGTAAGGAATTTGAGAACTGTCCATATGCTCAGTCAGCCACTGATTGTTGGCATAAACCAGAGGATGGCAGCCTGCCAGTCAATTTCTTCACCACAGCCCAGGCATCAGCCCCAAACGCAGGAACCGCTGTCAAATTGACAGCGGTGAAAAGGGCGGCTCCAAAGAAAGCCGCCTTCCATTTATGAAATTGAAAAATTTCAACTCCCGTCAAAAATAGTCCCCCTTAATCTTCATCCCAGTAGGGTTCAATCGGTTCCTCCACATAGCCGGAGATATCAGTCTCGCCGTCAGCGGAGAGCAGCTCGCCGCTGCTGTTGGTGACAAACTTCACCCCATCTGCATTTTTTACCTCATCGTCATCCATCACCTTTCCGGACTTATTGACAACATAATTCTTTCCATTTACATGGTAGCACATATATTTCGTGCCGTCCACGGCTTCCTGCTTCTTTCCGGCATAATACAGATATCCATCCCGGACGCCTGTATATCCTCTGCCGCTGGAACTGAAATAGAAATCGCTCTTGGTGCCGTCGCTCTCGGTGATGCTCATCTTTCCCGTCTGCACGCTGCTGGTTTCCTGGTCTCCAAAATAGAAAGCGGTCCACTCGTCATCACTGATGTAAACCTTTTTCAAACCATACACCGGGTTTCCCAGATCGTTGAAAAGATATTTCTTGCCATTAATCCGGACAATGTCATCCTCTTCCAGGCGGTCCGACTCCGAAGCCTTAGGCTCGCCGCTGTTGGAAAAATAGAACCATTCCACATCGCCGTCATATCCGCCCAGCTCCTCCGGAGGATACATGGAATACCATCCAATCTTGCCTTTTCCGTCCTCGCCGAAATACATGTAATTCAAAATGGTATCGCTGCCCTCGTTGCGGACCTCCTTCCAGCCTGTCTGCATTGCTCCTTCCTCATCGAAGCAGTAATAGTACCCCTCAATTTTGCGGGTGCCGTAGTCGTCTCCCGACTCGTCCTCGTCAGGCAAATACTTTTTCCCTGTGGGTGAAAAATAATACCAATTTTTTCCACCATCATACCCCAGGCTATCATAGCCTGGGGTAACAGAATCGCTATCCTCTTCATCCGGTGAATAAAGCTGCTGCCAGCCGGTGAGCATCTCACCGCTGGCATTGCAGTAATACATGTCATCTTCAATCCATCCGGTCTCCATCCGTCCGTCGCTGTCGAAATGATACCACTTATCATCGATCTTTTTCCAGTTATCTTTGATGGCTTTTCCGGTACTGCTGAAATAATACCATTCCTGGTTTCCGTCCTCATCGGTTACCTTCAGCCACTGGTCCGTATACATGATTCCGTCGGCATCTACATAGTAATCATCCTCTACCCAGGTATTGGTAGCCATCACGCCATCGCCGTCCAGGTAACGCCACTGATTATCGGCTCCCTTCTTCCAGGTGTTATACACGCGGTCCCCGTTGGAATCGTAATAAATCCACTGGCTGCCGGACTGGCTCCATCCCTCCGCCGCCATCGCCGTCAGGCTCAGGCTTCCGACGGAAAGCAGCAAAGCCAGCATCCAGGCGGCTATCTTTAATCGCGTCATTCTCTCAACTCCTCGTCTGAATCATCCCTCGTTCAACCTATGTATATTGTAGCAGGAGCTGGAAAAATATTCAACCTTATATATCTTTCAATTCTATTACGAAGTTTTACATTTCTTTCAACGGTATGATTCGAGAAACTTATTAGGAGAACAGCCGGCATACTTTTTAAACACTTTGATAAAATATTTATAGTCGGAAAAACCGACCATTTCTGCAATTTCGTATATCCGGTACTCCTGTTTTTTCAGAAGTTTTACCGCCTGGCTGATGCGGTAACGGTTCAGAAAGTCAAGAAACGTATAACCGGTTTCCGCCTTAAATTTTGCATTCAAATAGGTACAGGATAGTTCATATTTCTCGCTCAGGTCTGTGAGTGTGATGCGTTCCGCAAAATGTTCCTCCACATATCGGATGATTCGGTCTCCATGGCCGCCGCTTTCCCTTCCGGAAAACTCATCCTGAAAAATATGCTGCCTGCGGATTTCCTGTTCCATCTCCTTAATGTATCCTCTCTCTTTGTTTTTCGAGTCCAGCTTATTTTTAACCGTTTCCAGCGCCGCCGACAGCTGTTGAAAATCCACCGGTTTTAAAAGATATTCCGTAACTCCCAGGCGCAGCGCCTGCCTGGCGTATTCAAAATCACTGTAGCCTGAAAGAATAATCGCCTCATATCCATACTCGCCGATTGTTTCCTCCAGCATTTTCAGTCCGCTTTTTACCGGCATCCGAATATCGGCCACAACGATATCCGGTTTGATTTGGCGGATTTTCTCCACGCCTTCTTCACCGTCCGAAGCCTCTCCCGCCACCAGACAGTTCCATGCGCCCCAATCAGCCGTAAACATAAGCCCCTTCCGGATAATATCCTCGTCTTCCGCCAACAGGACCTTATACATACTCCTCATCCTCCTCACAATCCGCCGGCAGGCGGATGGTTACCTCTGTTCTTTCGTGCAGTCGGCTCCTGATTTCCAGTCCCCAAGGTTCCCCATACAAAAGCCTTACCGTGCGGTGGACGTTGTACAGACCAATATGCGCCGGGTCTTCCTGCTCCAAATACAGCCGTCTGCGCAGTTCTTCCAAACGTTCTTCATCGATTCCGTCCCCATTATCCTCTACCGTGAGAACAAGGGCGTTTTCCTGCCGGAGCGCACGAATCCGGATATCAATATATTTTTTCTGTTCTCCCGCATATTTTAAGCTGTTTTCCACTACCGGCTGCAGCAAAAGTTTTGGAACTCTGCAGTTTAAAAGTTCTTCCGGGATTTCAATATGATAAGTCAGCCTTCGGTTATAGCGCATTTTCTGCAGAAGAAGATAGTCATTGATGTACTCGATATCCTTCTGCAATTCCACCCTTGTATTCCCATAGTTGATGCTATAGCGGAGGAGATTGGCAAAAGCCACCACCATCTCCGAAGCCTTTTTGCCGTCAATCAGGATTTCGTATCGCAGCGTTTCCAGCACATTAAACACAAAATGGGGATTAAACTGTTCCTCCAGATGCTTTAACTCCATCTGCCGCTTTCTTTCCGCCAGCTCATTATTATGCTCCATCGCTTCCTCCAGTCTTACGACTTTTTCGCGGAAAGCTTCATTGAGTGCTGCAATCTCATCAAAAACCGGCTCCGGTAATTGGTAGGAAAGATTTCCTTTTCCAAGCTCTTCCACCGATTTTGAAAGCTGGTCAAAGGCTTTCATGCTCCTTTTTGTCACCCGGTTTGTGGAGCGGGAAAGCAGCAGTACCATCAGCCCCCCGGTCAGTCCGATGGCAATAATACCGTAAAAAAGGAGATACAGCTGAAATTCCACTGAAGTCAGGGTATAAATCCGTATGGCGCCTTCTGCTGCTTCCCCCTGCATATAGTAATACCGTTTTCCATTCCGCAGAGCCAAAAAAGAATTTTGGGCATCCAACTGGTATTTTCCCGCCGGAAATTTTTCCATCGGGTCCGGCTGTATCTGCGATGTGGCGAAAATCAGATTATTGAACCGGTCCGTAATAATCACATCATCTACCTGCAGCAGGCTGCATTTGGAAAAAAAGCTCTCATCCCTCAAATCAAAAAACAGGTATCCCAGGAGCCCGCCTTTTTCATTCTCTACTTTTGACGCAAACAGCAGAGCCCCTTCCTGGTCATTGTCATATCCGAGGCGGCTGACGCAAACATAGGGCCCGTCTCCCGCCCGTTCCATCACGCCTCGTATCACCGGGCTTGAATAAAATTTAGACCGGTTATCCTCAAAGAGATTGGAGGCGGCAATATTTCCTTCTCCGTCTGTAAGTACAAAAGTGCTTTTTATGACATTTTGGTTCGCGGCTTCATAAAGAATCTGGTTCACCCGCCAGCCCCCTCTATCCGAAGCGCCGCTTTTCTCACCTGCCCTCTCCGTACAAATCCACTCCAGAAAGCTCTGAATCTCCTCTCTTTGAGCCAGCTCCCCCGTCATCTCCTCATAAGCTTGGTACTGGCTGTGCATAAAGTCCACCAATTTCCGGTTGCTTTTCCGATTTACCCGGACAGTCGTAAACAGGACATTAAAGGCGATGAACGCCGCAAACAGCAGGAGCATCGCCAATATGATAAACACACTGTATCTCAGATAGGATTTTCTAAGATAATCCTTATATTGATTGCTTTTTTCCATAAAGCCACCTTTACACTTTCCTTGTCACCTCTCCTTTGATTCTATCATACTTCCCTGCCTGTTCCTACCTGTTTTTATTTTGTCCTCACCGCTCTAAATGCTGATATCCTGGCTTCCTGTGGCCTTAAAGAAAATCAGGAGCGATAAAATCGAGGTCAGTGTTAAAATGGTGGAATAGGCTGCAGCGTTTCCAAAATTACTCCGTATGACTTCCGAGTAAATCGCTACGGTCAGTGTTCTGGTCCTGCTGGTATACAGGATAATGGAAGAACTAAGTTCACTAATCAGCGTAATCCAGCTCATGATAGCCCCTGACAGCACTCCCGGCAGCATCATAGGCACCGTGATTTGCAGAAAGGATTTCATTTCCGATGCGCCCAGACTGATGGCCGCCTCCTCAACGCTTGGGCTAATCTGCCCTATAATCGCCGTGCTGGAGCGAATTGTATAAGGCATTCTGCGGATGGACAAAGAAATAATCATAATCAGCGCGGTCCCGCTAAGAAGCAGCGGCGCTTTATTAAATGCATAGATAAAGGAAATTCCCAGTACGGACCCCGGAATAATATACGGAAACATGGTCAGCGTATCCAGAATCCCTGTCAGCAGGGAAGGCTTTCTAACAGTAAGGTAGGAGATAAGGATTCCCAATACCACCACTACAACAATCGCGCAAAGTCCAAACAGATATGTGTTGGTAATTGCCCCATTGTCCTTTGACAGCAGCGTATTCTGATAATTCTCCAGCGAAAATCTGCCTGTATACACAGTTCCTCCTCCCATGGACATGAAGGAGGTAACGATTACTGTCAGCTGGGGCAGAATCGCCACAAAGCAGATTCCATAGACAAACACGTGGGCCAAAACGTTACGAATCCCCGCTGCTTCTTCCGCCTCCATCGGCTTCAGCGCGGTCATAGAATAGCTGTAGCGATTGCCCAAATACCGCTGGATAAAAAACAGCAGAAGGGTAATCCCTATGACGATGACACAGAGAGCAGCCGCAAAATGGTCGTCCGTGTTTACCTCTCCCATAAACTGGCTGTAAACCAGAACCGGGAAAGTCTTATACCCCTCTCCAATCAGCATAGGAGTTCCAAAATCTGAGAATACCCGCATAAACACCAGCAAGGCGCTGGCTAAAAGCGTGGGCATCACCAGCGGAAGGATGATGTGGACAACCCGTTCAACCGCCGTACATCCCAGGCTCTCTGCCGCCTCATTCAGGGAATTGTCCAGGTTTTTCAAAGCTCCGGAAATATACATATAAATCAGGGGAAAAGACTGGAGGGAGAACACCAGTACAATTCCGGCAAAACCGTAGATTCCCGGCAGCTGTACATGAAAGAGCTGATTTAGAATCCGGGTAATGAAGCCATTTCTTCCCAGCAGCTGTATCCAGGCGTACGCGCCGATAAACGGAGGCGACAAGTAGGATATCACAATCAGGATATTCAGGAACCGGCTTCCCCGAATCCGAACGCTTTTTAACACATACGCCATCGGAAGACCAATGGCGGCGGAAACAGCTGTCGATACAATGGTAACTTTAAAACTGTTTACCAGCGTGCTCCAATAATACTTTCTGCTGAAAAACTTTCCAAAGTACTCCAGGCTCAATCCGCTGCCGTCCGGAGCGATTATGCTTTTACATAGAATCAATCCCAAAGGATACACCACAAACAGTAAAAACAGCGCCAATATGACAAGCGAAATCAAAGTCCAAAGGCTTCCATTTCCTTTTCCGCCGTTTTTCATGATACCGCCTCCTCTCCTGACATTTCTTTCACGCCCGCCTCTTCCTGGATTAGCGCAGTTTCTCCGTCTTCCGTAAAAACATTGATTCGCCCCGGGTCCGCGGTCAGCATCACCTCTGTTCCCGCCGGAATAATATCCGCTTCATCGGAATTTTGAATCACTTCCACCTCCTTTTTGTTCTGCAGCTGCAAAAAATAGTGGGTAGAAATGCCAAGAAATACACTGTTTTGCACAACTGCCGGGATTCCCTCCTCCTTTTCCTCCCGTTTTACCCGAATGAAAAACTCCTCCGGCCGGACCGAGGCAATGGTTTTCATTCCGTCTTTTGCCTGCCGGCAAAGCTTTTTGACCGGGATTCCATAAGAAGGCGCGTCCTCAAAGATTACCCACTTTTCTCCCGCCCGTTCCTGTATAACCGTATGGAACAAATTAGAGAGGCCAATGAACGTGGATACAAAGACATTCGCCGGACGCTGATAAATCTGTTTTGGAGTATCAATCTGCTGGATTACTCCCCCATTCATCACCGCAATCCGGTCCGAAATGGCAAGCGCCTCTTCCTGGTCATGGGTCACGTAAATGGTGGTAATCCCTACCTGCTGCTGAATCCGTTTAATTGCGTTGCGCATCTCAATCCGCAGCTTCGCATCCAGATTGGACAGGGGTTCATCCATCAAAAGCACCTCGGGATGAATCACAATGGCTCTGGCCAACGCCACCCGCTGCTGCTGCCCTCCGGACAGCTTCGCCGGTTTTCTGTCTTTTAAGTGGTCGATTTTGACCACTTTCAGAATGTCATCTACCTGCCGGGCAATTTCGTCTTTTGGCACCTTTCGGTTTTTCAGCCCAAAGGCAACGTTATCAAACACTGTCATATGGGGGAAAATGGCATAATTCTGAAATACCATTCCCATATTCCGCTTATTCGTCGGGATGTCGTTTACCACATGGTCATTAATCCGGATTTCCCCTCCTTCAACGGAATAGAAGCCGATAATCATACGCAAAAGCGTGGTCTTCCCACAACCTGATGGTCCCAGCAGCGTAAAAAATTCTCCAGGATTAACGTCCAGGGATAATCCGTTGATAATGGTATCTTTCCCGAATTTTTTTATTACATTTTCAATATGAATTGCTACACCCACGTCCACTTCTCCTTTCCTTCGCGCCCGAATCAATAAAGCTGCCGCAAAAGTCCTGTATATCATTCCATGACTTTTGCGGCAGCCCCAGTTTCTTATTCCATGGACATTTCCATATGTTCCGTAAACATTTCCGTGATGGTCGTCTTATTTTCAGATACCCATCCCTCATCATAATTGTCAAACAGCGTAATTTCCTTCAGAGGGGTCATGTAATCCGCGAGGGAGGCATTTTTTCTCAGAGGGCGTACTGTCAGGTTCTCACCTACCGCATTCTGGATTTTTTCAGAAAGCATATAATCCACAAATTTCTTTGCGTTTTCCGGATGCTGGCACCCTTTCAAAATCTGTACCGATTCTCCTGGGAAAATCGCGCCTTCCTTTGGGAATACCACCTCAACCGCCGCTCCGTTCTTCACATAATTAGCCGCCGGGTCTTCCCAGGTCAGGCCGACCACATATTCTCCTTCTGCTACTCCTTTGTAAACCTGGCTGGAACTGTTGCACATTTTGCCGTCCAGATTTTTAATAAACGCATCCACGTACTCCCATGCTTCATCGGACAGAGGGTCATTATCCTTTCCCATTCCATAGAGCATAGCCATCAGCGACTGGAAGGCAGAGCTGGAATTGACCGGGTCTCCAAAGGCAATCTTTCCCTTCAGCTCAGGATTCAGCAAATCCGCAAAGCCGTCAATGGTCATATCTCCTTTCAAATCCGTATTTACAATCATTACCGTGGGGTCAGCAAAGGCTGGCGTAAAATATCCCGTCTTATTTCGGAACTGTTCTTCCATATTCTCGTCTTCCGGAGAAACATACTCCATGAAAAGCTCTTTTGAGGACGACAGCATCGTTTCATCTGCCACCCAGAAAATGTCCCCCATCGGATTGTCCTTTTCTGATTCCGCCCGCTTCAGCAGTTCTCCGGTTCCGGCCACTACAACCTCCACCTTAATCCCCGTATCCTTTTCAAATTCGGGAATAACCGCGTTATTCAGCGCTTCGCTCCTGGCCGTATATACCACCAAAACCGGTTCTTCTCCCGCACTTCCTGTATCCGTCCCCGCTTCCGTCTCCGTCTGTACCGCCTCCTCGTTTCCTTTCCTGCTCTCTGCCTGCCCCCCATTTTCAGAGTTTGAACAAGCCGTTAAAACCACAGAAACCGCGGCAGCAGCTAATATGAGCTGTCTTTTTTTCATCCAAATCCTCCTCCTTTTAATCAGTAACCCTTCCTTCTGTTCCTTTGTATTAGTATTGTATCAATTTGTTCCCATGAAAGTAAATCCAACAAAATCACAAAAAGGTGTAAAATAGCAAACTATTATATATATTGTACGAAAAATTCAGAAATTTAGTTTTTTATAGTCATTTTATTCGATAACTCATTCTTCCCTTTCTCTTGACGCTTCCCCCTTTTTAGGATTATACTAATACGGAGTTTGAAAGAAATGAGGTACAATTCCGGCTATGTGGCTTGCAGACCAATGGAAAGATTATGAAGTAATTGACTGTTCCCAGGGCGAAAAACTGGAGCGCTGGGGAGACTACCTGCTGGTGCGCCCCGACCCCCAGGTCATCTGGGATACTCCTAAAAAGCACCGGGGATGGAGCCATCCCAACGGCCACTATCACCGCAGCAGCAAGGGAGGCGGACAGTGGGAATTTTTTGACCTTCCCAATCAGTGGACCATCTCCTACAAAGGGCTCACCTTTAACCTGAAGCCCTTCAGTTTCAAGCACACCGGTCTGTTTCCGGAGCAGGCAGCCAACTGGGAATGGTTCGGGGAGAAAATCCGCAGCGCCGGCCGGCCTGTGAAGGTTTTAAATCTCTTCGCCTACACCGGCGGCGCCACCCTGGCGGCGGCTCAGGCCGGGGCAGCTGTGACCCATGTGGACGCCTCCAAAGGCATGGTTGGATGGGCGAAAGAAAACGCCCATTCCTCCGGACTGGCAGACAAGCCCATCCGATGGATTGTGGACGATTGCATGAAGTTTGTGGAGCGGGAAATCCGCAGAGGCAATCATTACGACGCCATCATCATGGATCCGCCCTCCTACGGTCGGGGTCCCAAGGGGGAAATCTGGAAGATTGAGGACGCCATCCATCCTCTGGTAAAGCTCTGCGCCAATCTTCTCTCGGAAAAGCCCTTGTTTTTCCTGATTAACTCCTACACCACCGGTTTTGCCCCGGCCGTGCTCTCCTATCTTCTGGGCGTGGAGGTGGTATCCCGCTTCGGCGGCTCCGTCCAGTCCCAGGAAGTAGGGCTCCCGGTGACCAGGACCGGCCTTGTTCTCCCCTGCGGCTCCTCCGGCAGGTGGGAGGCCTAAGAGCTCCCACCTTCCTCCCCTTAGCCGTGTGCGCCCTTTTATACAGTTTTTATGCCAAAAGACGCCCCACATCCAGCAGTCCCCACCCCTGCTGGTTGCGGGGCTTTCCCATATCCACGGCCCGTTCCATCAGGCGCAGTTTTACGTCACGGTTGGTCATTTCGGGATAGCGCTCCAGCAAGAGGGCGATGGCGCCGGCGACCAATGGGGTGGACATGCTGGTCCCGCTTTTGGGCATGTAGCCCTTCGGCCGGTTGCAGCAGCTGACAATACCGGAGCCGGGCGCTACCAAATCCGGCTTCAGGATACAGGCCATGGTAGGCCCCCGGCCTGAATAGTCCACCATCCGGTTTCCCATCACCTCCACCTCCTTGTAATCATCGGAGCAGCCCACAGTAATCACCTTTCGGCTGATGCCCGGCGTGGTAATGGTCATCCTCCCAGGTCCATGGTTTCCGGCAGCCACTACCACCACCAGCCCATCGTCCCAGGCCGCGTCCACTCCTTTTACCAGGGCAGAGCTCTCGGACATATCCGTTCTGGACAGGGAACCTACGGAAATATTGACCACCCGGATTCCATATTTTTCCCGGTTATTCCGAATCCACCGAAGGCCGGCCAGCACATCGGAGGCAAATCCATTCCCCCGATGATCCAGCACCTTTACCGCAACCAGGCTGCATCCAGGCGCCACTCCCCGGTAAACCCCGCCAGAAGAAACGCCGCTCCCGCCAATCATAGCCGCGATATGTGTCCCATGTCCATTGTCATCATAGGGCAGTCCCCGATGACGGACAAAATCCTTGAAGGCAATGATTCTATTTTCAAAATCCTCATGGGGATAAATCCCTGTGTCCAGCACAGCCACCCCCACCCCCGCACCTGTCACCCCCAGAGAATCCAAATCTTCACAGTGAATTTCTCTTCTTGCCTGATTCACATCGGAATATCTCCTTTTTTATTTAGGATATTCCGGTTTTTGGCGGCTGGTGCCTGGGAGGAGTACCACCTGGCAATCTTGTTCCACGTTTTCCAATAACTTCCTTTTCGGGTCGGATAGCAAAAATTCGCGCAAGTCCACTATTCCCTCTCGCATCTCCATTCATTAAATAGCTGCTGCTCTTTTTCTTTCATCATACAAACTCCGTTCTTTTATAAGTTATTATCCGCTTTTCTATCCGGTGTTCTGAGTAAAGCCATGGGCGCATGTCTCCTCACATACTTCCTATTATATATAATCATTACCAAAACGCAATTTCCACGAAATTTCATGCGGAAATTTTGAAGATATTTTACAAGCCCATTTGGAAGTTCAGATGATATAATCAGAAGCAAGAGGCCGGAGTTCCCTGCCTGACACCAGTGTTTTCCCAGCACCAGTAATTCCCTAGCACCAATGATTCCCCGCCGGAGGTGACACACATGAAAAAACAAATCAAGACGGTGGTTTACGATGAGCAGCTGCGCCTGGCGGGCTTGAGCAAGTCCACCCTGCTGCGGGCCTTTACCCGCGCAAAAAGGGTTACTCCCTACTGTTATCTTGAAAATATCCGCATCGGGGCGGCAAAAAAGATGCTGGAACAGGGAATGCCGCCCATGGAAGCCGCTCTTCTGACCGGCTTCTCCGACCAGAGCCATTTCACCAATTATTTCAGCCGTTTTATCGGCCCGACTCCCGGCTCTTATCGGGAAATCTTTGTCAAACACGAGGAAGGAGGAGAAAACCAACATGACCAATAAAACAGCAGCCGGGCATCTGGCCGCCCTGGTTACCATTCTCATCTGGGGGACGACCTTTATTTCCACAAAAGTCCTTCTGCAGGATTTCCAGCCAATCGAAATCCTCTTCTTCCGCTTTGTTCTGGGACTGATTGCCCTGTTTCTTGTCTATCCTCGTCCGCTGAAGGGGACTTCTCTCCGGCAAGAGCTGACCTTCGCGGCGGCGGGCCTGAGCGGTGTGTGCCTGTACTATCTTCTGGAAAACATTGCCCTGACCTATACCATGGCCTCCAATGTAGGGGTAATCATTTCCGTGGCCCCTTTTTTTACCGCCCTCCTGTCCCGGCTGTTTTTAAAGCAGGAGGGAACGCTCCGGGCTAATTTCTTCATCGGATTTCTGGCCGCCATGGCAGGAATCGGCTTCATCAGCTTCAACGGCGCGGCCATGGAACTTAACCCGGCGGGCGATTTGCTGGCACTGCTGGCCGCCTTTTTGTGGGCCTGCTACTCCATCCTCACCCGAATCATCAGCGGTTTTGGCTACCCCACCATTCCCGCCACCAGACGGATTTTCCTCTACGGCATTTTATTTATGGTCCCCACCCTGTTTTTGTTTAACTTCCGCCTTGAGCCGGGGCGTTTTGTAAACCCGGTCTATCTGCTGAACATACTGTTTCTGGGGCTCGGGGCTTCCGCCCTCTGCTTTGTGACCTGGAACTTTTCCGTCCGGGTCCTGGGGGCGGTTAAAACCAGCGTTTACATCTACCTGGTCCCCGTCATCACCATCGCGGCATCGGTCCTCATCCTTCACGAGCCCTTCACTGCGCTTACCGGGCTGGGAACTGTCCTAACCCTGGCAGGACTGTTTATTTCTCAAAATGATTGTTTCAGGAAAAGAGGTTGATACGATGGACACACAAAACGAGAAATGGGTAATGATTATCGATGAAAATTTGAAAATTTGAAATAGCGTTTCTAAATCAGCAAGGATTTTGATATAATGAGGGCAGAACCTCCGGAACCGAATGATATGGATTTATGAGGTGTGAAATGAATAAAAAAGAAATCATAAAGCATTTCTATGAAGTCATCGTTTCAGAAAATCTGCTCCATGAACTTCCCCAATATATTTCCGAGAGTTGTTTCCTCATCGACGGAGAACGGAAAATACCTTTGGGATTAGAAGGTATGGAAAAGCATCTCACAGCCGTGAAGCAGACATATCCGGACTATAAAATGCGGATACTCCGGCAGTATGAGGACGGCAAAATTATCGAGCATGGCGGAGCTGTCAATACTTTTGAAACACTATATGCGCATAATATGATAAAGCCAGTCTAACTATACACTGATGGAGGAGGATACGGGATGATACGGCAAATCAGCAATAAAGTTGATATTGCTGCGGCACTTAACCTGATATGGGAAACATTCTTACAATTCGAAGCACCCGGCTATTCCGATGAAGGTGTTAAGTCATTTATACCGTTCACTCTTCTCCATATGCGGTTCCGGTTTATCACAAACTAGGCTTTATTGATATGGATAGCGAACAGTTGGCCGATGGTATGAGATTTACTCCAATGAAGTTCGAAAGATATAAGAATGACGAGTCTCCAAAATCGGAGCAACCGTGAAAAAAGCAGCACCCCCGCAACCTTCGGGACCGTGCTGCTTTCGCGTTTTATATGGGATTAAATCTCTACCCGGAAGTCCTCGGAAGCCTCTCCGTTTACCACATAGTAGGCTTTCTTCTGCTCCGGCACAATGTAAAGCTCAATGGTTTCGATTTTTGTCTCCGGATGGCTCTGAACGTAGGCTTCCTCTGCCTTCTCCAGCACATCCTTCGCCTTAACCTGGCGGCCGTCAAACTCCACTACCACCGTCTTGCGGATTTCCTCCTGAACATTTTCCTGGCGGACTGTCTCCGTCTGCGCCTTCTTAGTCTGAGCAGTCTTTGCGGCTGTTCCTGCATTTCTTCTGGGTCTTGCCATGGTTATTCCATTCCTTTCTATTCCATATAGTTACGGCTCAGGATATCCTGAACCATAACTCCGTATGCACAAAAAAGAGACGCCACAAACGGTCCTGCCAGTTCACAGCGCCTCTTTCGTTCATTTTACATTAATCGCAGGTGTAAGGCATAAGAGCGATGTGACGTGCCCGCTTGATGGCAACAGTCAGAGCTCTCTGATGCTTTGCACAGTTTCCGGTAATTCTTCTGGGAAGAATTTTTCCTCTCTCGGAAACGTATCTCTTTAATTTATTGACGTCCTTGTAATCAATTACGCCGTTCTGATCGCCACAGAATACGCATACTTTTTTTCTTCTGCGGATTCCGCCGGGTCTTCTCATCTTAGCTCCCTCTGGTCTCTCGGTTTTATTAAATGCCATTGGTGTTGTCCTCCTTTATGATTTAACAGTGGAACATCCGAGTATACCGACACGGCCATAATTCGAAAATGGTCATGCCTGCACACTAGTTAAACGGAAGGCCTTCGTCCTCCACTCCGTCCGGAATGTTCATAAACCCATCACCAATCGCGCTGGCAGGGGTCGGCCGTCCCGCCGGAGCAGAATGCTGATATCCACTCATATCAGATGCCGCGCCCTTGCTGTCTGCGAATTCCTGGTCGTCCAGGATGACTTCGGTGGTGTATACTCTTTGACCGTCCTTATTTACATAGCTACCAGTCTGGATTCTTCCGGATACCAGCACTCTCATACCCTGACGGAAATACTTCTCCGCGAACTCTGCCGCGCGGTCAAATGCCACGCAGGGAATAAAGTCTGCGGTCTGCTCTCCATTATCCTGACCTCTGCGTCCTCTCCGGTCTACTGCCAGGGTATTCCGGGCAATGGCCATGGAGCGTTCTCCCTGAGAATACCTTACTTCCGGATCTCTCGTCAATCTGCCCATTAAGATAACTCTGTTCATACGATCACTCTTCCTCTTTAACTTTCCTTGTGCGGCTGATTACTCCTCAACTTTTACGCACAAGTATCTGATCACTGGTTCCATAATACGAACGTGAGCCTCTACTTCGTTGGGGCATACAGAATCGGACTCAAACTGGATGAAGTAGTAGAAAGCCTCGTGCATCTTCTGGATTTCATATGCCAGCTTTCTCTTTCCCCACTCATCTACGTTGGTCACGGTGCCGCCGAAACGGGTGATGTATCCTTTCACCTTCTCGATTGCAGCTGCACGCTCCTCGTCTTCCAGCTTCACATTCAGAACAACGGTTAATTCGTACTTGTTCATCTTGCTTTACCTCCTTGTGGTCTTCCGGCCCCTGGTTTTCAGTACAGGAGCAAGGATTTGATATGTCACGGTCTATTATTTTATCAGAGAGAGGCGGTAAATGCAAGCACTTTTTCGCCTTTTTAATAGATTTTTCCTCATGATTCCCGGGCTTCCTTTTTTGTCAGACCTCTGGTGTTTTTCTCCACCAGCCGTCTGGGAACCATAATCTGATGGCCGCAGCCCATACATTTCAAGCGGAAGTCCGCCCCTACTCTCAAAATCTCCCACTGGCTGCTGCCGCAGGGATGGGGCTTCTTCAGCTTTACAATGTCTCCCACCTCGTAATTCGGCTTTTCCATCATGGCCTGCTCTCCTTCTGCTCTCCTGCCAGAATCTCATCAATGCGATCCAATTCCTCCTGTGAGAGATCCGGCTGATTCAAAACAGCCGCGTTTTCCTTCAGCTGTTCCGGCCTGCTGGCGCCGATGAGCACAGAGGTCACTTCCTTACGCCTCAGAACCCAGGATAAGGCCATCTGGGCCAGAGTCTGCCCCCTGAGGGCCGCCGTTTCATTCAGCAGGCGGATTTTCTCCAGATTTTCCCGAGACAGATACCTCCCTCCTATGCTGGTTCCCTCCCTGGACGCTCTGGAGCCAGCCGGAATTCCGTAGAGGTACTTGTCCGTCAGCGCCCCCTGGGCCAGGGGACTGAAGCAGATGCAGCCCACTCCTTCCCGGTCCAGAAGGCTCAGAAGGCCGTCCTCCACCCACCGCTCCAGCAGGTTGTATCTGGGCTGATGAATCAGACACGGCGTACCGTTATCTTTTAAAAGGGCAATCATCTGGGCTGCCTCCGGCTCCTGGTAGTTGGAAATTCCGATGTAGAGGGCTTTTCCACGGCGCACCAGATCAGAAAGAGCTCCGGCGGTTTCCTCCATCGGCGTCTCAGGATCCGGACGATGGTGATAGAAAATATCCACGTATTCCAGGCCCAACCGCTTTAAGCTGGCGTCCAGACTGGCCGTCAGGTACTTTCTGGAGCCCCAGTTTCCATAGGGTCCGGGCCAGCAGTCAAAGCCCGCCTTGGTGGAAATCAGAAGCTGGTCCCGGTACGGCGCCAAATCCTCCTTCAAAATTTTCCCCAGATTCTCCTCCGCCCTTCCTACCGCCGGAAATCCATAGTTGTTAGCCAGGTCAAAATGGGTAATGCCAAGGTCAAATGCCTGAAACAAAATCCGCTTCTGCTCCTCCAGGGTTTTTTCCAGGCCAAAGTTCTGCCACATCCCCAGAGAAATCCTGGGCAACAGGATGCCGCTTCTGCCGCACCGCTTATATTTCATCTTCTCATATCTGCTCTCACAAGGCTGATACATACATTCGCTCCTGCCTTTCTATAATTTTTTGTGTTATACTCCCACTGCCGCTCCCAAAACTTCTCCGATTTTTTCATTGATCACCAAATCCGCCATGGAATCCCTGGCTGTTTTGTCCTTATTAATCAGAACCAGCCGCTTTCCCTGATAGTAATCGATGAGGCCTGCCGCAGGGTATACCACCAGGGAGGTCCCTCCTATCATCAGCATATCCGCATTGTGAATGGCCCTCACCGCTTTCTGAAGAATCCGGTTATCCAGCCCTTCCTCATAGAGAACCACATCCGGTTTAATGATCCCGCCGCAGCTGCACTTCGGAACCCCTTCCGATTTCATCACGTAGTCCAGGCCGTAGAACTGACCGCAGCGGGTACAGTAGTTGCGGTGTACCGAGCCGTGGAGTTCCAGAACCTCTTTGCTTCCCGCCGCCTGGTGAAGGCCGTCGATGTTCTGGGTGATCACTGTTTTCAGTTTTCCCTCCTGCTCCAGCTTCGCCAGCGCCAAGTGGGCCCGGTTTGGCTTTGCGGCGGGAAAAAGCATCCGGTCTTTGTAAAATCGGTAAAACTCCTGAGGATTCCTCACATAGAAGCTATGGCTGATAATGGTTTCCGGCGGATAATCGTAAGTTTGATTATACAGACCGTCCACGCTTCTGAAATCTGGGATTCCGCTTTCCGTAGACACCCCGGCACCGCCGAAAAATACAATGGAATCAGACTGAGCAATCCACTGTTTCAGCAGGTCAATTGTTTTCTCCGTATTTTTCTCCATCTTCATCGCCTCCCCATGGTTCTTCACTAACTGTTCATGCCAAAAGATTTTCTTCTATATAATAACACCAATAGGGAACGCCTCCCTCCGCTTCCAGCTCTTCCAGCCGTTTTTTGCCCTGAATCCATTCAAAAAATTCCTGCTCCGTTAGGCTTAATGTTTCGGAAGAAACCAGGATTTCCGGCGTGTTTTCCCTTTCTTCTGAAGCAAGTCCCTTCACAGCTGTCAAAAAAGACTGCCCCCGGTTCAATTCCCACCGGTACAATCCCCGGTCCATAGCTTGTCCGCCCTGGCGTATATAGAGAGGCACGCGCATCCGCTCCATGGGGCTGTCCGGCCCAAGCCCCACGGGAAACGGCTCTCCCTCTTTCACCTTCCATTCCATCCGTTCATCTCTCCCTGAAATTTGGGGCCGCCTGAGAACAGGCGGCCCTTTTCTTCTACCAATAATTTATCATTTTTCATCCGGGAATGCAACCGTCAGCCTTCCCTCTTTCCTGAATTCTTACAAATTTTCTCTCAGGCCTGAGCCACCTCCTTTACCAGCAAAAGCTTCATCCCGCTTTTTACCTGGTCGTCGGTCAGCTCATTTGCAGCCATAACGGTTTCCGTGGTGGTGTGAAACCGCTTCGCAATATCCCATAGTGTATCTCCGGGCTGAACAATGTATCCCACGATTCCCGGCAGCTGCTGCAGCTTCTGCATATCCAGTGGCTCACTCTGGATTTCAGTAATCACCGGAACCTTTGCCTGCTCCAGAACCAACAGATCCAAGGTTATCACACCCTTGATCTCCACCATATCTCCGCCCAGCATCACTGCTCCCAGCTGCTCTATTCCCGGATTCAGCTGATATACGCTCTCCTCTCCAACGCCTCTGGCCTCCGCCTGGCAGTGGAAAGGCACCTGTTCCGTAGCTGCCTGAACCGGAGCCCTGTCGTCGCTGGTCAGATAGAGAATCGTCACCTCCAAAACCCCGTCGATTTGAACGCTGTCCTCCCCCATCTCCACCTCGTCGATTTTCACCACTCCGTCGCTGTGGCAGATTTGGAGAATCCGCTCTGTTTGAGGAAGCTGCGCCTTTTCTCCGACCCGGCATTTACAAATATTTTTCGCCAGAACCCGGTCAAAGGAAGCGTCGGAACGCTCCGGCGTAATCTGGCAGCCAGTGGAATACACATCCCCCAACAGCTCCAATTCCTGTTCCTGATACAGCTTGATATCCAGCTCCAGCACCGCGTCCACATCCATTTGACGCATCTCCCCGTCCGAATCCGGCTTCGCCTCCAGCCCCCGGTGGGCCAGACGCACCCCCACCATGGGAATCATATCCTCGCCGGCCTCAGCCAGCTCCAGCTCTCCGGAAAAGGGAATGGTCTCCTCCAGCCACTGGACCGGCATATTTTCATCCTCCGCCTGATAGATGGCAAAGAGATTCAAATCCCCGCTGATATGAATTTTCCCGTCCAAAGGCTTCACCTGCACATCCCGCAGCTTCATTTCCCGCCACAGGATCTGTCCCATATTTGGCTTTCCTCCTGAAAGGGTAAGTTCTTCCTTCATGCGGTAGGTGTCTTTGCGCCGCACCGCGATGGCCGCGGCCGTCACCTTTTCCTTTTGAAGCTGCGCTCCCTCCTCCTGGTCTTTCACATCTACCGCCGCCTCCACATCCCTTACGGTTTCCACCCGAACCTGAAGGGTTACAATGGCCTGAATCCCCAGTTTTCTGGAATTAATCATCTCCCCATTTAAATCCTCCAGCGTCCAGCTGACACCTACGTAATCCTTCTCATCCAAATTCTGAACATTGAGACTCTCTTCAAAGGGAATGGAGCCGGCCATAGTGGAAAGCCCTCCTGCCTCTTTGCGGTACAAAACGCAGAACTCCAGCTTACCCTTAACCGCCACCTTATCTTCCTGGTTCCGCACCGACTCAATCTGAATCTCTCCGCTGGACAGCATCACCTGAGCCATGTCCTCCATAGAATCTGGGACAATGAAATCGTCATCCAGAGTGACCTGGGTGCTGGCATTTCCCTTAAACTGGTTCATATGTATCCGGTTTTTCACTAACTCCATACGCACACCTGCCGCTTCTTAATATATTTTCTTTGCAACCGCTCAGGACGGCGGGTATCTTCTTGCCCGGCCAAGGCCGGACAAGAAGCATCGGATGTCCATACCCCGGAGGGCACCTAGTCCGATGTGAAAATGAGGGCAAAAGCATGCTTATAAGCAAGCTTAACGCCTGTTTTTGCCCTCATTTTCCCGCCGTCCTGAACAGTTACTTTTCTTTTAAGAAAATGTATGCGGTCAGTCCGCGGAATATTCGTCCAGAAAATGATGGCGCTTGCCTCTGCTCACATAGCCCAGGCAGGCATCCAGATTCACGTTTTCCACGCTCTTCATAATATTGGCTTCCACAAAGGGATTGCGCTTTTTCAGCTGGCGAATCAGTTCCTTGATTTCCTGGCGCTTGGAGGTATGAACGATGTCGCCGCCGTCTTTTTCAATTCCCCGGGCCGCCAGCTCCCTTGCGGTCTGCTCCGTAAAACGGCAGGCGCACTGAAGGAAATGCAGGTGATTGTAGTCCTTCCAGGAAAGAATATCCTCCTCCTTCACAAAATACAGAGGTCGGATCAGCTCCATGCCAGGGAAATTGGTGCTGTGCAGCTTGGGCATCATGGTATTGAACTGTCCTCCATAGAGGATACTCATGAGGATAGTCTCAATCGCATCGTCGTAATGATGCCCCAGGGCAATCTTATTGCAGCCCAGGGACCGGGCATGGTCGTAAAGATACCCTCGGCGCATCCGGGCGCAGAGATAACAGGGCGACTGGTCCACATCCGCCACGGAATTGAAGATATCCGACTCAAAAATGCGGATGGGAATATTCATTAATTTCGCGTTGGACTCGATCAGCCGCCGGTTGTCCGGGTGATATCCGGGATCCATAACAATAAATTCCAGCTCAAAGGGAGTTCCGCTGTGGCGCTTTAACTCCTGCATGCATTTGGCTAACAGCATGGAATCCTTGCCCCCGGAAATGCAGACGGCAATCCGGTCCCCTTCCTGTACCATCTCATACGCCTGAAGGCCCTTAATAAAGGGCCTCCAGATTTCCTTCCGATATTGCTTGATAATGCTTCGCTCAATAGCGATATATGGTTCATTTCTCATTGTTTTTCTCCAATTCGTCAAGCCGTCGCTTCAGATCTTCCATCTCCCGCTTCAGCTCCTCGTATTCTTCCGGGGAAACGTGGGTTTTCTCCTTTGGAATGGAAATCCCATCCTTCTTAATGGGGCGTGCGGGAATCCCCACCGCCGTCACATTATCCTCCAAAGGCTTTAGCAAAACCGCATTGGCAGCAATAGAGCAGTTGTCCCCCACCTCAAAGGCTCCCAAAATCTTAGCGCCGGCTCCCACCATCACGTTGTTCCCCAGGGTAGGATGACGTTTGCCTTTTTTGGTTCCCACACCGCCCAGAGTAACCCCCTGGTAGATGGTACAGTTGTCTCCAACCTCGGCGGTTTCTCCAATTACCACGCCGCAGCCATGGTCAATGAGAATTCCTCTGCCAAGCTTCGCCCCCGGATGGATCTCAATAAGCGTAAAAAAGCGGGCTATCTGGGAAATCAGCCGGGCAATGAAGAACATTTTATGACAGTAAAACCAATGAGCAAACCGATGCCAGATCAGGGCGTGGACTCCCTGATACAAAAGCAGCACTTCCAGGGCACTCCTGGCCGCCGGATCCCGTTCCTGAACTGCCTTAATGTCCAGCCAAATATCCTTCAAAATCATATACCATCTGTCCTTTCCAAATCACGTCTGCATAGGGTCCTGTTCACAGAGAACAGTATAGCATATGCGCCGGTCAATAAAAAGGACATTTTTCCGGCTCCTTGCCGGAAAATCACTGAAAAATCACCGGGAGGTCCGAGTATTCCGTCTTTACCACGATAAAGGGATAGGATTTTTCCTCCCCTGCCGCCTCTCCCGTCTCAGGCCCCAGCAGTTCCGTATCGATGACAATGGAGTTCTCTGTCAGATACAGCTCATGAACCTGGATGCTGTAGCTTCCTCCAGCCTGCTCCCCGTAGCCTACAACGATATAAAGGTTGTCATTATCACTATAAGTCAGCTTAAAAGGGGATTGCTGCTTTTCCGTAATAATCTGTGCCAGGTCCTGGGGGATCTCATGAGCCGCCGCCACCGCAAACTCCATATCCCGGACCTTCTCCTCCTTCGGCGCCGTACATCCGTAGAGCAGCAAGAGAGCCGTCACGCAGCCTGCCGTCAGAAAGGCCCTGGTCCATTTTCTTTTAAATTCTCTCCATTTCAAAGGTTCTGCCTCCCAAGTCTTCCGATTTCGGTTACTACCAATATATTTTGGGAGACGATGGGATATGCGGCGAATTTTCCGGTCAGACCCAGGTGAGAGTCAGTTCAAACTCACCTTTCAGCTGAATCTTTTTGCACCCGGCTGTGGCTATGAGATGGTCTCCTTTCCTGGCCGGCTCTCCATTGATGGTCCCTTCTCCCTCCAGAATATCCAGGATCATAAAGGGATGGGACTGAGAAATCTCCTGCTCTCCCCGACCAATCCACCGCTCTACGGTGAAAAAGGGACTTCGCACTAGAATGCAGCTGGTATAGTCCCCATGGCATACCTTCTCCTCCCTGGTATTGATCAGATTGCTGGGGCAGCGGACTACGTCCAAACTTTTCTTTAAGTGAAGTTCTCTGGGTTTTCCATTCTGCAGCCGGCCATAATCGTAAAGGCGGTAGGTTAAATCGCTGTTCTGCTGAATCTCCAGCAGCAGGGTTCCTTTGCGGATGGCGTGGACGGTACCGGAGGGAATATAAAAGCAGTCTCCCCTGTGGATTGGAATAACATTCAGCAGGCGGTCCCACTGCTGGTTTTCCACCATGGTTTTCAGCTGTTCCTTATTTTGCGCGTGATGTCCTATGATGATGTCCCCGTCTTCCAGGCAGTCCAGAATATACCAGCACTCATTTTTCCCTCTGGCTCCATTTTCATGGGCGCGGGCGTAATCATCGTCCGGATGGACCTGGATGCTTAAATCCTCCCTGGCATCAATAATTTTCACCAGCAGGGGAAATTCCTCTCCGGGCAGGTTTCCAAAGAGCTCCCGGTGGTTATCCCACAGTTCCTTCAGGGTTTTCCCCTCGTATTCCCCCCGGTCCGCCACGCTCTGTCCGTTCTCATTGGCGCTGACCACCCAGGCTTCCCCCGTATGGTCTCCGTTGGTTTTATATCCGTAAATTTCCCTAAGTCTCCGGCCGCCCCAGATTACCTCCCGGCAGCAGGGCCTCATAAATATCAAATCCTTCATATGTTTCCTTTCGGGACTGTTCTTTGATTGTCTGAATGAAAGACTACCTGAACCGCTAAAAAAAGTCAACGGTTCCGATAAGTTTTTTTCTTCCTCAAGTCAAAAAACATGCCATTACTGTCAGAACCGCCAGAAACAACAGATTCCACAGCGTAAATACCTTTAAGAATTTGCCTTTCTGTCCCGGATACTCTCTGGCAAAGAATTTAAAGGAGATCAAACTTGCCAGGGACGCAATCAGGGTTCCAAGACCGCCCAAATTCACCGCGGTCAGCAATACGGAGAAATTGTCCGTAAATCCGGATAAAAGAATAGCTGCCGGTACATTGCTGATCACCTGGCTGGTCAAAATTCCTGACAGCAGTTCCCTTCCCCCTACCAGCGAGGCAAGAAAACCGCTGATTTCCGGAATCCGTTTCGCATTTCCGATAAACACAAAAAAGCAGAGAAAGGTCAGCAGCAGAAAGTAATCCACTTTTCCAAAAAGCTGCCGGTTCACCAAAAAAATTGCCGCCGCCACCACAATCAGCACCGGCACGTAAGAAAGAACCCGGAATACAACCAGAAGGCACAAAACGAACAAAGCCAGAAAAGGCAGCAGGGAAATCCACAGCTTTCCTTCTCCTCCCTCCTTCTGTTCCTCCATAACTTCCCCAGAAAGAGGCTCGTCCTTTCCAAAAGCCAAGACCGCCAGAAGCATCACCAAGGATACGGCAGCATACGGCCAAACCGCCCGGCCAAATTCCATCCAGGTAATTCCTGAGACGGAGTAAAGATAAAGATTTTGCGGATTCCCAATCGGCGTCGCCATGCTTCCCAGATTAGCGGCGATGGTTTCCAGCACCACCAGCTTCAGCACCTGCTCCTCCCGGTGTATCATCTGATAGACCAGCAGCGTAAATGGCACGAAGGTAATAAGGGTCACATCATTGGTAATCATCATGCTGGAAAAAAAGCACAGCACTACCATAATAATTGGAAGGTTTCTCAGGCTTCCGGCACGCTTTAAAAGGAACTGTCCCAGAAGGACAAAGACTCCCAAAGACTGAAATCCCGCCACAATGATCATCAGGCAAAACAAAAGGGCCAAGGTCCGATAGTCCGGATAGGACAGATAAGCTTCATCCGGCGTCACAGCCAGAGAAGAGACCAATGCCAGCAAAAAAGAGATACAAAAAACCGTTTCTTTTTTCATCAATTCTTTAATGGTTTTCATAATACCAGCTCCACTCCATAAATTCCACATAAAAGCCGCCATTCCTAGCAGACAAACAGCCTGATTATACCTCTCACTCCCTTTAAGCGCAATGTTTTCATCCCGCTTTTTGAAAAAAAACTCTCAGATGCTTTCCAGCCTCCGCTTTTTTTTGATATACTGTAAAACGTGACTGGAGGAGTAACCCATGAAATACAAAATCGGAACAGTGGCTAAGCTGCTCGGTGTCTCTCCCGAGGCCCTGAGACTTTATGAACGGAACGGAATTCTGCTTTCCGACCGGGGAGACGGCGAAAACGGCTATCGGTATTACAGCCGTCTGGATATTACTGCTCTTTTGCGGGCCCGGGCTTATCATCAATATGGCTTTTCCCTGAAAGAAACTGAGGCTCTGATTAATACGGATGATGTAGATTTCGTCTGTCAGGCATATGAGTTGAAAGCAGAGGACCTGGAACAGGAAATTCTCCGCAAGCAGCAGATCTTAAACTACCTGAAAGGGATTCTGAACCTTTTGGAACAATTAAAATCGGAGCTGTGGACCATCCGTCCTGAAATCCGTCCCGGCATCTATCGCCTGGAATTTATGAAGGGAGAGGAGCTGATTCTGGCGCCGGACCAGCTGAATCTCTTCCCGAAATGGGTTGGACTTGCTCCCTTTGCCTTCCCCTCTCAGCGAAACTGCTGGACTGCTCTGGAACACGGCACAGACGAAAGCTTTTCTGCCCTGGGAATCCTGGAGGAAGACGCCCGTTCTCTGGGGATGCCTGATTTTCTCCACCAGGGGGTCTACCTTCCTCCTGCCCCCAGCCTATACACAGTAGTGGAGATTTCAGAAGAAAATGCTTCCTGCGTAGGCTATCTTGCCCATTTGACGGATTTCGTCCGCCGCTGCCACATCAAAGTAACCGGCGACCCCATCTGCCGCACCTTCTTATCCATGAATAAAAAAGAAAATTACCGGCGTTACCGCCAGATCTGGGTCCCCATTGCGCCAAATGAATTTTCTTGACTCTACACCGGGTTTAAGGCTTATAATTTTTCATGTTGAGGAGGAATTAAGATATGAACAACTTGAAAAAAGCCGCTGTGCTCTTCGGACAGTTCTTCCAGTTTGGCTGTTTCACCTTTGGCGGAGGCTGGAGCATTGTCGCGCAGATGCAGAAGCTTTATGTGGAAAAAGAAAAGACCATTACCAGTCAGGAGCTGCTGGATATCACCAGTGTGGGCAGGAGCCTTCCAGGGACCATGATTGGCAACGTAGCCATGCTTTACGGATACCGGGCGGCAGGAATTCTGGGTGGAATCGCATGCGTCATTGCTATGGTTACCCCTCCTATGATTGTCCTGTCCCTAATCACTTATTTTTATACTCTTTTTAAGGAAAATCTTTGGGTCATGAGCGCCATGACCGGAGTTCGGGCGGCCATTGTACCTATCATAGCCAGCGCGGCCGTCAATATGGTAAGGGGAGCCTTCCGCTTTCCCCCCTGCTACGTCCTCACAGCTGCCGCCTTTGCGCTGTATCTGTTTTTCAATGTCAGCTGCGTGCTGCTGGTAGTCATGGGCGTCATCGGCGGAATCTTAATCTGTGAATGCCACGAGAGAAGGGAGGCAAGGAAGCATGATTCTAACCCTGCTTAAATTGTTTTGGAGCTTTTTAAAAATCGGTTTCACAAGTTTTGGAGGTCTGTCCATGATTCCTCTTATTTCCCATGAGGTGGTGTCCAACGGATGGATGAATTTAAGTGAGGTGTCCGACATCGTGGCCATTGCGGAAATGACTCCCGGTCCTCTGGGCCTAAACTGCGCCACCTTTGCCGGGATTCACGCCGCCGGGATCCCCGGAGCCATTGTGGCCAATCTGGGGGTTTTGTCTCCCACATTTACCGTTGCCGCCCTAGCGGCTGTCTTTTTTCAAAAGTTCCAGAAAAGCCACCGGATGGACCAGATTCTCACCGGAGTGCGCCCCGTCTGCATCGGCTTGTTAATCGGGGTAATCGCCTCCTTCTGCCAGACCAACTATGTCATTGATTCCGCAGTCAGCATCCCGGCTATCCTCATTGGCCTGATTGATTTGCTGCTGCTGTTCAAATGGCAGGTCAGCATCCCCAAGGTCATTCTGCTGAGCGCTGTTTTGGGGCTTATATTCTTTCAGGTACTTTAAGCCACTTAGAAATCCCTGCCGGACACACCTCATTCTGTCCGGCAGGGATTTTAATTGTCATGGACATCCGACAGCCGCTTAGTCTTTATCTTTGCTGCAGATCTGCAGCCGGTGCTGGTACTTCTCCCTGGTAGCCAGGCCGCCCCGGATATGGCGTTCCGATTTATTAACATCCAGAACCACCCGGGCCTGGGCGGCCAGGGAGGGGTTAATGTGCTCCAAACGGTCGGTGACGTCTTTATGTACCGTTGATTTCGAAATCCCAAACCGTTTCGCCGTCTGCCTCACCGTCGCATTATAATCCACAATATAATTTGCGATTGCAACGGCCCGTTCCTTAATATAATCCTTCATGGGTTGCCCCCTGAGAACGTTTTTTACATCATATTCGTTATCAGGGGATTTTATACGTTGGGTATTATGATTCACTCCTCCCTACTCAAATACCTCCACAGCGTCGTCCTGCTGATCCCCAGCTGCCTTGCGGCGGCGGCTCGGTTGCCTCCGTGGGCGGCAACCGCCTGCTTCACCGCCTGGCCGATGATCTCCTCCAGGGTCAGATCCCCCTCCAGAACCGGGGCCGCCGTTTCTGTCCCTCGGCTTAAGGTGCGCTCCTTTGCCAGCAGCTCCGCCACCATACTGCTGCGGATATAGGTGGATGTGGTAAGAGTCGCCAGAGTCTCCAAAATATGCTTAAACTGCGTATAGTTATTGGGCCATTCATACTGGCGCAGCATTTCCAAGGCCCTGGGCTCAAAGCCGGATATATGCTTACCCAGCTCCACCTTCATGCTGCTTAAATACAAGCTTGCCAGGGAGGGAATCTCATCGGAACGGCTTCGCAGGGAGGGCAGGCTTAATACCAGGCAGCCCAGCCTTGACACAAACCGGCGCATAACCTCCGGTGCCGCCTCCCCATCCCGACTGACTCCGGAAAACAGAAGCCGCACCCGCCTGGCAAGTCCCGTCTCCTGGATCGCAGACAGCAGCCTGGGCACATATTCCTCTGGCAGGGATTCGATATTCTGGAAATAGATCGTATTTCCAGTAGCGTTTAAAGGTGAATTATAATGATTCAGCAAAAACTCCCAGCTTTTTTCGTTCATCAGCTGGCAGTTGATCAGCACAAAGGGCTTATTGGCCAGAGAGCTGTGCAGATAGAGAAAGCGGGCGATCTGCTCCTTTCCTGTGCCCGGCTCCCCCTTAATCATCACCGGCTGGCGCACGGAAGACAGCGTGCGGATCTCGCTGTCCATGGGCCCCATGGCCCCGCTGAGGCTGTAAAAGCTGTTCATAAACAAATATTCGCACTCTCCCTTATTCATAAAACGAATCCCCGCCCAGTGGGAGTGAAGAGGGATTCGGGACGGCACGCAGTAAAACAAGCTGTAGCGCTCCGTATCCATCAAAAGAGTCTGTCCCGTAATGCGGTAAAGCTGATCCCGCTCCGTATAGTAAAATTTCAAAGAACCGCTGGCGGGCACCTCCTTTAAATGGGAGCGCAGGGCATCCACCAGGCCCTCAGAGGGATCCGCCGGGCTGTTGTAAAAGATTTCCCCCTGCCCGTCCAGCACCACTACCCTGCCGTTCTGATCCTGGGTAATACTGCGCAGAAACATATTTTCGTGGCGCAGATGGCCGAACCAGAGGCTGATATTAATCGCCTGGTCGATGGCGGTGTGCATGCTCTCCACCCCTGAGGTAATAAGAAACGCATCCAGCTCCATTTTGCGCGCCATGGTATGGGTCACCATATCGCAGACTACCATGCGGTATCCCTCTTCCTTCAGCTTGCCCAGCGTCTCTTCCGCCTCTTCGCCGCTGTTCACCGTCAGGATATCCAGATCGGAACCCAGCAGGTCGCAGAGGGTATGGGCAGGGCCCGTAATGTTGGGAAAGCCTACGATGGCATAGCGGCTGGAATAATTCTCCGCCAGCTTCATGGCGCTCAGCACATCGTAAACGGAAATCTGCACCTCCACCACCGGCAGGTCCGTCACCTGGCGGATCAGGGTCGCCGTACCGCCCCGGGAAATAATGCAGTCGTAGGAATTCGGCGCCATGCGCTGCACAATCGCCACCCCCACCTCCAAATCTCCGGTAAATACATCCAGCTGAATATTCGGATACGCCTGAGCAGCCCGCTCCATTACCGTATTCATTCCCTGATAAGGTGCAATCCCCAGGATGCGCGTGCGTGTTTCCACCATTTTCCATACCTCCATCCGTTTCTTTTTGAGACTATCTGCCTCTCAGATTTATAGCGCCTTTTTAAATCGTTTTATTTTGAAACGTTTCTCTAATGATTTCGTTACTTTTTTTCTTCTTGTTTAAAAATGTAACATAATTACCCGTTTTTTTCAATGCGGAATTCCTCACTTTCATGCATAATATAGATAGAAATTCTGAATCAGCTTAAAAATATAGCGGTTCTGAACAAATACGCCCTGCCCCAGGCAGTCATCTGCCAAAGGGCAAAGCAGGGAGGAGTGAGAAAAATGATCCTTCTTTTAATCATTGCCGATGATTTTACCGGCGCTCTGGACACCGGCGTACAATTCGCGGCCTGCGGCATTCCCACCAGGGTTGTGGTTGACCCTGAGATTGATTTTGCCTCTATTCACGCGAAGGTACTGGTGGTAGATACGGAAACCCGCCATCTTCCCGCCGGACAAGCCTACGAAATCGTTTCAAAACTAACCAGACGGGCCTGCGCGGCCGGCGTCTCCTTTATCTACAAAAAAACCGACTCTGCCCTCCGGGGAAATATCGGAGCCGAGTTGGCCGCTGTCTTAAAAGCCAGCGGCAGAAAGCAGCTTCCCTTTCTTCCGGCGTTCCCCCAGATGAATCGCCTGACGCAAAACGGCGTTCACTACATCGACGGAGCGCCCGTTACCGAAAGCCCCTTTGGCAAAGATCCCTTCGAGCCGGTCCGCCACAGCGCCGTTGCCAGTCTGATCGCTTCTCAAACCGATCTGCCGGCTAAAAGTTATCCGGCCTTAAACGATCATGAATCGGCGCCCGATGAAGCGGGTATCCTGATCTTTGATGCCGCCAGTGTAGAAGACCTGGCCCGAACCGGCCGTCAGCTGGCCCATCGGAACTTGTTGGCCGTATCTGCCGGCTGCGCCGGTTTTGGAGCTGTGCTTCCCGAGCTTTTGGGAATTGAAAAAGGCGAACCCGCCAAACTTCCCCGCCTGGATTCTAGGCTGTTAATCGTCTGCGGCAGCGTTAATCCCATCACCGTAGCTCAGATGGATTGGGCTCAAAAAGCGGGCTTTGCACGTCTTCGGCTAACACCTGAGCAGAAGCTTACTCCGGGCTACTGGCAGACCGGAGAAGGCCAGAAGCAGCTGGCCCTGATCGATGAAATGCTGGCCGCCAATCCTTACTGCATCATCGAAACCAACGATGAGGGAGGGAATCAGCTGACCGCCGACTACGCCGCCCGGCTCGGCATTGATCTGGAAACCCTCCGTCAGAGGATCTCCGGAAGCCTGGGCAATCTGGTGGGCGGAATATTTGCCAGCCCTCATCTGGGGACCTTGCTGATGACCGGCGGCGACACACTGCTTCAATGTATGAACTGCGTAGGCGTCAGCCAGCTGGAGCCCATCTGCGAGATGGAAAAGGGCGTGGTGCTGGCAAGCTTCACCTACAAAGGCTGCACCCGCCGTATCATTACCAAATCCGGCGGATTCGGCCAGGAAAGCCTGTTTACGGATCTGGCGCGGCGGATTCGCGGCGAGAGCGGACAGAGCCCGCTAAACTAAGAAAATTTTTATTGGAGGAGGAACCCATATGACATATCCCAAACTTCCCGGCCTGACCTGGGACGGAACGATCTATGAGAACGAGGAGATGGGCGATCTTGAGGCCCTGATCCCCAACGGCGGATTTCCTACCGCCCACGGCCCCGCCATGGTGGAGCTGCCTGACGGCTCTCTGCTCTGCTGCTGGTTTGCCGGCACCTACGAGGGGGACGCCGATGTCCACGTCATCTGCTCCCGCCTGCCCAAGGACGGAACCGCCTGGAGCGAGCCGGTAGATATTTCCGGCGATCCAAAGCGCAGCGAACAGAATCCCTCTCTCTTTAACGGCCCCGACGGAGCGGTATGGGCCATGTATACCGCTCAGCTGGACCGTCAGGAGGGCAAGTCCAACATGCAGTTCACCTCTGTGGTGCGCTGCCAGAAGAGCAACGACGGCGGCTTGACCTGGAGCCCCTATGAGACGGTATTCCCGGAGGAGGGAACCTTCTGCCGCCAGCCCATCCAGGTTCTGTCCAACGGGCGCTGGATTTTCTCCACATGGGTTTGCACCGACTCACCCAACGGGCTGTCTGGCGACCCCACCGTTTTCCGCATTTCCGACGATCAGGGAAAGACCTGGCGCACCGTTGAGATGCCAAAGAGCAACGGCCATGTTCACGCTAATGTGGTGGAGTTAGAGCCGGGACATCTGGCTGCCTTCATGCGCAACCGCGAGGCCTACCGCATCCACAGAAGCGAGTCCTTCGACTACGGCGAGACCTGGAGCGAGCCAAAGCCCACTCCCCTGCCCAACAACAACTCCAGCATCAGCGCTATCAAGCTGGCAAGCGGCAGACTGGCTATCGCCTACAATCCCACCTGCACGCCGGATCCTCAGCCCGGAAAGGCTGCCTGGCCGGGACTGCGCTGCCCGGTGGCTGTGGCCCTGTCCGAGGACGGCGGCCTGACCTTCCCCATCATCCGCTGGATGGAGCGGGGCGAAGGCTATATCGGCGATGAAAACAAGACCAACAACAAGCAGTACGAGTATCCTTTCATTATGCAGACAAAGGACGGCAATATTCACCTGGCCTACGCGGCCCGTACCCGTCAGGGCGTCAAGTACGTCCGTTTCACCGAGGCGGATATCCTGGGCGAAAAGAGAGAGCGGGTCGGCCTTTACGATCCCACCGCCGCCAAGTTCCGCTAAGGAGCCGTCGGTTTTGAAGCGATTAAGTACATTATCAAGGAGGCGTTTTTCACATGCTTACAACTTATAATCTGAAAATGCCCCACGCCGTTTACGGCGGGGACAATGCCATGGACAACATTACCGCCATTTTAAAGTCCAACGGTGTAAAGCGGGTGGCAATGTTCACCGACAAGGGCATCGAGGCCGCCGGCCTGTTTACCCTTCCCGAGGAAGCCGTTAAAGCCGCCGGAGCCGATTATTACGTGCTGGATGATCTTCCCGCAGAGCCCAGCTATATGGCGGTGCAGAAGCTGGTGGACGAGTTTAAGGCCAGCGGAGCCGACATGATCGTAGCCTGCGGCGGCGGAAGCGTTATGGATGCCGCCAAGCTGGCCAGCGTTCTGGTTACCGACGAGTACGGCGTAAAAGAGCTTTTGGACGAGCCGGGACGGGCGAAAAAATGCGTTCCTATCATCCTGATCCCCACCACAGCCGGAACAGGAGCAGAAGTTACCCCCAACGCCATTGTAGCGGTTCCGGAAAAGGAGCTGAAGGTAGGCATTGTAAACGAGAACATGATCGCTGATTACGTGATCCTGGATGCCCGCATGATCAAGAACCTGCCCAGAAAGATTGCGGCAGCCACCGGCGTAGACGCCCTGGCCCACTGCATCGAGTGCTTCACCAGCAACAAGGCCAACCCCTTCAGCGATCTCTACGCTCTTGAGGGACTGGACCTGATCTTAAACAACATCGAAAAGGCCTGCGATGATCCCGAGGCCATGACGGAAAAGAACCGCATGCAGATCGCCGCTTATTACGGCGGACTGGCTATCACCGCCAGCGGCACCACTGCCGTACACGCGTTGAGCTATCCTTTAGGCGGCAAATACCACATTGCCCACGGCGTATCCAACGCCATCCTGCTGGCTCCCGTAATGCGCTTTAACGAGCCCGCCTGCCAGGAGCGCTTTGCCGCCGCCTATGACCGCTGCTGCCACGATGAGGTAAAGACCTGCAAGACCACAGCGGAAAAATCCGCCTGGATCATCAATCGTCTGGAGGAAATCGTAAAGCACCTGGATATTCCTACCAGCTTAAAGGAGTTCGGCGTTCCGGAAAGCGACCTGGAGAGCCTGGTGGAGGCCGGCATGCAGGTACAGAGACTGCTGGTCAATAATCCCCGCCCTGTAACGCCCGAGGATGCGAGAGCCCTTTACAAAGAAGTGCTGTAACCATTTTTAATATAAAAAAACAGGAGGTTTCCCAACATGAAAGCAATCGAATTAAAAGGCATTATCCCCCCAATTATCACCCCCATGAACGAGGATGAGACAATCAACACCGCTGAGCTGCGCCGCCAGGTAGACCGTCTGATCGAAGGCGGAGTTCACGCCCTGTTCCCCTTCGGAACCAACGGCGAAGGCTACATCCTGAACGCCCAGGAGAAGAAGCTGGTTCTGGAAACCGTAATCGACCAGGTAAACGGCCGCGTTCCCGTATACGCAGGCACCGGCTGCATTTCCACCAAGGAAACCATCGAGCAGAGCAAGATGGCCCAGGCAGCGGGAGCGGACGTTCTGTCCATCATCACCCCCAGCTTCGCAGCCGCCAGCCAGAACGAGCTGTATGAGCACTATAAGGCAGTAGCCGAGGCTGTTGACATGCCCATCGTGCTTTACAACATTCCCGCCCGTACCGGAAACGCTTTAGCTCCCGCCACCGTTGCCCGTCTGGCCCAGATCGACAACATCGTTGGAGCCAAGGATTCCAGCGGAAACTTCACCAACATCCTGGGATACATTGACGCCGGCAATACCAAGCCAAACGGCAAGTTTTACACCCTGTCCGGAAATGACCAGCTGATCATCTGGACCCTCCTTGCAGGCGGCACCGGCGGAATCGCAGGCTGCGCCAACGTATATCCTCACACTATGGCTTCCATCTATGATCTGTACATGGAAGGCAAGATCGAGGAAGCTAAAGCAGCCAACGCAAGCATCCAGAGCTTCCGCAACTGCTTCAAGTACGGCAATCCCAATACCATCGTAAAGACCGCCGTTCGCCTCTTAGGCTACGAGGTAGGTCCCTGCCGTGCTCCCTTCAATCAGGTTCCGGAGGAAGGCATCGAGGCTCTGAAGAAGGTTCTGGCCGAGAACGAAGCCAAGGGCATGCACTAATAAGGGAGGCAACGACATCATGAGTACAAAACCCATTGTAGGCATCACCATGGGCGACCCGGCAGGAAACGGCCCGGAGATCACAGTTAAGGCATTGGCCCATAGGGATCTTTACGACCGCTGCCGTCCCATCGTTGTAGGCGACGCCAAAATGATCCAGCAGGCCGTCCGTTTTGTGGGACGCCCGGATATCCAGGTTCACCGCTGTGAAAAGGTTTCCGATGCCCTCTTTACGCCGGGCACCATCGATGTTCTCCACCTGGAGCTGATTCCCGATGTGGAGAAATTCCCGATCGGCCAGGTCAGCATTGAAGGCGGAAACGCCGCGTTCCAGTGTGTAAAGAAAGTCATCGAGCTGGCTCTGGCTGGCGAGGTGGACGCCACCTGCACCAACGCTTTAAATAAAGAGGCCATGAACAAGGCCCTGGAGTATTACCACGGAGAGCGTTCCGACGGCTACACCCATTTTGACGGCCACACGGAAATCTATGCTACCTACACCAAGACCAAGAAATACACCATGATGCTGGCCCACCATGACCTGCGTGTGGTTCACGTATCCACTCACGTTTCCCTGCGTGAGGCCTGCGACCGGGTAAAGAAAGCCCGGGTGCTGGAGGTCATCGAGATCGCCCACAAGGCCTGCAGGGACATGGGCATTGAAAATCCAAAGGTAGCGGTAGCGGGACTCAACCCCCACTGCGGCGAGAACGGCCTCTTCGGCACTGAGGAGATCGAGGAAATCAAGCCCGCCATCGAGGCGGCCAAAGCCGAGGGCATCAACGCCATCGGCCCCATCCCGCCGGACAGCGTCTTCTCCGAGGCACTGGGCGGCTGGTATGACATCGTGGTCTGCATGTACCACGACCAGGGACACATCCCCCTTAAAACCGTGGGCTTTGTCTACGACCGGGAGAAGCAGGCCTGGAAGGCTGTGGAGGGCGTCAACGTCACCTTGGGCCTTCCCATCATCCGCACCAGCGTAGACCACGGCACCGGCTTTGCCCTGGCAGGAAAAGGCACCAGCAATGAGCTGAGCCTGGTAAACGCCATTGATTACGCCATCCGGATGGCGAATGGGCGGAAATAATCGCTTAGATGCTAAAAATGTTCAGTGCGGCTGAAAATATGCCGCCCTGAACATTTTTCCGTTTTCTCTTAATTCATTAACCTTCGGTCCGCATGCTTCAGCGCCTGGCGAACCAACGTATTGGACGAGGTATTCACCCAATAGTTGTCCAGCGCCCCAGTCGCCGCATAGTTAAGCAGGGACCAGGGATTATACACTTCGATGCCGCCGAACTGATAGCCATCGTATTTCCTTTTCACTGTCTCATCCAAGGAATACCCATAAGCCGTCAAAAGCGCCTGAGCCTCCTGCTCCGTTACACCAAAACAGGACGCGTAAGCCGGATTCAGCACTGTATAAACCCTAGCATTATTGAACTGTGAAAAAATGCTCTCCTTAGCCACTCTCTGAACGCCGGTCAGCAGGGCTTGCCCCAGAAATTCATTTCCCTTCATGGCCGCCCCGTAAAAGTTGGAGAAAAAGCTGCCCATTTCTCCATGAATCCCTGCTTCATAGCTGCTCATAATGGGCTGATCGTATTCGTCGATCAAAAGAATTGGCGCGACCCCGTAATATTCCGCTACCACCCGGATTAAATCCGTCAGCGTAGATGAGAGATAGATATAAGAAATGTCCTGGCGCATCAGGTTCTCATACATTTCTTTAAAGCGCACTGCGCTAAACCGGCTGTCGTCCAACTTTCCGGCAAATATTTCCCAATAGCGGCTGTATTCCTCCAGCAGGGCCTGCTTCAGCTGAACCGTCAGCTCTTCGGACGAATTTCCTTTGCAGTTTTTGAAGGTAAAATAAATCACCGGCCTGCTGTTGATCTGGGAATCAAGTGTTTTAATATGAAACAAAATACACGCCTTTTCTCATTTAATGTTTTATTTTTGAACTTATTTCGTTCATATTTTTGAGTTTTTTCTCTTATGTTTCTAAATAGAACGCATATATGGCCTACTTTCCTTGTCTCCAATCCCAGCATCTTATATAATGAATATAAATTAAGGCCGAGCCAGTTTGTGCAACTTGCAGCTGCTCACAGGCGGCAGGCCAGGAAAGGTAGGAAAATCATATGACAACCCAAATGATTATCGCACTTGGCATCACCATTTTTATGATCATCCTGATCATGATCGACAAGCTGCCCTTCGGATCTGTGCCCCTGCTGGCCTGTCTTCTGCTTGTGATCTTTGGTATTGCCGACATCAAGGCGGCTTTCGCCGGATTCTCCAACTCAACCATCGTCATGCTGGCTGAATTCATGGCCATCATTGCGGCCCTCCAGAAGACAAGCTTCATAGCGGCCTTCAAACGCACCATGTTTAAGATGGCGGAAAAAGGCGGTTTTAAAGCGTTCCTTCTGCTGATCCTTATCGTTATGTTAGGCTGCAGCCTCTTCGGAACAGGCTCCACCGCTTACTACGTAATGGTAATCGGATTGCTGTCCACCATGCCTTACACCAAGAAACTGCCTCCCTCTAAGGTAGTTATGACCGCCGGCTTTGCCGCGAACCATCCCCTGCTTCCCTTTAACACTGCCTTACAGTACGGAATCGTAATCGCGGTATTAGGAAGCGCCGGCCTCACGGCAAATGTTCCGGTAGCGAAGTTTGCTGTTGTAAACTTCTTCCTCTCCATGGGCTTTTTGCTAAACTGCGTCATCCAGTACAAGCTGCTGCCTGACCACGACATCAAGGCCACCGAGGATGCCAAGCAGGTACAGGCTGCTACCGAAGGTTCCTCCCTGACCAAGACTCAGGAGTACATTACCTACATCGTATTTGTAATTGCCGTTGCCGGAATGCTTCTTCAGAGCTCCATCGGCGACGCTGGATACGCCATCGCCGGACTGTCCGTAGCAGTGATCCTGATCAGCGGCGTAATGGATTTCAACGAGATCCGTAACTCCATCAGCGCCCCCATCATCCTGATGTCCGCCGGTGTAATCGGCGTAGCGGATGCCCTGGGCGCAACTGGACTGACCGACCTGGTAGGAACCACCGTGGCAACCGCCCTGGGAACCAATGTAAATCCCTTCATCCTGATCCTGGTATTCTGTATCCTGACCAGCGTACTGGCAACCCTGACCGGATCCACCATCGGAACCGTTTACATTTTCGCTCCTCTGGCCATTGCCACCTGCTCCAAGATGGGTCTGGATCCCACAGCAGCAGCCTGCGCGATCGTAATCTCCGGATGGTGCGGACATTTCCTTCCCATCGACGGCATGCCTGCTATGGTAATGGGCGTTGGAAACTACAATATCTGGGAATTCTGTAAATTTACAGTTCCCCAGTATTTCATCCGTCTGCTGGCGCTGACCGCCGGAGCACTGATCATGTTCCCAATGTAAGCCGGCATAAAAATGCACCCCAGTACAGTAACCCCTGTACATTTATAACAGCCGCCGGCAAATGGACTTCCCATCTCCCGGCGGCTGTGCTAATATATAAGCGAGAGCTTCTCATAATACAATTTTAAAGGAAAGAGGTAAAAACTATGAGCTGCAAATTCGAACTGGAACACATCGGCATCAATCAGGCAAACGCGGATGAGGCCGCAAAGCTGGCGGAGCAGTTAAGCGGCATGTTTAATCTGGCCCCCAAGCACGGCAACAAATCCGAGTTCGCAGGCCCCTACTTTGAGTGCATGAAGTCCCCCTTCTTAGGAACCAACGGACACATCGCCATGAGGACCCCGGATCTGGCTGCCGCCATGGAAGAGCTGAAGGAAAAGGGATATTCCTTTAACATGGATACCGCCGCTTACAACGAGGACGGCTCTATCAAGAACGTATATCTGGCCGGAGAGTTTGGCGGATTTGCCATTCATATCATGCAGAAGTAATTGCCATCGAAAAACAGAACACGAGCAAGGGCTGCTGCCGGACCTTTTGAAGGTTTTTGGCAGGACAGCCCTTATTTTTATCTCTTTACCAGCAGATCGTCTCCCCAGGCTCTACAATCACTCTTCCCTCAGCTTGGAACTCCTCCGCTGCAGCCCGGTCAAAGAGAGCCCCCGGCATCATGTGGACGGGAACCGAATGTACTGCCTCGATCAGGGCCGCGCATTGGGAAGCCTCCTTCGGGCCCATATTGTAGACGCCGTCAATGGGCAGAAAGGCGTAGTTCAGCTTTTCCCCCGGCAGTTCCTTCTCCATGGCCTCCGTGCGGGAGGTGTCGCAGGCAAAGTAAAGCTTCTTTCCATCCATCTCCACAAGAAATCCCACGCACTGATCCTTGGGGTGATTCTTGTTGTAGGCTTCCGTTCCCCGGATTTTCACGCCCTGCTCACAGAACTCCTGGTAGACACCGTCTTTCAGGAAATCTCCCGCCCGCAGGATTCTTCCGCCCTCCTTTAAGGTCACCAATCCCACCTCGTTGTGGTCATGGTGCTCATGAGATACCAACACCAGATCCGCTGGACGGTCATAGCCATCCCCGGCGAAGGGATCCACATAGATCACCGCGCCCCCCGATGTGGTCAAACGAAAGCTTCCGTGTCCCTGATACAGAATCTCTGCCATATTCATTCCTCCCTGGTGTTTTTGGTAGTGTCAAATACTACCTATTTTTTATGTCAAAATTCTTTAAAAAACCTTGATTTTAAGGGAAATCTACAATAAA
>ENA-OWOC01000107-OWOC01000107.1-gut-metagenome-genome-assembly--contig:-NODE-107-length-38006-cov-4.961059_pt1 | contig 38006 bp, 36 predicted proteins | sample MGYA00248245_ERZ651791 | MGnify/ENA primary metagenome ERZ651791 (study PRJEB26908, sample SAMEA4031703) | gut metagenome | biome: gut; feature: normal infant; material: stool | place: China | collected 2015...
GGAAATCAAGTCCATGCTCCATCTGGATGTGATGACCGTGACAGGAAAGACTCTGGGGGAAAACCTGGAAGATTTGAAGAAGAACGGCTTCTATGACAAGTGCGATGAATACTGCGCCAAGGTAGGCTTAAAGTGGCAGGATATCATCCGGCCCTTCGACCACGCCATCGGGACCAACGGCGCCATCGCCATCTTAAAGGGCAACCTGGCTCCTGAGGGCGCGGTCATCAAGCACACCGCCTGCCCCAAGGAAATGTTTGAGGCCACCCTGTCCGCCCGTCCCTTTGACAGCGAAGAGGAGGCCCTGGCTGCGGTGCTGCGCCACGACATCCATCCCGGCGAGGCCGTATTCATCCGCTACGAAGGGCCCAAGGGCAGCGGCATGCCGGAGATGTTCTACACCTCGGAAGCCATTTCCTCCGACAAGGAGCTGGGCAAAACCATCGCCTTGATTACGGACGGACGATTCTCCGGGGCTTCCACCGGACCTTCCATCGGGCATGTATCCCCCGAGGCGGCAGAAGGCGGCCCCATCGCCCTGGTGGAGGAAGGGGATTTAATCCACATCAGCATCCCGGACCGGAAACTGGAAATTGTCGGCGTCAAGGGCCAGCCCAGGACGCCGGAAGAGATGGAGGAGATTTTGGCAGAACGGAAAAAGAGCTGGAAGCCCAGACCCTCCAAGTATCAGTCCGGCGTACTGAAGCTGTTCTCCGAGCACGCGGTATCGCCGATGAAGGGCGGGTATATGGAATAAAGAGCAAAACAAGAGCCGGTCACCGCGGCAAATCCCTGCCCGCAACCGGCTCTTTGTATTTGTTTTCCTGTTCTCTGCACGCTGTTTTTATCCCACGCACCGCTCCTCCAAAATCCCCGTCAGGGCGGCGCCGCTGCTGGTATGACAGCGGACAATATCCGTGCGGCTCTCGTCCACCTCGCCCAGGGCGCATTTAATCATTTTGTGGGAGACGGTATTGGTAAACAGGACCAGCAGGTCCGGCCTTCCAATCTGTTTGTCCATGTCGGCGCTCATCTGGGTAAACACCTTTGCCTTGCATTTATAGCTCTTGCAGATTTTTTTGTACTGGCTGACCATCCGGTCATGTCCTCCGATAATCACAACGCTCATAACGCCTTCCTCCTGAATCTCTATGTCTGAAAAATGATAACCGCTTTAAGTTAGTCTATGCTAACTCCATGGTTATACTATACTAACTTTATAGGAATTTGTCCAGAGCATCCTGCGATAATATTTCTCATTTACCCGTCAATCCGACCGGTTTTTCAGTCCTCCAGATACCCCCGATAATCCGCCGTATTCAAAATCTCATTGGCCCGGAGCTCCTCCTGCTGATCCGGCGGCCTTACCCCGGAAAGGCCGTAGGGAATCCTCAGCTTTTCCCACTTAAAAATCCCAAGAGTGTGGTAGGGAAGGACTTCCACCCGTCGGACCGTTTTCAGGGAGTCGATGAACCGGGACATTTCCCTTAAATCCTCCTCCTGGTCCGTCCACCCCGGCACCAGTACATGGCGAATCCACATTTTTTTGCCCTGGTCCGAGAGCCAGGAGGCCATCCGAAGGATATTCTCATTCCCCCAACCGGTCAGTTTCCGGTGAATCCCACTGTCCATCTCCTTCAAATCCAGAAGGAACAAATCCGTCACCTGAATCAGCTCCTTCATTTTCCGGAAAAAGGGATTCTCCATGGTAAAGGGATTTCCCGCCGTGTCCAGGCAGGTGTGGATTCCTGCCTCCTTTGCCCGGGTAAAAAGGTCAATAACAAAATCCATCTGCAGCAGAGGCTCCCCTCCGCTGACGGTGATTCCTCCCCGCTTTCCCCAGTAGGAGCGGTAGCGCAGGGCGGCGCTCACCATCTGCTCCGCCGTGGCCGGCTCTCCCCCTTCCGTCGCCCAAGTCTCCGGGTTGTGACAGTATTTGCAGCGCATCCGACATCCCTGGAGGAAAATCACATACCGCACCCCGGGGCCGTCCACGGAGCCGAAGGTTTCCACCGAATGGATTCTCCCAACCGCCTGAGGGCGGCCCGACGGCCGCCCCTTTGCATCATTCTTCATCGTTCCGTTCACTCCCCGCAGTTCCCTACATCCGGTCGTGGCAGGTTCTGGAAATTACATCCAGCTGCTGCTCTCTGGTCAGGTCGATAAACTTCACCGCGTAGCCCGATACCCGGATGGTAAAGTTCGCGTACTCTTCCTTCTCCGGATGCTCCATGGCGTCAATCAGCTTTTCCCTGCCGAACACGTTCACATTCAGGTGGTGGGCTCCCTGGTCAAAATAGCCGTCCATCACCTGGACCAGGTTCACCGTCCGCTCGTCCTCGTCATGGCCCAGAGCGTCCGGGTTGATGGTCTGGGTATTGGAGATTCCGTCCAGAGCCCACTCATAGGGCAGCTTGGCCACGGAATTGAGGGAAGCCAAAAGGCCGTTCTGCTCCGCGTTGTAGCTGGGGTTGGCGCCGGGAGACAGGGGCTCTCCCGCTCTTCTGCCGTCGGGCATATTTCCTGTGGCCTTTCCGTAAACCACATTGGAGGTAATAGTCAAAATGGAGGTGGTGGGCTCGGAATTCCGGTAGGTGTGACGCTTTTTTAATTTCTCCAGGAAGGTCTTCAGCAGCCAAACCGCGATATCATCGGCCCGGTCGTCATCGTTTCCATATCTGGGGAAGTCCCCGGTAGTCTCGAAGTCGGTAATCAGGCCGTCCTCCTCCCGGATGGCTCTCACCTTGGCGTACTTGATGGCGCTTAAGGAGTCCACCACATGGGAGAATCCGGCAATTCCGGTGGCGAAGGTGCGGCGCACATCGGTGTCGATCAGGGCCATTTCCGCCGCCTCGTAGTAGTATTTATCGTGCATGTATTGAATCAGGTTCAGGGTATTCACATACAGTCCGGCCAGCCAGTCCATCATCAGGTCGAACTTGTGGATGACCTCATCGTAATCCAGGTACTCGGAGGTAATAGGCGCCAGCTCCGGTCCTACCTGCTCCCTGGTCTTCATATCCCGGCCGCCGTTCATGGCGTACAGCAGGCACTTGGCCAGGTTGGCCCTGGCGCCAAAGAACTGCATCTCCTTTCCGGTCTGGGTGGCGGACACGCAGCAGCAGATGGAGTAGTCGTCTCCCCAAACCGGTTTCATCACGTCGTCATTCTCGTACTGGACGGAACTGGTGCGGATGGAAATGCGGGCCGCGTATTTCTTGAAGCTTTCCGGCAGGGCGGAGGAATAGAGCACCGTCAGGTTAGGTTCCGGGGATGGCCCCATATTTTCCAGGGTGTGAAGGAAGCGGTAATCGGTCTTGGTCACCATGGAACGGCCGTCCATTCCGATGCCCGCCACCTCCAGGGTAGCCCACACCGGGTCGCCGGAAAACAGCTGATTATAGGAGGGGATTCTGGCGAATTTCACCATGCGGAACTTCATCACCATGTGGTCGATGAGCTCCTGGGCTTCCTTTTCCGTCAGGATTCCCCGGTCCAAATCCCTCTGGATGTAAATGTCCAGGAAGGTGGAAATCCTTCCCACGCTCATGGCCGCGCCGTTCTGGGTCTTGATGGCTGCCAGGTAGCCGAAATACAGCCACTGCACCGCTTCCCTGGCGTCCTTAGCCGGCTTTGAAATGTCAAATCCGTAGGAAGCCGCCATTTTCTTCATGTCCTTCAGGGCCCGGTACTGGTCCGACAGTTCCTCCCTCTGACGGATAACGTCATCGGTCATGGTCCCGTCGCCGCAGTTGTTGTAGTCGTTCATCTTCTGTTCCATCAGATAGTCGATGCCGTAAAGAGCCACCCTCCGGTAGTCTCCCACAATCCGGCCTCTGCCGTATGTATCGGGAAGCCCGGTAATAATCTTGTTGTGCCGGGCCTTGCGGATTTCCGGACTGTAGGCGTCGAACACGCCCTGGTTGTGGGTCTTGTGGTATTCCGTAAAAATCTTGTGGAATTTGGGATTGGGCGTATAGCCGTAGGTGGTGCAGGCCTCCTCTGCCATCTTGATTCCGCCGAAGGGCATGAAGGCCCGCTTTAAGGGTTTGTCCGTCTGCAGTCCCACTACCTTCTCCAAATTCTTGTACTCCTCGCTGATATAGCCGGGGCCGTAGGCCGTCAAGGTGGAAACCACCTCCGTCTCCATATCCAGAACGCCGCCTTTGGCCCGCTCCTCCTTCTGGAGCTCCTTTAAAATTCCCCAAAGCTTGTCCGTAGCCTCTGTAGGGCCTTCCAAAAAGGACTCGTCCCCGTCGTAGGGCTTATAATTTTTCTGGATAAAATCCCTGGTATTAATCTCCTCTTTCCAGAGCCGTCCCTGAAAGCCCTCCCACTGTTCCATCTGAACCATGTTATATTCCTCCTTTTGTTGTATATTGTATACATAAGTGTGCAAACGAGTTCGCTCGGAGAATCTAAAACAACGATGTCTCCGAGCGTTGTTTGCTTTAGTTAGTTTTATCTAACCTTCCAATATATTAGCATTGACAAACTCATAGTTCAAGGGGGATGAGGTGATAATCTTTCTCGTTTCAGTGAAGTATGTTTCAGGCGAAAAAACAGCAGGGCCGCAGCAGGCGGTTCAATGTCTGCTGCGGCCCTGATACGGCCTAGAAATCCTAACCGTTCGGAATATTAAGCAGTAAAATCGATCAGCACCTTCAGCATGGTGCCGGCATTCCGATCAAATTCCGCAAAGGCCTTCGGCGCGTCTTTTAAAGGATATATATTGGTAATGATCTTATCCAGGTTTACGGTTCCTGCGCTTACCAAATCAATCAACTCGATAAAATCTTTTTTCAGTGCGTTCCTGGAGCCGAAAATATTCAGTTCCTTCTTCTGAATTAAGGTAAAGTTGAAATCCAGGTTTTTCTTTCCCACTCCGATCACAACCACTTTTCCTCCGAAAGCCACTGCATCGATGCAATTCTGAAATGTGGACGGCAGACCAACCGCCTCAATGGTCACATCAAATCCTTTTCCATCTGTTATATCCGAAATTTCTTTTTGGAAGGCTTCTTCCGAAGTGTTCAAAATGGTACCGTCAATTGAGAAGTTCTCCCGGGCGTAACGCAATTTCCCTTCCGCCACATCCGCCAGGTAAACCTGGGCCCCTTTGGCCTTTGCCGCTACTGCTGCCAGTACGCCGATGGTTCCGGCTCCAATCACCAGGACCCGCTCCCCCGGATTGATTTTCGCCCGTGAAACGCCGTGGTAGCTGATACAGAAGGGTTCAATTACCGCCAGAATCTTAGGTGGAAGGCCTTTGCCATCGTAAATCCGCTCTAGGGGCATCGTAATATATTCGGAAAAAGCCCCGTCTCTCTGACAACCCATAGTCTGATTCGTCGTGCAGCAGTTGACCAACCCTCTCTCACAGGAATAGCAGGTCTTGCAATTAAAATATGGGTTGCAGGTTACGATCATCCCTTTCTTCAATCCATAAGAATTCTCCGGAACCTCCACGATTTCCGCGGAAAACTCATGGCCCGGTATTCTTGGATAATCGAAGTAGGCAAATGTACCCCGATAAGAGCCCAAGTCGCTTCCGCAGATTCCCCCGTAGAGAATCTTTAAAAGCGCCTCCCCTTCTCCCGGCTTTGGCATGGGATTTTCCTCAAAAACGACTTCCCTTGGTTGACGAATGACAATAGATTTCATCGTTCCCTCATTCCTCCTTTTCCAAACGCCGAAGCATCTCAGCAGCACCTTCCGTTTCCAATAAGCAAAGCAGCTCTGTCACCATTTTCAGAAAACCTGGAATACCGCTTAAATCCTCACCCCAAAAAGCAGTATTCTTGCAAACCGCAAGCGCCAGCTCCTCGCTGCTGTCCTTCTTATGGGCTTCATAAAAATCCAGTACTTCCGGATCATCGCAAATGCGATAGGGAGCCCCGTTCCTGAAGCCAATCCGGCAGCCGTCTCCCATCTTTGCTCCACGGTAAAAGCAAATATACGCCGCAAAGCCGGCCGCCAGACAGATGGGAATTTCTCCTTTCAAATCCACGTACTCTTTCACGGTGGGCAGTACTCTGGCCTTCCATTTTGCCGTCGTATTCAGGGAGATTGCTAAAAGGCTGTGGTCGATAAACGGATTTTCCAGCCGCTCAAAGAGGCCTTCTCCATACTCCGTCAGTTCCTCTCCGGTATATTCCGTCAATACCGGAATGATCTCCTCATAAAGGCACCGTTTCATAAAATTTCTGATGTGGGAATTGTCCATGCACTTGCGGACGATATCCTCTCCCGACAAATAGGAAGCCAGCGCCATGGTCGTCTGAACGCCATTGAGCATCCGGACTTTTTTCTTCTTATAGGGAGTACAGTCGTCGGCCACGATCACCGGCAGTCCCGCACGTTTGAAAGGCAGCTCCTCCTCCAATTCCTTTGGTCCTTCAATAACCCAGATGGCAAAGATCTCCCCCGTATCCAGCAGCCTGTCTTCATAATGATTGTCCGCATTCAGGCGTTCCGCTTCCACTGCTGGATATCCGGTCACAATCCGGTCTACCATGGTAGAGCAGAATATATTCTCCTCTTCCACCCATCTTTCAAAATCCTCTCCCAGCTTCCACTGTTGAATGTACTGTTTAACGCAGGACTTCAGCTGGTCTCCGTTATGGTCGATCAGTTCACAGGACAAAATTACAAATCCCCTGCCCTTCTCATGTCCGAATACCTGGTATCGACGATACAGAAAACGCGTCAATTTTCCGGGGAAGGACCCAGGCGGCTCCTGTTCAAAGAGGGAATTGGGGTCATAGACGATTCCCGCCTCCGTAGTGTTGCTGACCAAGTAGCGAAGTTCCGGATTTTCGGCGCATTTCATAAATGCCTCAAAATCTTCATATGGGTTAATACACCGGCTGATGGAACTGACCAGCCGTTTTTCTACGGTCTCCCTTCCAGATTGAATTCCTCTCAGATAGACGGTATACAGTCCGTTCTGCCTGTTAATCTCTTCGCCCTTTCCCTGGGCAATGGGCTGGGCCACCACAACCTTTGCGTTCCACCCCGTCCTCTCATTTGCCAAATCCACAAAATAGTCCACGAACGCTCTGAGAAAATTTCCCTCTCCAATCTGGAGAATCCGCTCCACTCCGTCTTCCAAAAAATATCCGTCGAAACCAATCTGTTTTAACGTCTCGTAGGATAATCGCTCCATTCTCCGTACCCTCCTCTTCTTCCATCTGCAAGGGCCCAAGCTCTATTCAACACCCGTTTTGCATTAGCAAGAACAATCTCTCCATCTTCCCATGGTCTGGGCGAAACTTCGAACGACATGGTGAAGGGCTGATTTTGGTTCATAAATCCCTCCCCCTGCAATACCTCCAAAAAGTCCCTCAGTTCCGGCACATCATTGGCGCTGTCGGGATAGCCAAATCTGGGATGCTTATCGCCGTACGCCTCCTTCCCCTCTGTTACAACAGCATTTCCTATATGGAAATGGGTCAAATAAGGTCTCAGCTGACGAACGACAAATAAGCTGTCCTCATAGGTTGTGGGAAAATGGGAGAGGTCCACAAGCAGGCCGAAATTTCCTATCGCCTGACGCAAATCCGATGCCAGACGGGCAGCCAACGGAGCCGGACCAATCAACACTTTTTTATCCATATCATAATCAAAAACCTCTAACTCTACCCGGATTCCCAACTCCTGTCCGCGCCGGCACAATGCCAAAGCCGTCTTTTCAAGCTGCTTAAGCCCCTCTTCTTTATGACTGGTCTCCCATTTTCCCGCCATAAAGGAAAAACCTTCCGCTTCAAAGGAAGCCGCCTCATCCAGCTCTTCCAGCAGGCGTTTCTGGGCGTACTGCCGCTCTTCCTCAATCAAGCTGTTGGGATTCAGACCTTCCCTGAGAATTACCGGCTGCGTACCATATCCCACCTGCAGATGGGACTGTTTCAGCAGACCCCGAATCCGATTCTTCTTTTCTTCGTCCTCATAGTCGGTAATCTCAATCGCGTCAAAATAATCGTCTGTCGCAATCTTGCGGATCGCGTCCACCGGATCATACCGGTCCACCGGAAAACTCATCCAGGACAAGGTTCCTACTCTAAAAAATTGATGAATCGAACCAATCATACCGTCACCCCATTTTTGAAAATTGAGATCCTGCGGTATCCCATCTTCTCGCCTTTCGTCTGTTCTCCTGCCGCAGTCTTCAGAATCAGCTGGTATAAATCCTCGGCCGCCTCCGAAATAGAAGTTTCTTCCGCTACTACCCCCGCATTGAAATCCATCCACTCTGTCTTCTTCTCATACAGGGGCGTATTGGTAGAGACCTTAATCGTCGGAACCGCAGTGCTGTAGGGCGTTCCTCTGCCTGTTGTAAAAATTACCATATGTGCTCCGGCAGCCGCCAGATTCGTAGCGGAAACCAAGTCGCTTCCCGGCCCGGCCAAAAGGGTCAAACCTTTTTTCTGAATCTGACCGGCATAGGGAATCACATCCACGATTGGGGCTTTTCCTCCTTTCTGGACACAGCCGCAGCTCTTGTCCTCCAGAGAACTGATTCCGCCCTCGTAATTTCCCGGAGCCGGATTTCCATAGACCGGCTGCCCGTTTCGGACAAAGTAATCTTTATAGTTGTTCAGCATCTGGGCTGCCCGCTCAAATACGCTGCGGTTTACGCACCTTGGAAGCAGCATGGCCTCCGCTCCAAACATTTCCGGAACCTCCGTAATCATCGTACTGCCGCCCTTTGCCACCAAAAGATCTCCTGCTTCTCCCAAAACGGGATTGGCCGTAACCCCTGAAAGCCCATCGCTGCCGCCGCACTTCATCCCCACCACCAGTTCCGTTACCGGCACCGGCTGGCGTTTAAAGCCGGAAGCATATTCCGCCAGTTTTTCAAGAAGTTTCCCGCCCTCGGCAATCTCGTCGTCTACCTCCTGGCAGACCATAAATTTCACCCGGCTGCTGTTAAAGCTCTTTCCGGCCGTGCGAATAACCGCCTCCCGAAACTCCGACGGAATATTGTTCTCGCAGCCCAAGCTGACCACCAGAACCCCTCCTGCATTGGGATGATTGGCCAGGGAAGCCAGCAGCTGGCGAGTCATCTCATTATCCTCCCCCAGCTGACTGCAGCCAAACGGATGGGTAAAAGCATAAAGCCCATCCAGGCCATATTGTTTTACCAGGTGCTGATTTTGGGCCGCCAGTCTCAGGCACAGATCATCCACGCAGCCCACCCCCGGTATAATCCAAAGTTCATTGCGGATTCCCACCCGTCCGTCCTCTCTCAGATATCCGGGAAATGTCTCCGGTGTTTGAGGCTCCAGGGGCTTCACATCCGGCTTATAAACATAATTAACATGCTCCGTCAGCCTGCTTTTCATGTTATGGGTATGAACCCATTCCCCCATCTCAATATCGCATATCGCTCTGCCGATGGAGCAGCCGTACTTGATCACATCGTCTCCCTCGGAAATGGGCTTCAGAGCGACTTTATGCCCCTGGCGGATGTCTTCCTTTACCCGGACCATTTTCCCGGGGGCATACTCCAGCTCCTCTCCTTTTTCAATGGGCCCAAGAGCCACGGCTACCGTATCCTCCGGACGAATCTGCAGTAATCTTCTCATGTTGTTTTCTTCTCCTTCATCCCATGAACCTGTTCATAGTTCACGCACCAGGTAGGCACTTTGCCGCTCAGTACTTCCACAATTCCCTGACAGCCCTGATAGCTCATCCGGTCCATGGCCTCCACGGTCAAGGCGGCGCAGTGTGGGGAAACTACAATATTATCCAGAGTCAGGAGGGGATTGTCCTTCTCCACCGGCTCCTGGCAGAATACATCCAGGGCCGCGCCGGCAATCCGGCGGCTCTTTAAGGCCTCGTACAAGTCTTTTTCATTCACATTGGACCCTCTTGAAAAGTTCAGCAAAAAGGCGCTGGGCTTCATCAATCCAAGACGGCGGCTGTTGACAAAATTATCGTTTTCCGGAGATGCGTTCAGATGAAGGCTTACGTAGTCGGCTTCCTCAAAGATCTGATCCGGTTCTTCTTTCATCTCGATATAATCCGGTACCATCTCTTTCTTTACAAAGGGATCGTATCCGATCACCTTCATGTCAAATCCGTTGTGGGCCTTTTTTGCCAAGGATTTTCCAATATTGCCCAATCCTATGATTCCCAGGCATTTTCCGCCTACATCATGGCTTTCATAAGCTAAAGGCGCATCAAAGTCCGCAGCCCGGGCGGCCCTATCCATAGGCAGAATGTTCTTCGCCAAAGCCAGGATCGCTCCCATCGTGTGCTCCGCCACAGAGTCCATATTCGCTAACGGCGTCCGGACTACATATATGCCTAATCTTGTGGCCGTATCCACATCTACCACGTTGTCCACGCCTACTCCATGTTTGGCAACCACCTGCAGTTTCTTTCCTGCTTTTAAAATATCTTCCGTAAAAAGAAAGGTTTTTGAAAAGCAAGCATCACAGTCCGCAATCAATTCCTTCATCAGCTCCGGGTCTTCCCGCTCAGCCAAAATCACCTCGTATCCCTGATCCCGCAAAAGTTTTTTTCCTGATTCTGATACATCCTGCGCCAATAATACTTTATATCCCATATGTTCCTTCCTTTCTCAGCTGCCGCCCAAATACGCTTTCTTAACCTCTTCATTCTGGAGCAGATTGTCGCAGGAATCTTCCATGATAATCTCCCCGGTCTGCATAACGTATCCCCGGTCCGCCGTGTTTAGCGCGATCTTCGAGTTCTGCTCCACAAAAAGTATGGTTGTTCCCTCTTCTCTGATTTTGAGAATAGCTTCAAAAATTTCCTTGATGACAATGGGCGCCAAACCCAGAGAGGGCTCGTCCAAGAGCATCAGTTCCGTCTTTCCAATCATCGAACGGCCAATGGCCAGCATCTGCTGCTCTCCGCCGGAAAGCGTTCCTCCCAGCTGATCCTTTCTCTCTTCCAGTCTCGGAAACAATTTGTAAACTCTCTTTAAGTCCTCCTGAATTCCCGCCTTGTCTTTCCTTGTGTAAGCGCCCATCATCAAATTCTCGTAAACCGTCAGTTTAGAAAAAATATGGCGCCCTTCCAACACCTGGGATAATCCCATTTTCAGAATCTTATTTCCATGAAGCTTCTGAATCGGCGTGCCCTTGTAGATAATCTCGCCCCGGACTCCGGCCGCGGGAGTTAAGCCTGATATGGACTGTAGGGTTGTGGTTTTTCCAGCTCCGTTGGCTCCAATCAGCGTTACAATTTCTCCTTGTTCCACACGCATATTAATGCCCTTAACCACGTGGATATTTCCATAGTAATAGTGGAAATCCTTTACTTCCAGCAATGCTCCCATTCTATTCATCACCTCCCAGGTAAGCTTTGATTACTTCGGGATTGGACTGTACCTCCGATGCCGTTCCCTCTGCCAACAATTTGCCGTAATTCAAAACATACAGATAGTCCGCTACTCCCATCATCAGCTTCATATCGTGCTCAATAATCAGAATGCTGACTCCCCGGTCAATAATTCTGCCAAGAAGCTCGTTTAACTCTTCCTTTTCCTTGGAATTCATGCCTGCCGCAGGCTCGTCCAGCAAAATCAATTTAGGATCGCTTGCCAGTCCTCGGACAATCTCCAAATGCCTCTGTTGTCCGTAGGAAAGAGAACCAGCCTCCTCAAAGGCCCTGTGCTTTAATCCCACAAAATCCAGAAGGTCGTAAGCCCGTTCGTAACATTCCTTCTCTTCTCGTCTCTCTGCCTTAGTCTTAAAGGCGGAGGCGAAAAATCCCTGCTTCATATGGGGATGCATCCCAACCATTACGTTCTCCACCACCGTCATCTTCCGGAACAGATTGATAACCTGGTAGGTTCTGGACATTCCCATCTGGTTGATTTGGTAGGGCTGAAGTCCGTCAATTCGCTTTCCAAGAAAAGTAATGGTTCCGCTGGTGGGCTTATACACACCGCTGATTGAGTTGAAAAACGTAGTCTTTCCGGCACCGTTGGGGCCGATCAGACCGGTGATTTTTCCCTCTTCCACCCGCATGGAAACATCATTATTGGCAACAAGGCCTCCGAATTTTAAAGTCAGATGGTCAACTTGCAGAAGCATTTGCATTGGCCTCCTTTCTTGTCTTTACCTTCTTTATGGCCTGCTTCACCAGTCCAAACAATCCTCCCGGGAAGGCCAGAATTACAACCAGCAGAAGCACGCCGTAAATCAGAAGCTGGTAACGCTCCGCGGAACGAAGAATCTCATTGAGGAACTGTACGGTAAATACGCCCGTAACCGTTCCGCCTACCGAAGCGCTTCCGCCGAACAAGAGCATGGTCAAAAACATAACCGACTGCTTCTGGGTAAAGGTATCCGGACTGATAAAACGAACCAGATGCGCGTACAGACCTCCGGCAAAGGCCGTATAAAAAGCACTTGTGGCAAAGGCGATTACTTTGTACTTGCGGACGTTGATTCCCATGCCGTTGGCCGCGTGAGAGTTTTCCCGGATGGCGATAAACGCTCTTCCCACTCTGGATCTCACCAAATTTGTCTTGATAATCAAAAAGATCACCATACAAACAACAGAGAAGAAATAGTACTTCGTATAGGTATTCAATTTGAAGCCGAAGAGGGATATGGTCTCCGTAAATTTACCGGTAAAGTTGCCGGTAATGTTTCCCGGTGACTGGGCCACCAGCTGATAAACCACTTCACCAAACGCGATGGTTGCCAGAGACAGGAAATGGAATACCAGTTTTGAAGCAGGATAAGCCAGCAGAGAACCGATCAATGTAGCCAAAACCGTTCCGATCAGAATCGTGATCAAAACCGGGAGACCGGTAAATTCGTGAAGCAGCACGGAACCATAAGCGCCGATACAGAAGAAGGCCGCATGCCCCATGGAAATCTGACCGGAATATCCGAACAAAATGTCCAGACCGGAAACCGCGATAATATAGAGGATCATGAAATTTGCCAGCAGGACGCCGTAATTCCAGTTAAACACCTTTTCCGCTGCGAAGGGGAATGCCAGCAGGACAATTCCCACCAGAATATACACGATTTTATTATTCTTTTTTTCCATATTCCCCTCCCATTAGTCTGCGATTGCACGTTCATTAAAGATACCGGTAGGTTTCACAAACAGGAAAATCAGCAAAATAGAATATGCGATAATATCCTTATGGGCCGATGATACGTACGCGGACAGAAAAGTCTCAATCAATCCCAGGAGTACGCCTCCTACAATCGCTCCCAGCATATTTCCATAACCGCCCATTACCGCGCTGCTGAATCCCTTTCTTCCGATTACCGATCCGATTGTGGTATATACGCCGTAGACCGGTCCCAGAAGCATTCCGGCAAATCCTGCGATTCCGGAAGCAATGGCCCAGGAAAGGCCTGTGGTCAATCCCACGTCGATTCCACAGGCCCTTGCTGCCATCGGGTCCATGGTGGCAGCTCTCATAGCCGTTCCGTGGGAAGTCTTATTCATAAAGAAGTTAAACAGAATCATAAAGATAACGGAAGCTACAATGCATAAAGCCGACTCTGTCTGCACGTTCAGACTGGCAATTTTCAAGCTTTTAATCGGTGTAACAGAAGGGAAATATTTTATATCGGAGCCAAAGATAATCATGGAACCGTTCTGTATGATATAGGAAATCGCGATTGTGGCGAGAACCGTATAGATTGGGAGAACATTCTTGGAAACAAGACGGTGGATCACGCTCTTTTCGATCGCAAATCCCATTGCAAACATCAACAGAATGACCAGTATAAAAGAGATAATAAAGGGAATTCCCATAACCCCGTAAAATGTGTAACCCAAAAAGGCTCCAAAGGTAAGCATATCTCCCTGAACGAAACTCATAAGGCCTGATGACTTATAAATCAAACTATATCCCAAGGCGATCAGGCCATAAATACTTCCAATAACCAGACCGGAAATCAAAATCTGCAAAAGCATATCAGTAAGCCCCCTCTCAAAAGTAATGTTTTTGCCGGAAAAGGCGAGTTATCTTCAACCCGCCTTTTCCTTGTTGCATGCGCCTGGCACCTTGTTCCGATGCCAGAGTCATCTTAATTATCCTGCGGTCCTTTTAAAGTCCCATGGTTGCTTTCATCTCAGTCCATGCATCTGTTTCAAGCCAGTCTTCCAAATTGATCTGTGTTCCATTCCATACAATCCAGGGCTTAAAGTTTTCAATATGCATACCTTCTCTGTCGCCTCTGGTGAAATCCTGTGTTCCGCCCAAAGACTCAAAATCATTGATGGTTAAGATCGCATCCTTCACAGCCTCCCCATCGGTTGTTCCGGCAATTTCAATCGCCTCTTTAAATACCATCATCGAATCATAAGCTCTGTATGCGCAGTCATGATAGGGCATCTCGCCATACTCATCGTAAAAGGCCTGGTTAAATTCCTTTAAAACCGGATCCTGAATTTCTTCAATTGTGGCATAGGTTACGTACGGGAACATAAAGCAGTATCCGTTTCCGGCATCCCCTGCTACTCTGATGTTGTCCACAGACAGCGTTTCTTTGTTAAAGATCAGTCCTTCATACCCAAACTGTCTCAGCTGCTTTGCGAAAGGAGCCTGAGTTACGGAGAATGTCGATGTAAAGACTGCCTGGGGATTGGTGTTCAGTATCTTGGCGATCTGTCCGGAGTAGTCGGTATCGCCTTCCACGTAAGTCTCAGAAGTCAAAACCTCGATTCCTGCATCCTCGCAGGCGGCTCTCATATCATTTGCTCCGGATGCAGATGAATCGTCCTGGCCCTGGAAGATCGCAATCTTTGTGATTCCCATACTCTTCATATATTCAGCCAGAGCAGGCATACCCATACCGGAATTGGGGCAGGCCCGGAATACATATTCCCATCCCTGTTCCATCCAGGTGGAGCTTAATCCAGTACCGATGCAGGGGATCTGAACTTCGTCAAAATACTGTCCGGACGAAAGCACGCAGCTACTGATCAGAGATCCCACAACCACATCCACCTGGTCCACCTCAATCAGCTTCGTAGCGATCTTCACTGCCTCCTCCGGTGAGGCCTGGTCGTCATAGACGATTACCTCTACCTGCTTTCCCAGAATTCCTCCGGCCTCGTTAATTTCCTTGGCCGCAAGCTGAGCGCCCTTTACAGCCGAATCTCCTACCAGAGCATTGGTGCCGGTCAGCGGCTGGGGACAGCCAATCTTAATCACATCTCCGCCGGACGCCCCGGACTCTCCGGATGCCCCGGCCTCCTCTGACACTTCCGCAGCCGCATCTTCCGCTGCTGAGGACTGATCGCCGGAAGCCGTTCCCTGGCCGCTGCAGGCGGACAGCAAAAACATGGTTGCCGCTAGTCCCAATGCAAACCCTTTTTTCATCTTTCTCATGAACTTTCCTCCTTTATGTTTCTGTAATTTCATTACCATAAGTTACCGTCTTCATCAAATTCCCAGCGGTAAGGCCCGCCTAAAATTTCTATATTGGGGTTGCCCTCCGCCTCCGGCAGAAGCGCTTTGGATATTTCGATCTCTTCCACATGCATCGTATCCCTGATTCTCACGATCCTTGGATTGCTCTTATCAATCTCGTTGCAGGTCCGGATCCCCAGGCGTATGGCTGTCTGATCATTTTCCGTTATAAAAGGAATCTTCACCACCTCCAGAACCGTAGACGTAACCGCATTGGGATAAGTAGCGTCCAGATTCGTCTCGTCCAATATACGCCTTGTGGTGATATCCGCCATACCGATTCCATTGGCATTATGGTGGGTTGCTTTTGTCAGACCCAGCACCACAATTCTTTGCGTGGAGATTCCCCCGCTGGCTGTTCTGGGACAGGCAAAACGTCCCGTCACATTGGGATCCATTCCGTCTCCGCTGATATCCTTGCCAATCCGGTCCACTACCAGAAGATCGATATCGTTAAAATAAATCTGCCCCATCCTGCTCTTTGCTTCTTTTAACAGTTCCGGCTCCTGTTCCCAGATTTCGTCCGGAAGCAGGGCTTTAATTCGGCAGGTCTGATCAAATGCGTTTTCAATGGTGCCCACGCCCATCAGGATATTGGTGTGGTCAAATATGACCCTGGACACCTCAGGCAGCAGTTTGGCCATGTGGTCGAAACCAGATTCATGAACCTGCTCCGCTCCATGCTGTTTTCCCATTCCGATTACCGACATCTTCAGCAGCCCGCTCTCGTAGGGACCGCGGAATGCCGTGTGAGCCTTAATTCTGCCGCAGAGAATAATTCCATCCGCTTCCGCCGCGTACCGGTCCACAAACACCGGTTTTCCGTCGGAGGGCCGGTTTCCCACCTGAACCGTATCCATGGAAGACAAAATCGGACAACCTAAAAAGGATTCGGATACCCCATAAGATTCCAATATCTCTTTCTGCCCCTCAGCCGTTGCTCCTCCATGGCTTCCCATGGCGGGAAATACGAAAGGTTCTCCTCCTTTTTCTTTCACAAAATCCACAATGGCCTTGGTAATCAGCGCCACATTCGCCACCCCTCTGCTCCCGGATGTAATGGCAATGCGCATTCCCGGGCGGATCACCTGGTCAAATTTTTCTTGCTCCAGTTCTTTCCTTACCACTGCGACAATCTGGTCCTTTTCGATATGGGATGGGTCGAACTTCTGCCGGACCCGAATCATTTCCGGCAGTTCCACATCATTGCAAAGCTGGCTGACCAGGTTGCCTTTTGTCACATTCAGCATATGGCGTTCTCCTTTACTGTTCCGAATCGCTTTCCGACAGTTTTTTTACCACACTTTTAGCCATTTTCATCAGCATCCCCACTTCGCTGTCACAGCTGATTACATTCATCCCCCAACTGCGGCAGCTGCGGATTGCTTCCATATTGGAAGTAAGAATTCCCGATGCTTTTCCTGCCCTTCCCGCGGTCTTCGCCACCGTCTTCATGGCCTCCGTCATAACCGGCGAGAACAGATCTCCCGGCGTTCCCAGATCAATGGACAGATCATTGGGACCTACCATAATCACATCTACCCCTTCCACCGAGGCGATCTCCTCTAAGTTTCCCATCGCCTCCCCGGTCTCAATCTGAACCCATATCATGGTCCGGTTATTGGCGATCGGAAAATATTCCTCCAGTTTCGGGGGATTATAATTGGTATGTACTCTCTGAGTAGAGGCTCCTCTATGTCCCAAAGCCGGGTATTTCGCAAACGACACGATCTTTTGGGCATCCTCTTTTGTATTCACCATGGGAACTAAAAGACCGTCGGCCCCCATATCCATAACTTTTGTAATTATTCCTCTTTCAATCGTAGGGATCCGGACCAGGGCTTCGATCTCCGCTCCCTTTGCCACCGAAATCATGGCGGCCAGCTGAGAAAAATCAAAGTAACCGTGTTCACAGTCCACAACAAAGAATTCAAATCCGGCAGCCTTTAAGATGCGCGGCAAATTGGGACAGGATATTTCCGAAATCATCGTTCCCAACACCTGCTCTCCTCTTCCCGCCCTTTCTTTTAAATTTCCCATGTGAATATTCCCCCTATTCCATATTCTGAATTTTTAACACCTGCTCTCCCTGGTCAGCCAGACTCTTGTACAAGCCACTGCAGCATAGAGCCATCCGATACAGTCCTGCTACTGCCTCATCATCCAACGCCGAAAGTCTGCAGGGGCAGCCCATTACAGTTTGGATAACCCGGATGAGCTCCGGCCTTTTCCAGGATACGCCTCCCGAGCACACCACCGCCTTCAATGGAGTATTTTGAGAAAGGATATCCAAATTTTTCTTATAAGTCTCAGCCATATCCCGAAAGGCCGCTGAAAACAATGTGTTCAAATTCAGATTTCCCGGCTTGATCCCCCGAATCTCTCCCCCATCCAGTTTCCATGGTGTTTCATAAAAGCTCATATCTACCTGGATTCCTTTTGTGTCCGGTTCAAACTGTTTCTCCAGGATTTTCCAGAACTCTCCTATGCCCATCTGTTTATTCGTAAGCCGTTCTACCGTGTCCGCGGCAAACCGTACCAGTACGTCCAGCCCTCTTCCTGACGGCATATTGGAAATGGTTCTCAAATACAGCTTCTCGAAATAAGGACGATTTTCAAAATCTCCCGCCTGAAATTCCTCGGCGATCACCGATACCTGCCCCGCCGTGGCAATATTGATCAGCCCTTCTCCTGCCGCAGACATGCTCCCCAAAACGGCAATCTGCTGATCTCCATAGTCCGGAAATACCTGAAGTTTACTTCCGTTTACCTCATATACGCCGCAGGAGGAAAAATCGGACTCCGCAATTTTCGGAAACTTGATCTCATCAAAACCCGCCCGCTTTATGATCTTCTCGGACCAGCAGTGTCTTGTCACATCCGCCAGTCCCAAAGGGGCGGCGTTGGTAATATGGCAAATATTGTTTCCTGTCAGCTGTTCAATCACAAAGGAGCCAAGGGTATAAAGCGTTCCGTTCCGAGGCCGGGCAGGATTCTCATCCAACATGGTGAAAAGATTGCAAAGCCCCAGGGAAGGCTTAATGTATACGCCGCATTCCTTCATATCCTCCTTGGAAAACAGTCCCTGAAGATATTCCAGATAAGTCTCTCCTGTTTTTCTCTGGTGCAGACAGCGCATATCCTGCCATGAAACGTAAACCGGCTCCTGCTCTCCTTCCGTGCGGTATACGAAGCCATGCATCTGCGTGGAAAAAATCATCGCGCCGATATCGTCATATTTTTGAGTCTCCTGAGCCAGTATTTCCTTTACCTGCTTCACGATCCCCATTACGGGAATCTCGAACACAAGGCGATCCTGAGCGTTTCGTTTTGGAATAGATGTTATCTTTTTTTGGTTCAAAATCATCCCATTTTCCAACTCGAAAATTGCATATTTGACAAAACTGCTTCCCAGATCAATGGCAATCGCTTTCATGTTTCTCCTTATTTTTGTACATTTTTACTTTTTATCTCTTATTTTTGTTATATTTTTGTGTATTTTCATGTTACTCATTATAACAGTCCATCAAGTTTTAGTCAATATTTTTGCCAAAACTTTTTCATTTTAATTATTTTTGAGTATATTTTGATAATATTTTACATTTTTACAAACATTTAATCTTATCAATTGCCTTTTTTTCTACATCTTTCATGCAATTTTGAAATATTTTTATGCGATCAAACAGAGCCGGGTCCCGTTCCAGCTGTTTTCTCATAGAATGCCCGAAAGTCATGCGCAAAACAGTTCCCATATTGATTTTGCATGCCCCTGCCTGCACCAGTTTTTTCAGGTCAGCATCCGCCACACCCGTTGAGCCATGAATTACCAACGGAACATCCACCCTGCTGTATATTTCCCTGAGACGGTCAAACTGCAGGTCAACTCCCTGTTCCTCCATCCGGTGAACAGTGCCGACCGCGACGGCCAGCGCGTCCACACCGGAAATTTTTGCAAATTTCTCCGCCTCGTCCGGTTCCGTAAACCTGCCGTGTACCTCCTTATGATCGCTGTATCCAACAGAACCAATCTCCCCTTCCACGCTGATTCCGCGAGGATGCGCAATGGCAGCCGCTTCCCGTGTAATGGCCACGTTTTCATCAAAAGGCAGCCCCGAACCGTCAATCATAACCGACGTATACCCCCATTCCGCCGCCTCCCGGATTTTTTCCAATTCCGTAGCGTGATCCAGATGGACACACACCGGCACTGCAGCCCGTTCGGCCATATAGCGCAGCATCTGCGCAAGAATGGGGATTCCCATATGTTCCACCGCCAACTTATTCGTCATCAGCACAACCGGACGGTCTGTTTTCTCTGCCGCGCAAATCACCGCCGCCGCATCCTCATATCCAAATACGTTAAATGCCGCCAGGCCATGGCCGGCCTGTTTCGCCAGGCCGGCGGCTTCTTTTAATGTACAAAGCATATATGTTCACCTCATTTTACGGTCGCAACCATTTCCCCATAGATTTCCTTTTCTTTTTTGATAAAATCCGTAATTTCTTCCAATGTAGGCATATCCGGAGAGCATCCATGGCTTGCTACCAGCATGGAGGCCGAGGCACTGCCGTACTCCAGGCATCGCATAATGTCCCAGCCATTCAGCAGGCCGTTCAGGAACGCGCTGCCATAGCCGTCCCCTCCTCCCGTTGATTTCACCGCATCCACCGGGAACGGACGTATGCTGTAAGAGCCTTCACCGTCTACGTAGGCGGTAGAACCCTGTTTTCCATGCTTAATCACCACGATCTTCGCCCTCTGGACAAACCACCGCTCTGCAATTTCTTGATCCGACAGCTCCTTTCCCAGGAAAAGATCCGTTTTATCAAACTCCTCCCTGGAACCCATGATAATATCCGCTTCCTTGGCGGCCAGACTATAGTACACCGCTATCTCTTCGTCATTTTTCCAGGTATAGGGACGATAATCGATATCAAACACAATCACGGTGTGATGCTTTCTGGCCAGGTAAATCGCCTTTAAAACCGCTTCCCTGGACGGACTTGCGGACAGGGCGGTACCGCTGACCACCAGCATCTTCGCTTTCTTTATATAGTCCTCCTTCACATCTGTAGGCTCCAGCTGCAGATCCGCCACATGATCGCGGAACATGATCAGATTGCACTGGTCCTTGCTGACCACTTCCGTGAAAGCAAGCCCCATAGCTTCTCCATGTCGGGCCCGCACTATATGAGAAACGTCAATCCCTTCTTTTTCAAATACCTGAATACAGAAATCCCCCATGGGATCATCGGACACGCAGCCGATGAATCCCACTTTGCATTTCAGTCTGGCCATCCCCACCGCGATGTTCGCCGGGGAGCCTCCTACATATTTTTTGAAATTGTCGCACTGAGGCCAGGGTTTAAAATATTCCACCGGATTAAAGTCCAGGCATATTCTCCCAATGGGTATCACATCAAACTCCCGGCTTTGATCGAATTGAATCTTGCTCATATCTGATCTCCTTTTCTCTGTCAAATGGTTCCATCCCAGGTGCTGACCGTCTGATTTTTCTTCTCTTCCTCGTCAAACCATCTGGTTGTAACAACTTTCGTCTCCGTGTAGAAGCGGTATCCGTCTTTGCCAAGGCAGTGCAGATCTCCGATAAAGGAGTTTTTATGTCCCGAGAACGGGAACATTCCAACCGGCACCGGAATTCCCACATTCACGCCTACCATTCCCCCATCCGTATGGCGTGCGAATTCTCTGGCGTAATGACCGTTTTGAGTAAAAATCACCGAACCGTTTGCGAAGGGGTTCTGATTCATAACCTTCAAGCCCTCCTCAAAGTTTCTGACTCTCTTAATGCAGAGAACCGGCCCGAAGATCTCCTGGTCCCCTACCGTCATCCCCGGCTCCACATGGTCAAAAATTGTGGGGCCCAAGTAGAATCCATTTTCATATCCGGGAATCCGGATTCCCCGTCCATCCAGAACCAGCTTTGCTCCTTCTTTAATCCCCTTTTCAATCCAATCCAGAACGGACTTTCTGTGATTCTCATTTACCAGCGGTCCCATTTTTGTATTTTTGTCGTAGGCCGGGCCCACCGCAATCTTTTTCGCCTGCTCTACAACCGCCTCTACCAGGCGGTCCGCAATGCTCTCCTGCACCACCACCACCGGAAGGGCCATACAGCGTTCTCCCGCGCAGCCAAAGGAAGCATTGATAATCCCAGCCGCTGTTCTCTCAATCGGCGCATCCTCTAATACAAGCGCATGATTTTTCGCTTCGCACAGCGCCTGCACACGTTTTCCGGCAGCGGCTGCAGTGGCATAAATATGTCTTCCTACACTGGTGGAGCCGACAAAGGTAATTCCCTTAATATCTGGATGCGTCAGGAAGATTTCCGCTTCTTTTCTGGAGCAGGTGACAATGTTGATGACGCCGTCCGGCAGCCCGGCTTCTTTATAAAGCTCCGCAATCCTCATGCATGTCTGGGGCGTAAAGGTCGCCGCTTTCAGGACAATTGTATTTCCGCAGGCAATGCACATCGGAGTCATCCACCCCATAGGAATCATCGCCGGAAAATTAAAGGGCACAATTCCCGCAAATACCCCCAAAGGTTCCCGGTACAGCACCGTGTCATATCCTGAAGATGCATCCATCAAGCTCTCGCCCATCATCAAAGACGGAGCCGCGATTGCCTGTTCGGTAGCTTCTTTTGCCTTTAAAACATCTCCTTTGGCTTCGTCCCACGCTTTCCCGTTCTCCATGGCCACCAGATACGTCAACTCATCCATATGTTCCACCAGAAGATCTCTCAGCCGGTAGAGAATCTGCACCCTCTTGATGACCGGCGTAGCGGACCAGGAGGGAAAGGCCTCCTTCGCGCATTGAATCGCGTACTCCACTTCCTCCCGCGTACAGCAGGGTACTTTTGCGCATACGCTTCCGGTACTCGGATCATAGGCCTCCCTATACTGGTCAGTTTTTGAGTCCAAATACCTCCCATTTGCATAAAACCCCAATGTTTTGATTTCTTCCATAGCTTCTCCTTTCTTGAATAGTCATATTTATTTCTTTTTTTGACTATATTTATTTCATTTATTTTTATAATAGTATGATTTTGCTATTTTTGCAACATGTTTTTGATATTTTTTGTGTCTTTTTTTCAATACTAAAGAGTATATTGACTATTTTGCCTATTATATGCTATCATTTTGTTATCATCTTTTTCATCGATTATCGTCATTTTTGCATAAACTGGGCGGGTACCGCCATGTTACACATAAGTAAAGTGCAAATTAATATGCTATAGGGGGAAATAATGAATTATGAAAAGTGAAAAATTATTAGAAATGGAAGAATATATTCGATTCCGTCAGACCATTTCCCTCAAGGAACTCCAGGAGCATTTTAATATCTCCATCAACACCGTCCGTCGCTACATCGCTGTGCTTTTGGAACAAAACAGTGACTTTCAGAAGGTATACGGCGGTATCACCGTAAAAAATCCTCAAAGGTCTTCTCTTTCTCCCTATCCAAATTACGGAGAAATTCCTCAAATGAGCGAAAAACACCGGCTTTGCAAATACGCCGCTTCTCAAATTCAAGCATATGACATCGTTTACATTGACAACGGAACTTCCGTTTCGTTTATTCCTTACTATATACCGGACGAACTGCCTTTAACCATCGTTACCAACAGCGTCAGCATTGTAAACTCGGTAATCAAGAAGAGCAATATCACCTTGGTTATGCTTCCCGGCATCCTGAATCGGTCCACCATGTCTTTTACCGGAGAAAGCAGTGCCCAGCAGCTGGAGACCTACAATATTATTAAGGCGTTCCTCTCCTGTGTCGGCTTTTCTCTCAACGCAGGCGCTACCAGCTTTTCCGTGGAAGAATATAAAATCAAAAGCATGGCGGTTCAAAAAGCTCAGCAGGTTTTCCTTTTAGCGGACCACAGCAAGATCGGACGCAGCACTTTAATGACCTACTGCCCCACTTCCAAGGTTAATACTCTGGTTACCGATCTGCCGTTGTCCGGCGAATACGAGGAAACCTTTAAAAAATACGGAAATCAGATTGCAGTTGTCTGAATTTTCAACGAGAGCGTTAAGGAGATTTTCATCGTGAACGAGCAGAAACTCAAAAAAATTGAAGACTATGTAAAAGACCACGAAAACGTATCATTGACCACATTGTGCTCAGAATTTAACATTTCTATGAGCACATTGCGCCGCGCCGTGGCCGTTCTGTGCGAACGGGGCGTGATCAACAAGCGCTATGGCTGCGTATATGCCACCAGCAAACGGAAGTTTATTCCATTCCATTTGAGAGCGAATCTGAATACCGAAGCCAAACGCGAAACATGTCGGATCGCCGCTCAGCTGATTAAGGAAGATGATATTATTTATTTGGACAGCGGATCCACTACCTGCTATATTTTGGATTATATCGGTCACCTAAACAATGTGACGATAATCACCGGCAATATTGATATTATCGTCAAGGCTCTTTCCATGGACAATGTGACCGTATTTGTCCTTCCCGGCTTATTGAATAAAAAGAACAACTCCTTTACTCCTACCAACGCAAAGGAGGCCTTTGCTTCTTATAACATTACTAAGGCGTTCATTGCAGCCTCCGGTGTATCGTTGTCCAACGGTTTTTCGCACAGCGACCCATTGGAACGGGAGACCAAACTCGCCGCAATCCAGAAATCCGAAACCATTTGTTTCGTTCTGGACGACTCCAAGTTTGGCCACACCTCCTTGATTTCATTAGGTCCTCTCACTTTGGCGGATATCATATGCTCAAACAAAGCTCCTGATTCGGCCATACAGAACTATTGCCAAGAACATCACATAATTTTGAAATACTCTTAGTCATAAATGTTATTTTGCTTGAATAAATGGCAAATAGATGGTAATATGTAGGCATCAAAATAACATTTTCAGTAGGAGGAACATACAAATGAAATTCAGACACATCAGCGATATTGACGGTTTTTTCAATGCGGTTGGTCAGTGTAAAGGAAGAGTTGAATTGGTAACCGATGAAGGTGACCGCCTCAACTTAAAATCCAAATTGACGCAATATCTGGCTATGGCAAAAGTTTTTTCTCAGGGAAATGAGATTCCGGAAATGGACATTATTGCTTCTGAAAAAGAAGATATGGAACGACTTTTAGAGTTTGTCATGATGGGATAACATTATATTCTTTAGGAAGAACGGCTCCGCGTTACTGTTTCCAGTAGCCGCGGAGCCGTTCTTTGTTACTCGACTTCTGAATTCTGCCGGTTTTCCTGATTCTTCTCATCCTTACTCTTCATATAGGCATCCATAGCTTCTGCCACCTTCTTGGAGTAAGCCACCGCCTGGACCACCGTCTTGGCTCCCAGCACCACATCTCCGGAGGCGAAGATTCCCTCCACCGTGGTCTCCCCGTTTTCATCGGTCTCCAGCAGGCCGCTCTGGGTGGCCTTCAGGCCCTTCGTGGTATTCACCAGCTTGCTCTTTGGACCCTGGCTGATGGAGATAATCGTGGAATCCGCATATACCTGCTCTGTCTCCTCAGAGTAGCCGGTAACCTTTCCTTCCTCGTCCCGGTAGACATGGCGGAATACCGGCCCGTCATCGTTAATCTCCACAATGCTCATGTTATACTCAAACTTAGCTCCGTCCAGCATAGCATAAGAGGTTTCATGCTGGCTGGCATCGGAATGGTCGCCTCTTGCATAGAGGGTTACATCGTGAGAGCCATGGCGGATGACCGTGCGTGCCACATCCATAGCAGAATTTCCCACGCCGATAATCGCCACCCGGTTGCCCAGGTCGTAGGCATCGGGGTTTGCCAGGTAATCGATCGCAAAATGAACATTTCCCAGGGATTCGCCCTTCACTCCCAGAGTTTTCGGACGCCATACGCCAGTTCCGATAAAGATGCTCTCATAGCCGTCCCGGAACAGATCCTTAATCTCCAGGGCTCCACCGATGGTGGTGTTGGGGCGGATTTTGATTCCGATTTCCAGAAGCTTCTTTTTATATCTCTGCAGAATGGTTTTCGGAAGACGGAACTCCGGGATTCCATACTGAAGCACGCCGCCGATTTTGTCTCTGGAATCGAAAATCGTCACGCTGTATCCCTTTTTCGTCAGCATGATGGCAATGGTGATGCCCGCAGGACCAGCACCGATGACCGCCACCTTTTTTCCGTTCTTCGGCTCACATTCCACCTTAATGCGCTCAAAACAGGTATCAGAAATATAATTTTCAATGCTGCTGATGTGGACCGGCTGTCCCTTTCTTCCCAAAACGCAGTGCCCCTCACACTGATTCTCGTGGTTGCAGACCAGGGAACATACCAGGGACATGGGATTATTTTCAAACAGCATGGCCGCCGCTTCCTCCAGCCGCCCTTCCTTCAAAGCCTTGATCATCACGGGAATAGAGGTGTGGATCGGACAGCCCTGCTGACACATGGGCTTTTTGCACTGTAAACACCGGTTCGCCTCATCAATTACATGTACTGCCATTTTTAATCTTCTCCCTCCATTGCTTTCCTATCTGGAGAACATCATAGCACACCCAATTTTGATTTTCTGTACTTTTTTTGAAACAGCTCGTCGGCTTTTTAACAATATTAGGGGATTTTTCCTGAAAATTCTTTCCTATTTCTCACTTTTTACCCTCCGGGCAAAGGCTCTGAACAGTCCTGCACTCTCCAAAACCCGGGCCACATAGTAAAAAATCAGGGAATCGATGGGCCACATTATCAGATTTTTCACAATCCGGTCCGGCAGTATGCCCCAAAATCCCTTTCCGGTCAGAAGAGAAAGGCAGTAGGTATTGAGCACAATATTGCATACGATCACCACCACCAGCTTTGCTGCCAGAACACGCCGGAAACTCAGCTGTCTTCCGTAAAAAAAGCAGCCATAAATCACGCCGGCCGTCATGGTAACCAAAGTAAGGGGCGGAAAGAATCCCCCTACCGGCTTCATGAAATACTTCAGAATGTCCATAGTTCCATTGAAGATCATCCCTACGGACGGACCGAAGAGCCATGCGACAAAAAGATTGGGCAGGCCCGAAAAGCCAATCTTGATGGTGGGCGTCAGATAGATGGAGTACGCCCCCAAAACCAGGGCCGCTGCGCCCATCATGGCACAGACGGTAATGGTCCTAGCGCTTCTCAGTTCCTGCAAGGAGCGGTTAAACAGATTCCGGTTCATAAAAAAACACCTCCTTTGCAGACCTCTCGAACTACAAACGGAGATGATGATGCTATCCCTGTTGCAGCGGGATGCGGCATACGCACCGCAAGAAACCGCCTCCGGCCGTTTCTTTTCGTCTGGCTGACAACTCCCTGTTCAGCCGGCACTTAACGCGCATACGCCTACTCTGCATGTTTATGCTGTTGTATATGGTTTCCCTTTTACTATACACGAAAATCTCAAAGATGCAAGGGAAATTTTCCCCATCTCTCCATTCTCCGCAAGATCCGGTTTACTGCCAGGGCTGAACCGGTGCCCAGAAGAGCGCCCGCCAGGACGTCCGTGGGGAAATGCACATAAAGGTACATTCTGGAAAATCCAATCAGCACCGCAAGTACCAGAGCTGCCAGTCCCAGAACAGGAACCTTTCCCTTTTTCCGGTTTAACAATATGGTCACAGCGGCCGCAAAGCTGGATGAAGTATGTCCGGAAGGGAAGGAGAAGTCCTGGGGAACCGGAATCAAAAGCCGGACGGAAGGGTCGATCCAGCAGGGTCTCTCCCTTCCGATCAGGGGTTTTAAGATCACCAGACCTATCAGGGCTCCAAGGCCCAAAGATGCCAGCATGGAAAGTCCCGTCCGCCTGGTCCGCCTGAACGCCAGAAAAAGGACCGCCAGGGCGCACCAGAACCAGCCACCGTTTCCCAGCCAGGTAATTGCCTGCATCACCTGGTCCAGCCAGGGATTATGAAGCTCCTGAATTCCCCTCAACAAAGCAAATTCCATTCCGTTCTCCTTTAAAATCATATATTTTCATAAAATACTGCGTTCCTGTATTATACCTTAACCCTCCGCAAAAAACAATGTTCTTTCCCCGCGCCATGACCGGATCGATCAGGGAAAGATTGTTAATTTCATAACAATTTTCTCAAAAAACTTGCATTCCTCCCATTTTGTGATAAAATCCTAACAATTCTTGCCAAAAAATTTTACATACATTTCAAGGAGGGACTCCCATGGACAGAGTTCAGGAATTTCTAAAACGTAAACAAGTCAACATTACCGTTCAGGCCTATCTCATTGATGCTCTGGGGGCTATGGCCTTTGGTCTCTTTGCCTCTCTTCTCATCGGCACCATCTTTGAGACTCTGGGACAGCAGCTAGGGATCGAGAGCTTTCTGGTTGTCGGTGCGTATGCCAAAAGCGCCACGGGAGCAGCCCTGGGCCTTGCGGTAGCCCATGCGCTGAAAGCGCCCCAGCTGGTCCTCTTCTCCGCCGCCACCGTAGGCATTGCGGGAAATGAGCTGGGCGGACCTGTAGGTGCCCTGGTCGCTACCATTGTGGCAACAGAGCTTGGAAAAATCGTCTCCAAGGAAACCCGGCTGGATATTATCGTAACGCCCGGCCTTACGATTGCATCCGGCGTTCTGATCGCCCAGTTTGTAGGTCCTGCTGTAGGAGGCTTCATGGACTGGTTTGGAGGACTGGTCAAAACCGCCACGGAACTTCAGCCCTTTATCATGGGAATCCTGGTCTCCGCTCTCATTGGGATCGCTCTGACTCTCCCCATCAGCAGTGCTGCCATCTGCATCGCCCTGTCCCTTGACGGGCTGGCAGGAGGAGCCGCCACCGCAGGCTGCTGCGCTCAGATGATTGGTTTTGCCGTCATGAGCTACCGTGAAAACAAGGTAGGCGGCCTTCTGGCACAGGGACTTGGAACCAGTATGCTGCAGATGGGAAACATTGTACGGAATCCCAAAATCTGGATTGGCCCCACTTTGATCTCCATGATTACCGGCCCCCTGGCCACCATGGTCTTTCACATGGAAAACATCCCCGCCGGCTCCGGTATGGGAACCTGCGGACTGGTAGGCCCAATCGGCGTATTCACTGCCATGGGAAATACCCCTGGCACATGGATCGGGATATTTGTCATCTGTTTCTTCCTTCCTGCTCTTCTGGGATGGATTTTTGGAATCTGGTTCCGCTCCATCGGATGGATTCAGGACGGGGATATGAAACTGGACCTGTAATGTTCCTGCACTGCGGGTATGGAAATCACCTTTTGGCACTTTCTTCCATAATATAAAGTAAGCCAGGCCGCCTGCGCCCCTTCCGGCGCAGCGGCATTTTTTATGGAAAAAGGAGAACTGTATGGCAACCATCAGCCTGTGCATGATCGTAAAAAATGAGGAAGAAGTGCTGGAGCGGATTTTAGCCCCCATGAGAACGGCCGCAGACGAGATCATTATCGCAGATACCGGTTCTTCGGACCGCACCAGGGATATTGCCTCCCGCTATGGAGACCTTGTCTTTGATTATCCCTGGGATCAGGACTTTGCCGCTGCCAGAAATGCAGTCTGTGAAAAAGCAGCCATGGATTACTGGATGTGGCTGGACGCCGATGATGTGATTCAGCCGGACCAGCTGGAGGCGCTGAAAGACCTGAAGGCCCGTCTGGAACCTTCGGTAGATGTGGTGATGATGAAATATGCCGCAGCCTTTGACTCCGCGGGCCGCCCGGCCTTTACCTACTACCGGGAGCGCCTTCTGCGGACAGGGGGAGGATTTCGTTGGAAGGGCCGGGTCCACGAGGCAGTCACCCCTGCAGGCAGGATTCTTTATTCGCCCATCGTCATTGAACACCGGAAGAAAAAGCCGGGAGATTCCACGCGGAATCTGAACATTTACCGGGAAATGATAGCAGAAGGCGAAATACTGGAGCCCAGACATCAATTTTACTACGGAAGAGAACTTTTCGACCATCAGGAATACGAAGAAGCTGCCAAGGTCCTGACCGAATTTTTAAAGCTTCCCGGCGGATGGAGGGAAAATAAGATCGATGCCTGCCTTCTTCTCTCCCGCTGTCTGAATCAAAACGGAAATCAAAAAGCCGCGTTTCTCCCCCTCTTTGACAGCTTTCTGTTCGACTGCCCCAGGGCTGAAATCTGCTGTGAGATCGGCCGTCTGAAGCTGGAGGAAGGAGAAAACGCCCAGGCTGCCTTCTGGTACCAGCAGGCCCTTGGTCAAAAAACCGATGAGACCTCCGGCGCTTTTATCCAGCCGGATTACTTTGGATTCATTCCGGCCATTCAACTATGCGTCTGCTATGACCGTCTGGGGGACCGCGAAAAAGCTCTCTATTATCATGAGATGGCAAAGGGAATGAAGCCGGAAAGCCCAGCGGTTCTTTGGAATGAGCGGTATTTTTACGGGGAGTCATAAAAGGTCTGGCTCTCACACAACTTGTTTCCTTTTCATATAGTATATTGACATGGAAAAGCCCAAGTGCAAAACCTCCATGTCTCCTGTCCAGGCGAAAGCCAGGGCAGGGATAATATGAAAGGAGATCATTTTATGAATTTTGGATCCTTCGACGGAAATGGTGACTTTTTACTTCCGATGGATGTTTTTTCTGACCCTTCCGCTTTTGACCGGCAGCCCCCTTCTGATTCCCATAAGGACTGCTGCAAAGACTGCTGCAAAGGATGTAAGGACTGCAAATGCTGCTGTAAATGCTGCTGCGGCCACCAAGGAGCAACCGGGCCTCAAGGCCCCCGAGGAATTCCCGGACCACAGGGTCCCCGCGGGGTTCCTGGACCCCAGGGCGTTCCTGGACCCACCGGGGCTATGGGGCCTCAGGGATATGTCGGCCCAACCGGTCCAACCGGAAGCACTGGAGCCACCGGCGCTACCGGCGTGACGGGGGCGACCGGTGCTACGGGCAATACTGGGCCTACCGGGCCTGCCGGCACCAATGGAGCCATGGGGCCAACCGGTCCAACCGGAGCCAGCGGAATGAACGGAGCCATGGGGCCAACCGGACCTACCGGGGCCACTGGCGTTACCGGGCCTACCGGACCTACCGGAGCCACTGGCGTTACCGGGCCTACCGGACCTGCCGGAGCCACTGGCATTACTGGGCCCACCGGGCCTACTGGCGCTACCGGGACGGTTTATTTAGGAAAGGCGACTATCTGTAAAAATGCGGTTTTTTGTCAAACCGCCTCGTTATGGGTATTGACCTCGATAAATTCTTGAATACGGCGGAGCTCGTCAGCAAAGCAGAATACAATGCTGATGTAGCCTCCCTCGTGTATCTTGATATGGTCTACTAATTCAATCAAAATGTCCCGTGTCAGCTTGTCGATGTTCTGATACTGCCGGAACGCAGTCAAGAACGGGTTTTCGGTGTCAATGCCGTTTTCCAGTTCCGCCTGCTCCGCCCGGAGCTTTCCAATGACTTCATCCAAAGCCTCGGCCTGCCGTTCATAGTCCTCTTTCATGTGACGATAGTCAGAATGAGAAATCTCGCCGTCTTTCCAGTCCTGGTAAATGGCCTGTTTGTAGCGAGTGATTTTAGCAAGTTCCCGTTCCTTTTGTTCAATGGCATCCATCAGCTTTTTGGACTGGCTTTTTACCTGCGGGGCCCGGTTGATCCGTTCAATGGTCTTTGTGTAATCGACAGCCAGATAGACCTGTTGTTGAATGGCATAGAGGACAGCAGCCTCCAAACGGTCATGCTTGATGGTGTGTTTGGTACAAGCCGTTTTCGACCGGTCTTTATAAGTACGGCAGTAATAGTACACCACATTTCCGACTTTGCTCCGGGTCATAGCCTTGCCACAGTCAGCACATTTTAAAAAGCCACTGAATAGATACGGCTTTTTCTGCTGGGGGCCCGTACGGGTATCCCGGATCAGGAGCCGCTGTACCTTTTCAAAGGTTTCCCGGTCAATGATTGCCTCATGGGTATTTTCTACGATATACCACTCGTCCTCCGGGACAACTTCTTGAATGTGTACCTTGTAGCTTTTCATGCGATAGCGCCCCTGCACCATATCTCCGCAATACATACGGTTTTTCAATATGGTAGTGATGGACTGAGCACACCATAAAGACGGTTTAGCAGGATCAACGCTGGGATTTTGGTATTTCAGCCCCAGTCGTTCCCGCTTGTATGCGGCGGGGCTCAATATCCCGTGATCGTTCAGGAAATGGACAATGGCGTTTTTGCTCATACCGTCCAGAAACATATTGAAAATATCCCGGACAACAGCGGCGGCCTCTTCGTCAACTACAAGGGCGTTTTTGTCGTTTGGGTCTTTGACATAGCCATAAGCGGCAAAGGAGCCGATGTGCTCACCGTTGCGGCGCTTCATATCAAACACCTCGCGTACCTTGTCAGAGGTTTCCGCACAGTGGTTTTCGTTGAGAACACCCTGGATTGGAACGGCGATGCTCCGCATATTCTGCGGTTCTCTATAGCTGTCCAGGGGCTGGTGATACAGAGAGATAAAGCGGACATTGTACCGGGGGAACCAGTCGTCCAGATAATAGCCCTGGTCACTGTAGTTTCGGAAAGAACGTGCAAGGTCTTTCACGATCACACAGTTTACACGCCCTCGCTTAATGTCAGCCAGCATCCGCTGGAAATCATCCCGCTCGTCATCCGTTGTGCCGGAAATACCGTCGTCCACATACTCGTCAACAATAATATACTCGTCACCGTCATGAAACCCGGCAATATGATCTTCAATAATCTGCCGCTGGTTTGTTACGCTTTCGGACTCGTCAAGACAACGCGCATCCTCTTTAGAAAGTCGGATATAGATTGCAATTCTCCATACCCGGAATTTTGCTTTAACAGTTTCAACAACAGCCCGGCTTCTCCGTGCCATGATAGCCTCCTTCCCTATCACATTACACCTATATTGTAACTCTGTTCAGGGGCCCCATCAAGGATGCCTCCGCCTCTGGACAAAGTGTCCAGAAGATAGGGTGGGAAGTTATAGGCCGCTCTTTTTGCGCTGAAAGAAATCGGAAAGGGCATCCTGCAAAGATGGGGCGCTGTCCGGAAACTCCAGCTTTACGCCCAAGTCGCCCACACGGAAACAATAAGGATTTCCCATTTCCTTCAATACATAGACTGCCCGGAGATCCTGAGGAACACTTGGATCAAGCTTTATGCTTCTTATATCAGTCAGCTCTTCCTTTTTTATCTTTTGAATATCCACGCTCGAAAGCGCCGCAACATTTAGACTGCTCACAGAACATACACCTCCTTCCACATATTTCTATGCAAGTTTCAGGTTGTCCTATGAGAAAAGCGCAAGGCCAGTATTGCAACAGAGCTGACTTTGCGCTTTTATATATCTCTTAATAAAATGCCTGAATGTTACTATTGGCCCATCAAGGTCCTGATTTCGTTTGTCTCAATCATTCTCATCCTTATATACGGGGAATCTATGCCACGTCGGAGTATTTTTATGACCTATAAATAGCTTTTTGATCCACCTTAATATTGTTTCTACAAAATGGAACCACAGATTACCAAATACAAATATTACCACAAGAAACAATAAGAATGCTCCCATTTCTCCCAAAGGCATTTTTCACCTCACTTTGTTGCAAATGTATTCATAAAGAAGTCAGTAAAAGCAGCCAGCTCATCGTCCTGAGATACATAGACGTATAGCTTTTCATCTTCCAGCCAATCATAGGCATTGATGCCAATATACCCCTTTCTGTCCGGATAAATGATAAAAGCATCTGTAGGGTACTTATTGCGGTAAGCTTTTAAAATTTCAGAGCGGCGATAGTAGGTCGGATCACCGCAGCCAGAAAGATCGGGAACTGTGGGAACGACCACGATTGTTTTGCTGGCCTCATTCCAGCCAACAATTAAATTTCCGATTTTTGTTTTGCTTCCATGAACAAATCCATAATTGAAACGACTGACATCCTCGGTATAGCCGAAAATCAGCCTATAATTGTCCCCATCTGTTACAACATGATTAAATAAAACACGCATTTTCTTTGCATTTGCATTGCTCTTTTCCATGTCGATTTCCGGTCCCTTAAACAATTTGCTAAAAAATCCCATAACGTTCTCCTCCTATAATCTTTATTTTGAAAGCGTATGGATGCCAGCCATAGCATCACAAAATAAATACAAATATTATAATTTGTTTTTATTTTCATTAAAGTAAATTCCGCCTGAATATTAGTCCGCAGCACAATATTCGGACGGATTTACCTATTTTCTACCATTCATGAACTAGAAGCCGCTTTCAGCTTCTCCAGGACATCCACGATCGCATCAAGCTGAACATCGATTGTTTCATCCGCAGCCTCAGGGACAAACAAAGGAAGAGTATCCGGAAGCGCTCTGCGAATGACCATCACTGTCAGACTTAAATTTGTAAACAGATTGATTCTTTTTGCGTCTGCCTCTATCCCAAAGGTTTCCAAAATTTTCCCAAAAAGCTGCCGCTGCTTTTGCCGAAACACCTGATAGCTTTCCTTTGACAGACGTTTAAAAATCAGCTGCTGCTCCTCAATTGTTAAAACAGCGATTCCACTTTTCTCTCCATAACAGCAATCATAGAGAAATTTTTTCACAGTGTCGCGCCATGTTAATGCAGGATCAGCCATCAGTTTTTGAACATACTCAACAATTCTAGGCTGCTGCCAATATAATGTTTCAAGCACCAGATCTTCTTTTGTTGAGAAAAACGAATAAAAGAATGTTCGCGAAATACCGACCTTTTTATAAACCTGTTCCACCGTTGTATGCTGTATGCCCTGTTTTGCCATGAGTTCAAGCCCAACTGTAATAAGTGCTGTTCTGATACGCTCCTTATCTTTCTCAGAATAAGCTACCCGTGGCATTACATCACCTCGTGCAAAATAAAAACAAAATATAATTTTCGTTTTTATTTTAATACATTTAATAGAAAAATGCAAGAGAAGTATACTATTAAAATAAGGTGATTTCCTTTTGACGTCGCCCCCACCGGACCGACGGGGCCTAGCGGGCCCACTGGACCGACCGGCGCAACTGGCGTAACCGGGCCTACCGGACCGACCGGCGCGACTGGCGCAACCGGGCCTACCGGACCGACCGGCGCAACTGGCGCAACCGGGCCTACCGGACCGACCGGCGCGACTGGCGTAACCGGGCCTACCGGACCTGCTTCCGCAACAGAGATGTTGTCTGCCTACTCTACGCCCGCTGCTCCTGGCTCCAACAATACGCCTCTGGTTTTCGATCAGAACGGCGCTTCCATCGGTTCCGGCATCTCCCATGGTGCGGGAAGCTCCGACTTTACCATTACTGTTCCCGGCACCTACAACGCATCATTTCACTGTAATGCCGCTCCTGCTTCTGGCGTCAACTTCCCATTAGCCATTAGTCTGTCCCTTCAGTTAAACGGAACTAATGTTCCTGGAGCCTTGGCATTACACTCCTTCCACACCTCCAGCGATACTGCTACCTTGTCCTTCTCCTTCCCAGTACAAGTGAGCACCAATCCTTCGACCATACGAGTCATGGCCCAGGGAGGGAACTTTATTTACAGTGCTGTATCGCTGACACTTACCAAAATCAGCTAGTTTTTTTACTGAATTTTGTCACAGATAAGGATTCTCCTTGTCTGTAACGCAAAAATGGGGCCGCAATGGCTCCATTTTTTCTTAATTACAAATTATTACGGATCAATGCAGCGCAGGTTCAATTTCCCCTGCCAAAATACTCCCGGTACATAGAAAAGAAATTATCCGTCCGGCAATCTTCACCGCCCGCAAAAGAAACCGCCTCCCACAAGCCTTCCGAATAAACTACTTGATGCTCCATAGTAAAAGGCTCATAGATGGATTGAAATACCTGTTTTTTCTTATCTTCCTCCATCTGTTCCTTCCGGGCAGCCGTAGCCTCCTGATCATAGGCATTGACACATTTTAAAATATAATAAACTCCATCCTGCTCTACAATCCCACTGACCTGATCCTGTTCCAAGGCAAAGGCCGCCTCCTCCAGCGCGTCCGGCTCCTCGGTCCTTCCCATAGAAACCGTACCTCCCCCTTCCTCTGAATACTGGCGGAGAACGGTTTCAAAATCAGCCCCCTCAGCGGACGCCGCCGACAAAGCTTCCTTGGCCCTGTCCGCATCCAAAAGCACGATTTCCTGCACCTGAATCACTTTCGCCTGGGCATCGCTGATTTCCAGATTCTCCTGGGCGGTCATCTCCTCCACCATCCGGTTAGCGCGATGATATGCGCTGTACAGCTCGTAGATTTCCTGTTGGCTCACCTGCAGAAAATCCCGGTCGCCTCCTGTCAGCTGAGCAAAATATTCTCTGGAAAGCTGGCCGATGGCATCTGTCTCCTGCGCGGTCAGCTCCAGCTGTTCTTCCTCCGCCATAGCACATACCAGCGTCATTTCCGTAAAAAATTCCTGAATCTGATTCATCAGCTGTGCCTCGAAATCCAAGTCTCCTGTCCCGGAAGCGGCGCTCCAAATTTGCTCCGTGTACACGTTCTGATAGCGGTTCCGCTCCGTAGCCGCAACCGTCATCAGCTGTCCTTTAGTCCAAGGAGCTTCAACGGCTTCCCGTTGGACCTCTCCACCGGCTTTTTTTCCGCAGCCGGAAAAAAGGAGTGTCACGGCGGCCAAAAACAGAAGCCCTCTTTTCCTTCCTTTTCCCAAGTGATTCTTCAATCTTTAAAACTCCCTTCAGACCAGCTGACGCAGCACCTTCAGCACACCGTCCTTCACATTTTCATCAGCCTGGAACCGAGCTGCTCTGCGCACCTCTTCTCTGGCATTGGCCACTGCGAAGCTGTAGTAGGCCCGCTCCAACATCTCCAGATCATTTAACTGATCTCCAAACGCCGCTGTCTCTTCCGGCAAAATTTCCAGGCTTTCCTGAAGGCATTTCACCGCCTGTCCTTTATTTACACTGGGATTCATACAATCCATCCACATATCTCCCGCAATTGTAATCTTCAGACGATCCTTAAACCGGGCAAAGAGCTCTCTTCCAGCCTCTTCAATACCGTGTTCTTTATAAAAGGACAGCTTCAGGCAAGGCTCATTCACCTCTAAAAGACTATTTACCTTCGTCACCCTAAATCCATACCCCTCTGTTAGCCACTGATACAGCCGGTCATTGCCGTCCTCTATGTAATCCCCGTTTTCTCCCGCGTAAGTCATTGCCAGATCAGGAAAACTTCTCCCTGCCAAAATCAATTCTTCCAGTATTTTACGGTCAATGGAAGTTACAAATAGTGATCTGCCGCAGCAGCCCAGATAAGCTCCATTATTGGATATATAAAAAATTTTCTCCTTAACCGGCTCAAATGCCTTCTCAATACTGGCCCAGGGCCGTCCACTGGCGATGGCCACCTGGATTCCCTTTTCTCTCAGCTTTAAAATTACGTCGAAAAGCTGAGGATTTACCACAGAGGTACCATCCGGTACCAGAGTTCCGTCTACATCGGATACTAACAATTTGATCATCTTTTTTGCTCTCCTTCGTTACTTGATATCCGCTTCCTGTTCCTCCTCACCGGGAAACACCAGATGATTCATCTCGTGGTATAGTCTCCCCAGAGGCAGTCCCACCACATTTGTGTAATCTCCACGAATTCCTTTAATCCAGGCCGCAAAACTTCCCTGGATTCCGTAAGCTCCCGCCTTATCCATAGGCTCTCCGGTGGTAATATAGCTCCTGATTTCCTCTGGCTTCATAGGATAAACCTCCACTTGGGTTTCCTCGTAGAAGCATGAACCGTGAAATTTTTGCTCCCCGAGACATAAAACCAGAGCCACTCCTGTATAAACCTGATGAGTTTTTCCGGAAAGAGAAGCAAGCATCCGAAAGGCTTCCTGCTCATCCGCCGGTTTTCCCATAACCCTTCCATCCAAAGCTACCACTGTATCCGCTCCGATCACCATAGTTCCTTCCGGACAGGCAGAGGCAATATCCTCCGCTTTCGCTCTGGCAAGTTCCATTACCAATTCTCCCGGATTCTGTGTCTCAGCCGATTCTTCCTTCTTACTGGGGCAAATTTTAGGTTCTATGCCAATCTGCTCCAAAAGCTCCTTCCTTCTGGGCGAGGCGGATGCCAGAACAATTTGCCATCCCTTCCAATTATCTGTCATTTACCGCGTTTCCTTTCCTGCATAATACGAACAGGGGCGCCGAACAGCCTTTTGCTGTCTGTCCTCGCCCCCGGCATCGTCCCGATTGATAACTATTAATTATTCAGGACGGCACATCTTCTTATCCGGCCAAGGCCGGACAAGAAGATGTGCCGTCCTGGAAGCTGCCCCGGTTTAATAAAATCCGCTGATCCCTATAGCCAAAAATACTCCTAAAAGAGCGCCGGCCACTACCTGAAGAGGCGTATGTCCCACATACTCTTTCAAGCGTTCCTGCAGCACCTCTGCGCTGAGCTTTAAAGGATTCTCCATCAAAATGGAATTTAATAGTTTGGCCTGTTTTCCGGTTTCCCTTCGCACACCAATGGCATCGTACATTACAATCATGGAAAGCACAAAGCTGATGGCAAACTCAAAGGATCCTACCCCGTATTTGATAACGGCTGCGGTGGTAAGGCCGCAGACC
>ENA-OWOC01000108-OWOC01000108.1-gut-metagenome-genome-assembly--contig:-NODE-108-length-37584-cov-5.635028_pt1 | contig 37584 bp, 33 predicted proteins | sample MGYA00248245_ERZ651791 | MGnify/ENA primary metagenome ERZ651791 (study PRJEB26908, sample SAMEA4031703) | gut metagenome | biome: gut; feature: normal infant; material: stool | place: China | collected 2015...
CTTCTCCCTTATCATCTACAAAATCCCTGGCTTGGGCAATTTCCAGGGCCCGGTAAATTTCCTGGTCGGCGGCGTCCTCTTTCGCCCACCGCATATTATCCCGCAGAGTCCCTGCAAACAGCACCGCTTTTTGAGGTACCACTCCCACTATGGAACGCAATTCCTTCATTTCGAAGCTTTTTACATTTTTCCCAAAAATAGTCACCTGACCCTGGTTTACATCGTAGAACCGTGGAATCAAATTTACCAGCGCCGTTTTTCCTGAACCGGTTCCGCCGATGATTCCGATGGTCTCTCCGGCCTTCGCCTCAAAGGAGATATCCTCCAGCACCGGTTCCTGGGAACCGGTAAAGGTGAAGGAGACATCTTCAAACCGCACCGCAGGGCTGTCTGCCTCCTCCATCTCCCGGGCGGAAATTTTCTCTCTTCCATCCTCCATGGAACTGGTCACCTGGAGCACGCCGTCCACCCGGTTCATGCAGGCCATCGCCTTGGAAATCAGGATGATCAGGTTCGCCATCTTTACCAGTTCCACCAGAATCTGGGACATATAGTTCACCAGAGCAATTACCTGCCCCTGAGAAATAGCTCCCGAATCCACCCGCAGGCCGCCCCGCCAGATAACCGCCACGGTAGCCAGGTTGATAATCACATAGGTCACAGGATTTAAAAGAGCGGAAATCTTCCCGACGAATACCTGAAGATGGACCAGGGCTCCGTTTTCCTTCTCAAAGGTGTCTCGCTCATTTTCCTGCCGGTTAAAGGCCCGGATGACCCGGACTCCCAGAAGATTTTCCCTGGTGGTCAAAAGCACCCTGTCCAACTGACGCTGAACCTTCTTATAGAGAGGCATGCTGATTAGAAGAATACCGAAAACCACCAGACAAAGTACCGGAATGGTCAATGCAAAAACCATAGCCACCGGCCCGTCCACCGTAAAAGCCATAATCATGGCGCCGAACACCACAAAGGGGGACCTGAGCAAAAGACGCAGGGTCATATTGACGCCGTTTTGCACCTGGTTGATATCGCTGGTCATCCGGGTAATCAGAGTAGATGTGCCGATGGAGTCGATTTCCCGGTAGGAGAGGCCTCCGATATGGGCAAAAAGGTCATTTCTCAGGGCCGTGGACATTCCCACCGCTGCCTTCGCCGCAAAATACTGAGCCGTCAGGGAGCAGGCCAGACCGATTAATCCCAAAGCAATCAGCAGTCCGCCCATCCGCAGCACATATCCTATGTCTCCATGTCCAATTCCCCGGTCTACCATACTGGCTACCACAAGAGGAACAAAGAGTTCAAAGCTGGCCTCCAGCATCTTAAACAGCGGCCCCAAAATACTCTCCTTTTTATAATTCTTCATATAGCTGAGCAGTCGTTTCATATTCGGTGTTCTCCATTCTGCCGCCTAAAAGACGGCCAGGCTTAAAATTGTATTGCGAGGCGGAGTCTGATATAATATTGGTAACAGTTCATTTTCGCATCGGATGTCCTGAGCAGTTACTAATCCCGCCAGGCGTTTTCATTATAGCACAAGGTAATCCATATGGAAAATATTTGTTTGATATAGCTTCTATATGATGTTCGTATATTTGTGACCATTCAGGAGGTACTTACATGAATTTTAAACAGCTGGAATATTTTGTCGCTGTGGCAGATGCGGGAAGCATCAGCTCCGCCGCCCGGAGCCTTCACATCTCCCAGCCCCCTTTAAGCACCCAAATGCACCTGCTGGAGGAGGAACTGGGACAGAGTCTGTTTGAACGTGGCTCCCGCTCCATCAAGCTGACGGATGCCGGCCGTTTTTTCTATGAACGTGCCCAGAGCATCCTGGATATGGCCGAAGGAACCAGAAAGGATATGAAGCAGCTGGGGAAGGGCCTGATCGGCGCCCTCCGCTTAGGAATGATTTCCTCTGTTCAGACCGGTCCCGTTATTGAAAGCATCTCCCGTTTCCGCCAAAATCATCCCGGCGTACTCTTTCGCATCTATGAGGGCAATACCTATCAGCTGCTGGATAAGCTGTCCACCGGCCAGATTCACGCGGCCCTGGTCCGCACGCCATTTCCCGAGGATGGTCTGGAATGCCGGTATCTGGTTCAGGAACCCATGGTTGCGGTGGGACAGGAATCTTTTTTCGGAAATGAGGAATCCTCCATTTCCCTTGCTTCCCTTGCCCGTCTTCCTCTCATCATCTATCGTCGGTGGGAACAGGTTCTGAACACCCATTTTTCCCATCCTGTGCCGGAATATTTGTGTATTTGCGACGACGCCCGTTCCTGCCTGACCTGGGCCCAGGCGGGAGCAGGTGTCAGTATCGTACCGGCCTCTATCATGCACCAGGGCAGCGGGAACCTGAAAACCAAGACTATTTTTCCCAGTCTTTCCAGCACCATCGCTCTGGTACAATTAAAAAACGCCGGCCTTTCTTCCTTAGGCCAGCAGTTTTTTCAGTCATTTGAGCTCTCATGAGTCCTTCTTTCATGGAACCAGTTGATTTCCGCCCCGAAGAACAGAAGGCAGATACAGCCGTACAGCCACAGCATCAGAAGAACCATGGCAGTCAAGCTTCCATACATATAAGAAAAATTCCGGTTTCCAAAGAGGCGGAAATACAAGGAAAATACCAGTGAAAATACAATCCACCCGGCTGTGGCAAACACTGCGCCGGGAATCTGGGATTTCAAGGTGAGCTTCCGGTCCGGTACATAGGTATAGATTCCCGCGAATCCCAGCATAAATAGCCCCAGGGCCAAAAGCGTACGAAAACTAACAATATTCTGGGTCATCTCCGCCAGCATCGGTATCCGGTTCACCACAAAGTCCTGAATGGAAGTTCCAAATACCAACAGTCCCAAAGCTACCACACAGACCAGAATAAATACAATCGTGTACCCGGCCCAAATCATCCGATTTACCAGATACCAGCGTTTCTGGCTTTCTCCCTGAACCCGGTTCAGTCCCCTGGCAATGCTCATCATTCCTCTGGATGAGGACCACAGAGCCGCAATGGCGGTCACAGAAATCATAGTAGCCGGAGACTTGATGGAGAGATCATTCAAAACACGAAAAGCCACAGACTTATACCCATCGGGCACCAGGGACAGCAGGATATCCAGAAGCTCTGCTCTGGTCAGATTGGGAACCACCTGCACCACTGTAATCATCAGCATAATGCAAGGAAATGCCGCAATCAAAATAAAGAACGAAGCCTGAGCTGCATACACCGTCATCTCGTCTGCGGAAAATTTGTCATAAATCTGCTTTGCTCTTACAATCAGAGAAATCATACTTCACCTCTTATGCATAATATCCTGCCCATTTCTTTCAGGATATTCCGCAGAAACGGAAAAATTGCTGGTTTTTCACCAGACTTCCCGAAATTCCCGCTCCATAGGATCCAAGGGAAGCTCCTCCACCTCCATCCGCCGGATTATAATATAACGGCCCCGGTCCAGTCCCTCAATCATCCGGTCAATAGCCTCTTCCTCTCCCTGGACCTCCATTTCCACATCTCCGTCATAGCAATTTTTCACCCAGCCGGTAAGCCCCAAAGGCCTTGCCAGAGAACAGGCCGTAAAACGGAACCCTACTCCCTGAACCCTGCCAGAAAACAGAATATGTTTTCGTACCATCCTCATTCTCCTTTTTCCCACCAAAATGCGTCCTGAACTATTACCTATTCTACTGAATTTCCTGACTTTCGTCAACCGCCTGAAAGAACGGCAAACAGGCCCTTGCCGATAGCGCAGGGCCCAAATTCTGTCGACTCTTTTCTTAAATAATTATAATGACTGATCCTGGTCCGAAGGCTTATAGCAGATCAGATCGCTGATATTGCAGTTAAAAATCCGGCACAAATCATTCAATGTGGTGGTATTTAACGGCCTGTTCTTTCTGAGACGGTCGATAGTAGAACTTGAGATATGATGCTTATAGATCAGGGTATAGGTAGTTTCCTTGGACGCTTTCAGCATATGCCAAAAGGGCTCGTATGTAATCAAAGACGTTTCCTCATTTCTCTAAAAATGTAAAAGCTGGAAATGCTGCTAAACTCATTTTAAAGTAAGCCGCACATAAGTGTTATAGTCGCTAAATTAACTATCATGAGATAAACGTCTTAAAATCAGAATATGTTCTCTGATCCGGCCGCAGCTTAGCCAAAAGGCTTAACGGCCTGTTTTTTGTTCTTTTTTTCTCGCTCATCCCTGTGTTGTCCTTCTAAATCCCGTAAAAATCGATAAAAAAATCCCCCTCTTTTTTTTATCTTTGTTCACACTTTTTTTAAGGCCTGTGCTATTATAATAGACGTAACCCCCCAATACATTATATAGTTTTTGCTACACCCCATAAGAAACGAAATACCTTCTCCTTAAAATGACCGGCTGCCCCAAGCCGGCCATTTTACTTTGTTACGAGCACTTTTGCCTCACGGCGTTCCCCAGTAAAACGTCCCGTCCTTTTCTTCCCGAACAACGAAATCTTCACCATAAAGATATTCCAGACACGAAAACGTCTTCGTGATCATCATCTTGTGACTGATAAAATCCGGATCGTCCTCCATGTCGTCCTGAATTCCGTAAGCCAGATAAGCCACTTCCTTTGTAGTCATCTTTCTCCGGCTGCAGGAAATCAGCCGTTTCATCAGCTCCACCTTATCCACATAGGAAAATACAATCCGGTCGATCACCCGTCTTACCTGAGTAATGGGTTCCTTGTGAGCAGGCAGGAGAAGATAATCCTCAAGATTCTCCTTAATCCACTGAAGAGACTGAAAATATCCTTTCAGCAGCCCTTCATCAGGATAGGAGGTGGGGACAATGGGAATAATCCCGTCGATTACCTGGTCTGCACAAAAAAGAATCTTGTGCTCACGGTCCAAAAGACCAGTCTGTCCAAAGGTATGCCCTTTCAACTCCACCGCCTCGAAAACGTAGGAACCATAACAGAACTGATCCCCCTGGTGAACCGGTTCATACGGAAAATCCGGCGCCAGGAAATACCAATCCCGTCCCTGCTGGACCCGCTGGTTTACCTCTTTATATTTACTCCACAATCCCGGTTCCAGTCTGCGGGTAATTCCCACTCTCTGAAGAACCAGCTCCTGTTCCTGGATAGATTCCGGGCCTCGCTTCTGTATAATACAGTCATAGGCATGATGATCTTCCTTGGGATTCATCCATATCCTGGCTCCCTCTTTGGCAAAAACCCCGGCCAGTCCCGAATGATCGTGATGACGGTGGGTAATAAAAATATCCAGCTGTTCACAGGAAATCCCCAGCTCTTCCATTCCCTTTTTCAGGCGGCGGTAACATTCTTCATTCCCAAAGCCTGTATCAATCATCAAGCTTCTCTTTCCGGGATTTCCGGGAATCACAAAAATTTTTATCTCTGAAACCCCCAGATCATTGTTGTGCAGCCGGATCTCATAAATTCCTTCCGCGCGTTCAAACATAACGATTCTCCTTTTGCTTTGATATATGTCCGCTCACACTTCCATCTCCTTCAGACTTCTGGCAATATCCCGAATCTGACGGGAAAGGGTCTGACAGCACCCGCCGATGATTCTGGCCCCTTCCCGGTACCATTCCGGCGCGTACTCTCCCAGAGTTTTGCCATACCGGATTCCCGTCCACCGCTTCTCTTTCGCGTCGTACTCCTCCCCGCTGTTGGGATAGACGATGATGGGCTTGCCAGTGGCTTCCCGAATCTGGCGGATGCACTGGGTAATATACTTCGGATGAGTGCAGTTGACCCCGATGGCCTCCACCGACCGGATTTTGTCCACGGCCGCTGCCGCCTCACCTAGCAAATCTCCCTTGTTCGTCCGCTCCCCATTGCGGCAGCTGAAGGTCACCCAGGCCTTAGCCCCGATTTTCTCCGCCTCCTGGGCCATAATCTCCCCTTCCCGCCGGGAAGGGATGGTCTCAATGGCCAGGATGTCCGCTCCCGCCTTCCACAGAATCTCCATCCGCTCCCGGTGAAAAGCTCTCAGCTCCTCCTCCGAAATCTCATAGGCCCCGGTGTACTCGGAGCCATCCGCCAGGTAAGCCCCGTAAGGGCCCGCCGCTCCGGCAGTTACCGGATGAGGCCTGCCCTGGGCCTTTCCTTCCTCCTGCCACCACTGCTCTCCCGTCTCCCTCATCAGCCGGACCGACAGGGCGATATAGTCCTCCGCCTCCTGTCTGCCGTAGCCCTGAGCCATAAATCCGGGGACGGTGGCCTGGTAGCTGTCGGTAATCCCGCAGTCCGCCCCGGCCTTCAGATAATCCAGATGGACCTGACGCACCAGTTCCGGCGCGGTCACCAGGGCCCCCGCGGTCCAGAGGGCCGTATTCAGCTCAAAGCCCTTCTCCGCCAGCCCCGTCCCCATGGAGCCGTCCAACACCACATACCCATGTCTGTCTATGGTTTCTGTCAAACTGTATCTTGTCATCTTTTTCTTCTCCTGTCTGTCATAAGTTACATCGTTACATCACCAGGTCCCCATAACACTCCGGCCGCCGGTCCCGGAACAAACCCCAGGAAAGCCGGTTTTCCCGAATCTGGTCCAAATCGTAGGTCCAAATCAGAACCTCCTCCTGGTCCCTGGAGGCGGAAGCCACCAGTTTTCCCGTCTCGTCGGTCAAAAAGGAGGAGCCGTAAAAGGTCAGCGCCGACTTCTGGCCCGCGTTTTCCTCACAGGGCTCCACCCGCTCCGTTCCAATCCGGTTGGCCGCAATCACCGGCACCAGGTTGGAGGCGCTGTGGCCCTGCATGCACCGTCTCCAGTGGGGCATGCTGTCGCACTCCAGAATGGGCTCGGAGCCGATGGCGGTGGGATAGAAAATCAGTTCCGCTCCCTTAATCGCCATAGCCCTGGCAGTCTCCGGGAACCACTGGTCCCAGCAGATTCCGATGCCGATGGTGCCGTACCTGGTCCGGAACACCCGGAAGCCCGTATTTCCCGGGGTAAAATAGAATTTTTCCTGGTAAAAATGGTCACAGGGGATGTGGGTCTTCCGGTAAATCCCCAGAAGCTCTCCTCCACCGTCTATGCAGGCGATGGAGTTGTAGAGCACGTTTCCGTCCCGCTCGTAAAAGCTGATGGGAAGGACCACATCCAGCTCCTCTGCCAGACGCTTTCCCATAGCCACCGCCGGATTCTCCTCCACCGGCAGGGCGTAATCGTAATAATCGTAGCGCTTCTCCTGGCAGAAGTAGGGCCGCTCAAAGAGTTCCGGCAAAAGAATCACCTGGGCTCCCTGTTCCGCCGCCTGGCGAATCATCTGCTCCGCCTTCTCCAAATTTTTTTCTACGCTCATATCGCAGCTCATCTGAATGGCTGCCGCTGTTGTCTTTCTCAAATTCTTCCCTCCTGTTCTTTTCGCCCATCGGGAATCCCTTCGGGCACCTGCTGGGTAATACAGTGGATGTTTCCCCCGCCGGACAAAATGGCTCTGGCCGAAATGGGAATCACCTGCCGGTCCGGGCACAGCTCTTCCATCATCTTCACCGCCCGGCGGTCACTCTCCTCATTTTCCCCGCCAAAAACAGGCATTATGACCGCCTGGTTGGAAAAATAGAAATTCACATAGGAGGCGGCCAGCCGCTCTCCCGGCTCCCTAAAATCCTCCCCCTCCTCGAAGACGAAGCCCTTCACTTCCTCCTCCGTCACGCAGATGGGCACGTCGGGCACCGGCAGCTTGTGGACCCGGATGGGCCTGCCTTTTGCGTCCCGCTCCTGCTCCAGCACCTTTAAACAGGCCGTGGACATCTCATACTGGGGGTCCTCCTGATTGTCCGTCCAGGCCAGGACCACATGGCCCGGCTTTAAAAAGGCGCAGACATTATCCACATGTTCGTTGGTCTCATCGTTGTAAATCCCCCGGGGGAGCCAGATGACCTTCTCCGCCCCCAGGTAATCTTTCAGCTTTTCCTCAATCTCCGCCTTGCTCAGGGAAGGATTGCGTCCCTTGCTCAGAAGGCAGGCCTCCGTCACCATAAGGGTTCCCTCCCCGTCGCTGTGAATGGCTCCTCCCTCCAGCACAAAGGGGGCTGCGTCATAGCAGAAGTATCCCTCCCTGGCGGCAAAGGCTTTGGCAAAGGCATTGTCCTTTTCCCAGGAGGCGTAAAGGCCGTCCTCCGTGCCGCCCCAGGCGTTGAACTCCCAGTTGACACAGCGGACCTGGCCGGAGGCATTTTTCAGGAAGGTGGGGCCTACGTCCCTGGCCCAGGAATCATCCGTCTGCGCCGGAAAAATTTCGATGCGCTCCAGCACCTTCTCTGGCTGTCCCAGGTCTCTCCCCTCCTCTAAAAGCATCTTCCTGGCCGAAGCCATCCCCTCCGCTCCCGCAGCCACCCACACCTTCTCGCTTTGTGCGATGGCCCAGATTACCTGCCGGAAGGCTTCCCTGGCCGGACCGGCCCCGTAGTTCCAGGAACCGGGGCGGAAGGGCCAGATTAAAATGCAGCCTCTGTGGGGCTCAAATTCCCCGGGCATAAAAAAGCCGTCCCGGACCGGAAGGGCGTCCCTGTTTTTATCCTGCATATCCATTGATTTTTATTTCCTCCTGATATTCCGTCAAAAGTGTTCCGTACCCTCACAGTTACGTTCCATCAAAAATAGGGGGGCCTTTTAGGAAAGCCGCCCCTTAAAATCTTCATAGCTGAATTCCCGGACCGTTTCCAGTTCTCCGTTCTCCCGAAGGAGCAGGATGGAGGGCAGGGGAATCCCGTTAAAGGTATTATTCTTGACCATGGAATAGATGGCCATATCCTCAAACACCAGGCGGTCTCCCACCTTCACCGGCTGCTCAAAGCTGTAATCCCCGATGACGTCCCCAGCCAGACAGGTCATGGAGGAAAGCCGGTAGGTAAAGGGCTTCTCCCCGGCCTCATAGCCGCCTCTCAAGGGAGGACGATAGGGCATCTCCAGCACATCCGGCATATGACAGGCGGCGGAGGCGTCCAGAATCAGAATCTCCATTCCGTTTTCCACAATGTCCATCACCTCTGTCACCAGGTATCCGGCGTTTAAGGCAATGGCTTCCCCCGGCTCCAGGTAGACTTCCAGGCCGTACTTTTTGCGAATCTCCTTTACCAGCCCGATGAGCACATCCACCTGATAGTCCGCCCTGGTGATATGGTGTCCCCCTCCCAGATTCAGCCATTTCAAATGAGAAAAATAGGAGGAAAACTTCTCCTCAAAGGCCCGGAAGGTGGTCACCAAATCATCGGCGTTCTGCTCGCAGAGGGTGTGAAAATGCAGACCCTCCACCTCATCCGGCAGCTTCTCAGGCAGCTGCTCCCTGCGGATTCCCAGACGTGAACCGACGGCGCAGGGGTCATAGATGGCATGTCCTTCCTGGGTAGAGCACTCCGGATTGACCCGAAGGCCGATGCTGGCATGGCGGCAGGCGCCTTTGTGCTTTTCAAACTGGGCCATGGAGTTAAAAATCACATGGTCGCAGATTTCATCCAGCTCCTCCATATCCTCCGAACGGAAGGCGGGGGCAAAAACGTGATTCTCCTTCCCCATCTCCTCGCGGCCCAGTCTGGCCTCGTACAAGCCGCTGGCGGTGGTCCCCGCCAGATACTCCCCAATCAGGGGATAGACCCGGAACATGGAAAATGCCTTCTGGGCCAGGAGGATTTTGCAGTCCGCCTCCTCCTGTACCCGCTTTAAAATTTCCAGATTGCTCCGAAGCTTCTTCTCATCCACAATATAGCAGGGTGTTTTGACTGTCTCAAACATTTCCGCTTACTCCACCGTCTCGGGATTCTCATCCACAACCCAGGGCAGACCATACTCGTTTAACATCTCCATGTAGGGGTCCGGGTCGAATTCTTCCACGTTAAATACGCCGGGCTTCTTCCACTGGCCTGTTACCACCAGGGCGGTTCCAATCATAGCCGGCACGCCGGTGGTGTAGGAAATAGCCTGGGAGCCAACCTCCTTGTAGCACTCCTGGTGATCGCAGACGTTGTAAATGTAGATGGTCTTTTCCTTGCCGTCCTTTTTGCCCTTAAAAATGCAGCCGATGTTGGTCTTTCCCACAGTGCGGGGGCCAAGGCTTGCGGGGTCGGGCAGAAGGGCCTTTAAGAACTGGATGGGCACAATCTCCCGTCCCTCGTACATAATGGGGGAGGTGGAGAGCATTCCCACGTTCTCCAGACACTTCATGTGGGTCAGGTAGCTCTGACCGAAGGTCATGAAGAAACGGATGCGCTTCACGCCGGGGATATTCTTCGCCAGGGATTCAATCTCCTCATGGTGAAGCAGGTACATATCCTTCTTTCCAACCTGTGGGAAATCATACTCCCGCTTAATCTCCATGGGCTTGGTCTCCACCCAGTGGCCGTTCTCCCAGTAAGAGCCGTTGGCGGACACCTCTCTTAAGTTGACCTCCGGATTGAAGTTGGTGGCAAAGGGATAGCCGTGGTCGCCGCCGTTGCAGTCCAGGATATCGATGGTTTCAATCTCATCGAAATAATGCTTTAAGGCATAGGCGGAAAATACGCTGGTCACGCCCGGGTCAAATCCGGTTCCCAAAAGAGCGGTGATGCCTGCCTCCTTGTACTTCTCCTGATAAGCCCACTGCCAGGAGTAATCAAAGTAAGCGGTAAAGCCCTCCTCCTTGCAGCGTTTCTCGTAGATGGCTCTCCACTCCGGATCGTCCGTATTCTCCGGCTCGTAGTTGGCGGTGTCAATGTAATCCACCTTGCACTCCAGGCAGGCATCCATAACGGTCAAATCCTGATAAGGAAGGGCCACGTTCAGGACCGCATCCGGCTTGTAGGAGTTGATCAGGGCCACCAGCTCTTCCTTGCTGTCCGCATCCACCTTGGCGGTGGTAATCACCGTGTCGGTCTTGTCCTGGATTTTCTCTTTTAAGGCATCGCATTTCTCCTTGGTGCGGCTGGCGATGCACAGCTCCGTAAACACCTTGCTGTTCTGACAGCATTTCTGGATAGCCACGGAGGCCACTCCGCCGCATCCGATTACCAGTAATCTGCTCATATTCGTTTTCCTCACTTTCTTATCTCTGTATGGTTTTTAATCTCCGCTTACGCTTCCTCTTCCTCCAGCATATCCTCCACGTACTTTGGCAGCATGAAGGCTCCCCGATGAAGGTTTGTGGTGTAATACCAGGTCTTGATTCCTCTCTCTTTCCACCGCTTATCGTCCAGGTCGTTTAGCGGGTGATATTTTTTGGAAATAAATCCAAACAGCCAGTACCCGGAAGAGCAGGTGGGAATGTGGGCCTGATATACCCGGCTGACGGGAAAGCTCTTGCTGGCCTTGTGGTGCATGGCCCGGCAGGACTCCTCGTCCTCATCGTAGAAGGGACTTCCGTGCTGATACACCAGGATGCCGTCCTCCCTCAGGGCCCGGTAGCAGTTTCCGTAAAATTCCTTGGTAAACAATCCCGCCGTATGACCCAGGGGGTCAATGGCATCGTTAATAATCAAATCGTACTCATCCTGCTTGGACCTCAGGAAACGAAGGCCGTCCTCGTAATAGATATTGACCCGCTCGTCCTCCAGTCCCCGGGCGTTATCCGGGAAAAACTGGCGGCAGGCATAGACGAACATCTGGTCCGGCTCCACCACATCAATCTGTTTTACCTCTTTATAGTAGGACAGCTCTCTGGCTACTCCTCCGTCCCCGCCTCCAATGACCAAAACTTTCCGTACTCTTGGGTGTACTGCCATTGGCACATGGACAATCATCTCGTCGTAGACGAACTCGTCCTTTTCTGAAAATACAATATGCCCGTCGGAGGTGATAAAACGCCCAAATTCCTGAGATTCAAACACAGCAATTTTCTGAAAATCTGTCTCCTCTCCGAACAGCTGCTTGTCCACCTTCACCGACAGCTTCACATTGTCGGTATGTGGGTCTGAAAACCAAAGCTCCATCCGATTTCTCCTTTCTCCCGTGTGCCTTTGCTTCCCGCATTTCTCTTAAAAATGCTCCAGAACATTCAAACGCTCCACATTGGGGTCCTCTGTTCCCTGCATGGAACAGCCTTTTTCCTTCGCATACATAATATACTCAATAATCTCTTCCGTAATCAGTTCTCCCGGCGCCAGAATGGGGATCCCAGGAGGATAGCACATCACAAACTCGCTGCAGATTTTCCCCGCCGTCTCCCGGATGGGAAGGGAAACCTTCGGAGCGTAAAATGCCTTCTGGGGGGTGGTCAGCACCTTGGGAGCAATGTACTCCGTTGCCAGCATCTGGGAGGAGTCTTTGGAATACAGGCGCTTGATATCCGCCAGAGCCCCCACCAGGCGTTCAATATCCTGAATCCGGTCTCCGATGGAAATGTAAGCCAGAATATTGCTGATATCTCCAAACTCAATCTGGATATCATATTCATCCCGCAGCAGGTCGTAGACCTCGATTCCTGCCAGGCCGATGTCCCTGGTATAAACCGACAGCTTGGTCACATCGAAATCGTAGATGCTGCCTCCATTGACCATCTCCCGGCCATAGGCATAATATCCGCCGATGCTGTTGATTTCTTCCCTGGCATACTCCGCCATCTCGCGGACCTTGCGGAAGGATTCCCGCCCCCTAAGGGCCAGGTTCCGCCTGGAAATATCCAAACTGGACAGCAGCAGATAGGAGGCGCTGGTGGTCTGGGTGAGATTGATGATCTGGCTTACATATTCCCAGCTGACGTTCTTGCTGGTCAGAAGGAGGGAACTCTGGGTCAGGCTTCCGCCGGATTTGTGCATGGACACGGAGGCCATATCCGCTCCCGCGTCCATGGCACAGACGGGAAGGTCCTCCCCAAAGTAAAGGTGAGTTCCATGGGCCTCATCCACCAAAGCCAGCATCCCGTGGTCGTGGGCCAGCTTCACGATGGAGCGCAGGTCCGAACAAATGCCGTAGTAGGTGGGATTGTTTACCAGAATGCAGGTGGCGTCCGGATTCTCCTTCACCGCCCGCTCCACCTCGGGCAGTTCCATTCCCAGGGAAATCCCCAGCTTTTTGTCCACCTCCGGATTCACGTAAACCGGGGTGGCGCCGCAGAGCACCAGGGCGTTGATGACGCTCTTGTGTACGTTTCTGGGCAGGATAATCTTGTCCCCGGCCTTGCAGGCGGACAGCACCATGCTCTGCACCGAGGAGGTGGTCCCCCCTACCATGAAGAAGGCATGGTCCGCCCGGAATGCCTCTGCCGCCAGCTCCTCCGCCTCCTTGATGACGGACACGGGATGGCACAGATTGTCCAGGGGCTTCATGGAATTTACGTCCAGGCTGACGCACCGTTCCCCCAGAAGCTCCCGAAGCTCCGGATTTCCTCTCCCTCTTTTGTGTCCCGGAACGTCAAAAGGGACAATCCTTTTGCGCCGGAATGCTTCCAGGGCCTCGTAAATGGGCGCCCTCTTCTGTGCATTCAAATCCATAACTTTTTCTCCTGCTCTCTAAAAAATGATGATAAGACCTCGCTAAGTGCTCGTAACAAAAAAAATAGACAGGCGCATACTACCACCTGTCTATTGCAATCATAGTGTTTGTGGGCCCCTTCGCCCTTCGCAGGCTGATAAAGCCTGTGCGCAAAAACTATTTTCCAGAGTCCATAGCAAATACTGTTACTACTCTTTATTGACCGTTTCACAAGTGATAGGTACCAGCTTGGTACTGATTATAAAGTAATCAACTTATAAAATTTGAGCTTTTAACTCAATCAATAACGTGGCATGTGACCACAATCGGCAGCCGCCCCGCCTGTCCGTATGGGCTTAACCATCCGCAATCGATGGTGGGCGAATATTTGCATGAAAACAGCTTTTGCATTCATGTACTGCAAGTATAGCACGAGGCCCCGGGGATTACAAGTAAAATTTTCTCAAAATATGGGGGCTCATTCTCATATATCGATTCCCGATTGCATTATCCCCCTGCCTGTGCTATAGTAAACTTACATCAACATATCTGTTTTCTATTTATTTTCTTTCAAAACGGCATAGTTCTGCCAGACCTTGGCCTCTTCGGCCGGAATCTCAGATAACGTTGAAAAATCAAAGACAATTACGTATAATGAAAAGGAGGAATGCAGATGAAAAAAGTCCTGCAGTGGCATCCGGCTTTTCAGGCGGTTCTGCAGATTGAGTTTTCCGGGGAGGCACAGTATTTGCAGTTTTTTAAGGAATACAACCTTACCGACAGTCCCCTGCGCATCGATACACTGGTCATCAAGAAGGACCAGGGAGTGCAAATCCGGAAGAAAATCGGCCGCATATTCCGCAGATATAATATTGTGGAGTACAAGGGGCCGGATGACAGTCTTTCCGTCAACACATTTTTTAAAGCCAACGGATATGCGGCGATTCTCCAGTCCGGCACCAAGCGGGAGCAGGAAATCCCGCCGGATGAAATCACAATCACCTTAGTGGGGAACCATTATCCCAGAAAGCTGATGGCATTTTTAAAGAGCCGGTACCAAGTCCGGATTACAGATGCGGATTCCGGAATCTACTACATAGAAGGACTGCTGTTCCCCCTTCAGATTCTGGTGCAGAAGGAACTGGATTCACAGGATAATTTGTGGCTCAGCCGCCTGAGACAGAATTTAAACCGGGAACATGATGTGGAAGTTTTGTCCAGGGCCTATATGGGAAAAGAAAACAATCCCCTCTACAGCGCGGCGATGGACTTAATTGTACGAGCCAACTGGAATGTGTATAAGGAGGAAAATCAAATGTGCGACGCATTAAAAGAACTCTTTGATGAATTGTATGGAGAAAAGATTGAAAAGCAGATTCAACTAGAAAAAGATAACGCCAAAGCAGAAGGGAAGGCCGAGGGCCAAACCGAAGGCCAGGCCCTGAGCGTCCTGGACCTGCTGGAAGATATCGGCCCGGTTCCCTCCGCTCTCAGAAAAACCATTATGGCCCAGAAGGATGTGGAAACCCTGTCCCGATGGCTGAAAGCTGCCGCCAAGGCCGGCAGCCTGGAGCAGTTTCAGCAGGAGATGCCCCTGCAGCGCTGAAAACAAATTTTATAACATAAAGCCCTAAACAAAGCGCTGCCCATGACATGCAATCGTCGCACTCATCCGGCAGCGCTTCTTTTTTACTTCTCTGTCGCTTCTTCCCCCTGATTCCACTCCTCAAACCAGGTCATGCAGCTTTCATGCCATTCCTCCCAGGCCAGGTCCGCTTCCTGCTTTCGCCTCCGGTACTCCTCCTGTCTCTCAGGAACCACACCCTCCCACAGACCGGTATCCGGATTCCAGCTTTCTTCTTCCAGGGCGGTCTTTTCCCGGTCCAGCTCCTCCAGGCTTTTCTCCAAAGCCAGCTTTTTACGCTCCATCTCCTCAGCTGCCAAACGCAGCCTCCACTCCAGGCAGGCCTCCTCCTGGGGAATCTCCCGCAGCCGGTGGCGCTCCGCCCTGGGGACGCTTCTCAGGGAAGAAATCAGCGCCTGGTCCCTGGCGGACACCTGGGCCGCCAGGGTCTCCCCCTCTCCCAGTCCCTTTCTGCGCTCCAGATAATGCTCATAGGAAAACGGGTAGTACATGGCTTTCCCGTCTTCAAAAATCAGGATGCTGTCCGCCACCTGGCGAATCAGGTAGCGGTCGTGGGATACAAAGAGAATGGTCCCCGTGTAGGCCTGAAAAGCCGCCTCCAGGGCCTCCTTAGCCGGAATGTCCATATGGTTGGTGGGCTCGTCCAGAATTAGGAAATTCGGACGGCTGACCAGAAGCTCCGCCAGCAACAGGCGGGCCTTTTCCCCTCCCGACAGGGAGGAAATTTTCTTCGCCCCATCGGCTCCGGTAAACAGATACATCCCCAGGGTTTTTCTGGCCTCCTTCTCCGTCATGGACGGGAAAAGGCCGGTAAAATGCTCCAGCACCGTCTGGTCCGTTTGGAGCCTGGCCGTATTCTGGTCAAAGTACCCGATGGTGATATTGGAGCCCAGGGAAAATTCTCCTCCCAGCGGGCGGATTAATCCGGCGATTGTCTTTAAAAAGGTGGTTTTTCCCGCCCCATTTGGCCCCAAAAGGCCGATTTTCTGGCCTCTGCGGATGCGAAAGGACAGCTCCAGCAGGGTCTTATCATATCCCAGCCGCAGCCGTTCCCCCTCGAAGACCCATTTTCCGCCTCGAACCAACGGCTCGATGGCGCCGGTTGCCAGATGCGGGCCTTCATCCAGGGGCTTTTCCACCCTTTTGAGCCGTTCCATCTGCTTTTTCTTCGCCCTGGCAAAAGCCGCCTTGTTGGGCTTATGCTTAAAGCGCTCGATTAAAGCGGTCAGACGCTCCTCCTCCTGAACCTGGCGTTCATAGGCTTTTTTCCGGATGCGCAGCCGCTTCTCCTTCTCCGCCCTGTAGGCCGTGTAGTTTCCCGGATAACGGGTCAGGCGCCCGTTCTCCAGTTCGTAAGTAACCTGGGCGGTGCGGTCCAGAAAAAAGCGGTCGTGGGACACCAGCACCACCGCCTTTTCATATTCCCGAACCTGCTCCTCCAGCCATTCCACCGCCTCCAAATCCAGATGGTTGGTAGGCTCGTCCAAAAGGAGGATATCCGGTTTCTGCAAAAACAGGCGAATCAGGCCCAGCCGGGTCTGCTGCCCTCCGGAAAACCGGGACAGTTTTTTCCCCTTACAGTCCTTGGAGAATCCCAGGGCGGTAAGGAACCGGTCATACTGCTGCTCATATTCAAACCGCTCCCTGGAAAATTTCTCACCCGCCGGACAGGAGGCCAGCATCTCCTCCTCCAATGTCCGCTCCAGGTCGGAAAACACCTGCTGGCTGAGGCTTCCCACCATCAGCTGCCGGTCCCGGCGGATTCCCGGACCCTGGCGCTTGTCGTCCCGGTCCAGAGTCAATTCCCCCGCAATCAGCCGCAGGAGAGTGGTCTTGCCCGCGCCGTTTTTCCCCACCAGGGCAATTTTCTCATTGCCCCGGATTTCAAAATTGATATGCCGCAGAATGGTGTTGCCGCCCTGAGAAAGGGTGCCGTCGATAATCTGATACAGCATGGATTTTCTCTCACTCGCTTTCCAGCAGATAGGGCGTTACCTGGTACACATAGTAATTCAGCCAGTTGGTATACAGGGTGTTTGCCGTATTCCGCCACATCAATGGCGGCACGGAAAATGGGTCGTTGTTCTCATAATAATTGACCGGAAGCTCCGGATTCAATCCCTTGCTCAAATCCCGGTGATACTCATTGTTTAACGTCATGCGGTCGTATTCCGGGTGTCCCTGGACAAAAATCTGCCGCCCGTCCCGGCTCATCACCAGAAATACCCCGGCCTCGTCGGACTCGGCAAGAATCTCCAGCTCCGGATGGGCCAGGATATCCTTTTTGCGCACCTCCGTATAGCGGGAATGGGGAGCCAGGAAGTAGTCGTTCAGGCTCCGCACCAGAGGGCATTTCCGGTTCAGGACCTTGTGATTGTAGATGCCGGACAGTTTCTTTTCCCGCTGATATTTGGGAATGCCGTAGTGGTAGTAAAGCCCGGCCTGGGCGCCCCAGCAGATGTGGAGGGTGGAGGTAACATGGATCTTGCTCCACTCCATAATGGCGGACAGTTCCGGCCAGTAATTGACCTCTTCGTATTCCAGCAGCTCCACGGGGGCACCGGTAATAATCATTCCGTCGTACTTTTTCCGTTTCACATCCGCAAATTCCACATAGAACTTGTTCAGGTGACTGGCCGACGTATTCTTGGACACATGGCTGCTCATCATAAGAAAGGTACAGTCCACTTGAAGAGGAGTATTGGACAGAGCCCGCAGAAGCTGGGTTTCCGTTTCCTCCTTTAAAGGCATGAGATTCAAAATTAAAATTTCCAGAGGACGAATATCCTGGCTCAGCGCCCGGTCCTCGTCCATAATAAATATATTTTCCTCCTCCAGCACCGCTCGTGCCGGAAGGTCCTTTTGTACTTTAATCGGCATCTTTTGCTGTTCTCCCTTCCTCTTGATTTCCTTCAAGAAGCCGCAAAAAATCTTCCTCGGAAAGAATAGGAATTCCCAGTTCTCTGGCCTTTTTGTTTTTGGAGGACGAAGACGTCACATCGTTGTTGATCAGATAACTGGTCTTGGCGCTGACGGAACCGGCCGCCTTTCCGCCCTTTGACTCAATCAGCTCCTGAAGCTCCTTCCGGTTGGAAAAATGGCTCAGGGAACCGGTGATCACAAAGGTCTTTCCCTTAAAAATCTGCTCTTCCTCCGGCTCCGCCTGCTCCTTCTCAATGGTCAGTTCCGCCAGCAGGCGGTCCACCATCTGATTCCGCTTTGGCGAGGCGAAATACTCCGTCCAGGCCTTTGCCAGTACCCCTCCGATACCGTCAGCCTGAGCCAGCTCCTCTTCGGAGGCGCTTCGCATTCGGTTAAAATCATAGCCGAAATGGCGGCAGAGCACCTTGGCGTTTGCCAGTCCGATTCCCGCGATTCCCAGGCCGTAAATCACTCTGGGCAGGGTGGTGTGGGAAGCGGTCTTCGCCGCCGCCAGCAGATTGTCGTAGGATTTCTGACCAAAGCCATCCATCTCCACAATCTGTTCCTGATGGCGGTCCAGATGGAACAAATCCGCGTATTCGTGGATAAAACCGGCGCCAATGAATTTTTCCAGAGTGGCCTCGGAAAGTCCGTCAATGTTCAGGGCGTCCCTGCTGGCCATCAGGGTGAAGCTTTTAATCTTCTTGGCCTGGCAATCCGGATTCATGCAGTAAAGGCTCTTAACGTCGTTCATCTGCTGAATCTTCGTCTCTCCCCCGCAGACCGGGCATTTCTCCGGAATATGCTTTACCCCGCTGCGGGTCAGGTTGTCGGCAATCTGAGGGATAATCATGTTGGCCTTGTAGACCATAATCCGGTCCCCTTCCCCCAACTCCAGGCTTTCCAGGATACTGATATTGTGAACACTGGCCCGGCTCACCGTGGTTCCCTCCAGTTCCACCGGCTCAAACACCGCCACCGGATTGATTAACCCGGTCCGGGACGGGCTCCATTCGATATATTTTAAAGTGGTCTCCCTGGTTTCATCCTCCCACTTAAAGGCGATGGAATTGCGGGGAAATTTGGCGGTCCGCCCCAGGGAATCCCCGTAGGCAATGTCATCGTACAAAAGCACCAGGCCATCGGAAGGAATATCGTTTTTCTCCACCGCCCGGGCAAATTCCCGGACCGCCTCCTCCAGATTGGAGGCGTCCACCATCCGGTATTCCACCACCTCAAAGCCCTGGGTTTTCAGCCACTTAAACTGGGCCTCCCTGGAATTGTGAAAATCCACTCCGTCGGCCTTTACCAGGGAAAACGCCTCAAAATGCACGTTCCGCTCCGCCGTAATCTGGCTGTTTAACTGGCGCACGGAACCGCTGCATAAGTTTCTGGGATTCTTATACCGTGCGTCCGCATCTCCGATTTCCTCATTAATCCGTTCAAAATCCGAGTACAGGATTACCGCCTCTCCCCGGAGAATCAGCTGTCCCTTGTAGGCGATATTCAGGGGGATATTGGCGAAAACCCGGGCGTTGGGCGTAATCACCTCGCCGATTTCCCCATTTCCCCTGGTAACGGCCTTTGCCAGGCTGCCGTTCTCGTAGGTGAGCACAATGGTAAGACCGTCCATCTTCCAGGACAGAAGTCCCTTCTGAGTTCCCAGCCACTCCTTCAGCTCCTCCACGCTTTTGGTCTTGTCCAGAGAGAGCATGGGTGACTCGTGGGCCTCCTTAGGCAGCTCGCTTAACACCTCATAGCCCACCTTCTGAGTAGGGCTTCCGGAAAGAATGACCCCCGTCTCCTGTTCCAGGGCAGACAGCTCGTCATAAAGCCGGTCATACTCAAAATTGCTCATAATCTCCCGGCTTTCCTGATAGTAGGCTTTCCCCGCTTTGGAAAGAAGGGCGGTCAGCTCCTTCATTCTCTGAATTTTATCTTCCATCTTTTCTCTCCCATCCTCTGCTGTTTGTAGGTCAGATTGGTAGAATGCTCCAGGAGCTTTAAAAATTCCTTCCGCTCTTCCCCTTCAATCCGGCGGTATTCTCCTTTTTTCAGGCCGTCCAGCCGGATGTTCATCACCCTCGTCCGCACCAGACGGCGCACCTGATAGCCGCAGGCAGCGCACATCCGGCGAATCTGGCGGTTCAGTCCCTGAACCAGAATCACACGGATTTCCCGTTCTCCCACCTTTGCCGCCTGGCAGGGAAGGGTGGTCCGGTCCAAGTCCTTTAAATAGATGCCCTTTCGCATCCGGTTTAGGAAATCCTCTGTCACCGGCCTGTCCACCGTCACGCGGTACTCCTTTTCATGAGCATTTCCGCTGCGCATGACTTTATTCACCAAATCCCCCTCATTGGTCATCAAAACCAGGCCCTCCGAATCTTTATCCAGACGGCCTACATAGTAAACCCGGACCGGGTAATGAATCATATCCACAATATTGGGGGCCCGATCCTTGTCCGAGGCCGTGCAGACCACGCCCCTGGGCTTGTGAACAGCCAAAAGGACCGGCTCCGGGCGGCGCATCTTCTCCGCCTTTTCTCCGCCGTCTGCCATCTGTGTTCCCCACACCAGCCGGCCTTCGCAGACTACCTGCTGCCCCGCTGAGACCTTCTGTCCCATCCGGGCCCTCTTTCCGTCCACCAGGACCTTTCCCTCTTCAATCAGCCGGTCCGCTTCCCGCCTGGAACAGATTCCTAGGCCGCTGAGCAGCTTGTTTAAGCGTTCCTCCATGGGACCTCCTTAGAGGATCAGCATGGCGTCCCCAAAGGAAAAGAAGCGGTAGCGCTCCTTTATGGCCTCCTCATAGGCCGCAAGCACATGCTCTCTCCCTGCCAGGGCGCTGACCAGCATCACCAGAGTGGATTCCGGCAGATGGAAGTTGGTAATAAGGGCGTCCAGGATTTTAAACTCATAGCCCGGATAGATGAAAATATCCGTCCAGCCGCTGCCGGATTTCAGGCGTCCGTTTTCATCGGCAGCGGACTCCACGGTACGGCAGCTGGTGGTTCCAACGCAGATTACCCGGCCTCCGGCCTCCTTTGTGTCGTTTACCTTCTTCGCCTCGGATTCCTCCACCATGTAAAATTCCGAGTGCATATGGTGGTCCTGGACATTTTCCACCTTTACCGGGCGGAAAGTCCCCAGCCCCACATGGAGGGTCACATGGGCGATTTTCACTCCCATATCCTCAATCTGCTTTAAAAGTTCTTTGGTAAAATGAAGTCCCGCCGTGGGAGCCGCCGCAGAGCCGTCATGCTTGGCGTAGACCGTCTGATAGCGGTTCTTGTCCTTCAGCTGGTGGGTAATGTAGGGCGGCAGGGGCATCTGGCCCAGCTGGTCTAAAATCTCCTCGAAAATCCCCTCATAGGAGAACTGAATCAGACGGTTTCCGTCGTCCACCGTCTCCAGCACCGTTCCAGTCAGAAGTCCTTCTCCGAACACAATCCTGGTTCCCGGCTTCGCCTTCTTTCCAGGTTTTACCAGTGTCTCCCAGATATCATGTTCCCGGCGTTTTAAGAGAAGTACCTCAATCTTGGCACCCGTGTCCTCCTTCACGCCGAACAGTCTGGCCGGAATTACCTTTGTGTCGTTAATCACCAGGCAGTCTCCCGGTTTCAGGTACTCCAGAATATCCCGGAATCCCCGGTGGGTCACTTCTCCCGTTTTCTTATCCAGCACCAGGAGCCTGGAAGAAGCCCGGTCCTCCAGGGGGTCCTGGGCAATCAGCTCCTGGGGCAAATCAAAATAAAAATCCTTTACGTTCATGGTTGTTCATTCCTTCCGAAATCTGTGCATGTATCGTATTTTGCATGTATCGCACGTAAGCACATAAAGATCAGGCGCTAAGTGCTCTGCGTAACAATACCCGCGTAACAAGGCCGGCGGCTGACTTGGGTCTGGGCCGCCGGCCGTTTGGCCTGTATGTTTCTATCCAATCCGAACCTCGGATGCCGAACCGCTTTCCGTCTCCGCCGCTGTGGTCTCCTCTCCGGCTGCTTCCGGGGCGTTCTCCCCGCTGCCGTCTGAACTGTCTGCGGTTTCCGCTGTCGTTTCCTGGCCTTCCTCCGCCAAAGAGCTATCTTCTGCTCCGGCTGTCTCCCCGTCGGATTCTCCGGATTGGGATTCGCTCTCCCCTTCCGCCGGTTCCGTTACCAGGGTTACAGTGCTGTCGTGGGGTTCGGACTCGTAGACAATGGCTCCGTTGCGCATCTCCTGATAGTAGCTGGCAAGAATGGTATCCGATTCCAATGCCTCCCTCAGCTGCTGGTTAATCTGAGAAGACAGAAGCTTCACATCCTCAGTCTGGTTCATCCTGGCTACATAGTCGGCCTCATCGCCCAGCACATTTTCCCGGATGATATAGCCGCTGTCGCCGTTTTTCACCACATAGCACCAGAGAAGTCCCGGCGCAAGGGTGTCAGTCCTCTTGTACTTCACCTTAAAGGTTACATAAACCACATAGGAATCCTCGGTCATCCCCGGCTTGGTGTAGCAGGTAATGTCCTCGTAGTCCTGGATAAATCTGGCCTCATATTCCAGCTCCTGCCTGCGCTCCTCCACATCGCTCATATCCGTCTTTCCAAACACCCGGTAAAGGGCCTCCGGGTCCTGGTCCACCTTCGCCTGGAAGTAATCTCCCAGAAGCTGGTTAATCTCCGGATAAGCATTCTCCTGAAGCTCGTACTGGGAGAAATCCGTATTGTACTGGCTGTTGTCCGCCAGAGCATCCTCCTGGCCGGTTTCGGACTGGCTGTCTGTAACCTGAACCGTCCCCTCAGTGCCAGTCGGCTCCTCTCCTGAATTCGCTGTGCCTCTCACCAGCAAAAAGACAATGAGAAGAACCACCGCCGCGATTCCGACGCCGATTCCAATGCGCATGCGCTTTACCTGTTCTTCTCTGGACTGATTGGTCTTGGTCCGTCTTCTTCTATTTTGATCGCTCATGCTATGCCTCCTGAAACTGGTCTTATTTAAGTCAAACGCTCTGTTAAACGTACTTTAGTTTACCATTAATTTGGAGGATTGTACAGAGCGTTTTTCCGGGCGAAGAAAATTTGTCTATGGAAATGTGCCATTGTAACCATTTTCTTTTCCATGTATAATATCTGTGACTGAACGGTTGCAGCATAGCTAAATCGGTATTCAAATCCAAAAAGGAGGAATTTTGATATGACCCGCCAAAGAAAAAGGGAAGAATTGGAAGAATCCTGTGTCCGTTACCCGGATTTTTCCCCTTTTGTCCTTCTAAAACTCAGTATGGTCCGCTACGGCGCCCAGCTTACGGATGCTGCCCTGAACCAGCTTCAAAGCCCTCAGTACAGCTTTGGTTCTCTGGAACCTTTTGGCATTGACTTTGAAGGGCGGCCTGCGAACCTTGCAATGCCCGGGGCGATTTTGCTGCGGGATGCTACCAATGTCTATATTAACTACGGGGAAACCTACGAGGATCCTTACATCGTAGATTGGGATGCGGAACGGAAAGCCTTCGTATTAAAAGAGGATGATGTTCTGATCGATGTGGTGGATTTTGTTCCCCGCCCTGCATTTTTCGGTAAAAGAACCAGCAAAGGGACCCCTATGGAGGCGGTGGCAGACGTACGGGCTCAGAAGCTGATCCTGACCGCTTTTCAGCGCTGCCGTCTCTGGGAAGGGGGGAATCAATGCGCCTTCTGCGCCTTTTTTACTGGGGGACACAGTCTGGGAGAAGTAGACTGTCAGGATATCTGTGAAACGGTGGAAGAAGCGCTCAAAGAACCGGGACGTTTTTCAGAAATCTATCTTTCCGGGGGAACGGATTTCAGCGGAAAACCGCCCTTTTCCAATGAAATTGACCGTTACATCCGGATTTTCTCTGCCATCAGCCGCGGATTTTCCCGCCGCTTCTCCAGTCAGCTGATGGCCCCTGCTTATAAAAAGGAAGATCTGAAACGGATTTACCGAGAAACTCTCATTGATTCCTACTGTCCCAATATCGAAGTGTGGGACAAAGGGCTGTTTCAGACACTCTGTCCTGGAAAAGCAAAATGGATTGGCCATGACGAGTGGATAAAACGCACCGTAGAGGCGGTGGAGGTTTTCGGAACAGGCAAGGTCTTTACTCAGGTGGTCGCCGGAGCGGAACTGGCCTCCCCCTCTGGCTTTTCTTCCATCGAGGAGGCGCTGGAATCCAACTTTGAGGCCTGCGAATTTTACGCCAAAAACGGCGTCATTTTTCTCAGTACCATCTGGCGGCCTCACCGGGCGGCAAAGCTGGGATTTCAGCCCATGCCCCCTCTGGATTATTATATCCGTCTGGCAAAAGGCCTCCACGAAATTCGCCGTCAATACGGCCTGATCACTACAAACGATAACTATAAGCACTGCGGAAATCACCCGGACAGTGATTTGGAAAGGTTGGATGTATGATGATGAAGCTTCCCGCAATTCGCCCTTTAGACTCTAAAATCACAGATTATTTCGCTTCTGCGGACCAAAACCTGAGTATTCCCCTGATTCAAGTCCCCACAGAGGAAGGTCTCTCTCTTCCTTATCTCTGCCCTTCCTTAACCAGTCCGGACGGAATATTTTTGGTTCTGGGCGTCCATCAGGAACGTACCATCTTGGGAGGAGGTTTGGTGCGCGGCCTGTGGTTTGGCCGTGAAGGGAAAATCTGGCTTCCCTCCCCCGGCCCTGGACAGTCTTCCCTGGCTTTAACGGTTCTGCCTTACCGCTGCCTGATCGCAGGCCCTGTTTTTACTCAGCTTTTAAAACAGGCCCGCAGCCGGGATCCGCTGGAGGATTTCGCCTCCGTCTGGGAACTGGCAGTTCAAAATGTGGAGGAACGGGATGATTTTCCCCAGGGAGTCCCGGAAGAAAGCCCGGATGGGGAGCCGGAATATCATTTGGACCATCCTTCGCTGAGGGCTTGAGTACAGATACGGCGTCTTTGCAAAATATGAAAATAGTCCGGAATCACAAAAATACTTTCGGAAGGTTATCCCACCCCGAAAGTATTTTTTTTTTATGGAAAGGCAAAATGAAGAATATCTGATATATTCAAATACAGCAGATAGTAGCACAAAATCATCATCGGAATCCCGGTCACCAGGTTGAAGATCTTTCGTTTTCTTGCTCCAGGAAGTTCCTTGGGCTTTTCGGTTTTCTTCTCCTTCTGTTTTTTGCCGTCAGAGTCCTTTTTATCATCATCCTCTGTGTCCGGTATGGATGGGCCCATTATAAAGCAATAGGGTCCTAAAAAATAGAAAATAAAGTAAATCACAAACGCAATCAGATAAATCAAGCCCACTCCAAGAAACAATAAAATGTTTCCGCTTTCCACACCTCCCTTTAAAATACCCATAACAAAACCGGCAATGCCACTGTGGGTTACCAGTACTACATATATAATGGTAAAGATAAACGGCGTTCTGGCAACATCTCTCCAAGCTTGGGCGATCTCCTCTTTCTGCTGCTTGTCCATGTTTTCTTCGATCTTACGGAAAATCCCCTCAATCTCCGCCCGCTGTGCATCCGTTGCACATCCCATTGCCTTTTCCAGGTCGCTGGTTTTTTCGGGCATTTCTTTCAACTCAAGCATCTCCTCCTTTGATTTCAGCCCAAGTTTCCCTAAATACCGGCTAAAATGAGCATTAAAATCACTCGGATTGTATTTTAATGCCTTTGTGTACCGATTCACCGCACCTTCAAAGTTTCCTTCCGCCAGCAGTTTCTCTCCCTCCTCATACAGCGCTTGATACTGCCAGCTTACGGCTGCCTGAGTTTTCTTTTCCCACTCTTCCATCTGACGTTTCTGCTGCTCGTTGGCGAATCTCTTCATCATCTTGTAGTCCCCGTCGCTGCGATAGTCAATCGGTGGGACAATGGCCAGGATTTCCTCCATATTCTGCTTTTTGTAGTTACACAGGAGTTTTCCAAAATAGCTGTTCCAGTCCTCCGGATCATGAAGCAATGCCTGGTCAAAGAACTTTTTCGCTTTAGCGTATTCCCCCTGTTCCATCTCCAGATAACCCCGTTCCCGGATATTTTCCGGAGTAATCCCTTGATCGCCTCCGGAGCCCTTCTTCTGAACCACTCTCCCTACCGCATTCATCACATCCTGCTCAAAGCCGATGCGATCCATGCTGATGGCCTGAAATCCCCTGAGCTCAGACGGTAGTTCTTCCGGCTTCATGTCTTTGTAAACCGGAATCAGGCGGCAAGCGGGGTCCTCATTCATGCGGGCAATGTAACGGCTCCACTCATTTTTTACCCACACTGCTTCAAACTGCTCCGGGCTTGTTCCCAAAAGGAGCATCACCTTGGCGGAATGGAGGGCGCAGTAAATGACCGGTTCATACTCCAGGCCCGCCATGGCTTCCAGCGTCTTTCTGGAAAAGAACACCTTATAACCCTGGTTCGTCAGCCGCTGGTAGATATCCTGAGCAATGACGCTGGCCTCAGTACGGCTCCCAAAATCATCTGTTTCCTTATAAGAAATGAATACATCGAATTTCTCTCCATTGGAAGCCAACAACTGGGCGCGGGCGAGGATTTTGTCAATCTTGGTACATTCTGCCTGATAAGCCCTGCGAACATCCCCATCAGCATACTGAATGGCCTTTCTAAAATCCTCATCCTGGGACATGGGGATCATCTGAAGACGGCGGCAGGTGGGAATCCGCCGCCCCGTGGCCGGATCCTGGACATACTCAATTCCGTATTTGCAGAGCGCAAGGCCGAAATAGCTCTCAGCGTCCTCAGGATCCATTCGAATCATGTCCTCATAGAGGTGAATAGCCCGGTCGAACTCGCAGCGGTTGCGCAGTTCGTTGGCATTATTATAGAGCTGGATATTGTCCGGAATCGTCAGCGTATTGACGGACTGGCAGTATTTACAGGTACAAATTTTCTGCCCTGGGGCAAATTCCAGCTTGGCCCCGCAAGCTTTACAGCGGATAATAGTTGGCATAGCTCACTTCTCTCTCCTTTGTATCATCCAAATATTTTTTCCAATGCACTCACGGCGTTTAAATAGCAGACAGCCAGCATTGCGATGCTGACAAAAATGTGGATCAGCATCCGAAAGCCGCTTCCCGGAAGATTGATCCTCTTTTTCCTGGCCTCTTTCCAAGAACCGTCAAAAATCCTGATTTTGGTACCCTTTTCATATATCGTTGGACTGCTCTTCCAAACAATCCAGAGAGGCAGGCCCCAGAAAACTGCCACATGAGCTAAAATAGCCACAATAGTTATCAACAACACCATAGGATTCGACGAACCTGAGCTATCACTTACTGCATCCAAAAGCGTCGTAATCAGCCACTGGGACGGTATCGGAATGATACAGTAAATCACATAACCCAAAGTAAACGCAGCCGGCAAGACCAATACCTTACGCCATGATACGGCAATATCCCGGTTTTGATGCTGGCGGATATTCTCCTTAATCCGGGTAATTACCTGCTCCAGTTCCTTTCTTTCATCAGGCGAAGCCACCTCCATGGCCTGCTGAAAATCCTTATTCTCTCCAGGCAGCTCCTCTGTCTTTGCCATGTCCTCCAGAGAGCGATACTGATGTCTTCCAAGATAACATCCCTTTTTGGCTCTGTAGCTGTCTGGCGTATACTTCAGCGCTTTCTTAAAGCTGCCAACCGCCTCGCTGAACTCTCCGGCAGACAGCCACTTTTCCCCTTCATCACAAAGCTGTTTCCCATAATGCTCCAGCCGTACGGACATCTGCCTGTCCCACTGCTCCATTTCCTTGCGCTGCTGTTCCGGCGCAAAACGTTTCGCCATCTTATAATCACCGTTGCTGCGAAAATCTACGGGCGGGACACAGTTCAGCAGTTCCTCTACCGTGTGCTTTTCTGCTGTACAGAGCACCTTTCCCAGGTAGCTCTCCCAATCTTTGGGAGCATGCAGCAGCGCCTGATCAAAGAGCTGCTTTGCCCTAGAGAAATCCCCTTTTTCTGCTTCCGTGTAGCCCATGCGGCGAATATTCTCTAACGAGATTGCCTCCCCATCCCCGGAAGCCTTTCTCTTTCTCACCAGTCTCCCCACCGCGTCCGTGATATCCTGCTCAAAACCGATATGGTTCATATCGATGGCCTGGAAATTCTTTACCTCATCAGGCAGCTCCTCAGGACTCATATCCTTATAAAGAGGAATTAGGCGGCAATCCGGCTCCCCGTTCATCCGGGCAAGATAGCGGCTCCACTCATTTTTTACCCAAACCGCCCGAAACTGCTCCGGCTTCGTCCCCAAAAGCAGTAGCACTTTGGCAGAATGGAGGGCGGAATAGATCACCGGCTCATATTCCAGCCCTGCCATATCCTCCAGAGTTTTCCTGGAAAAGAATACCCGGTAGCCCTGGCTGGTCAGTCGCTCATAGAGGTCTTGGGCGATGACGCTGGCCTCCGTGCGGCTTCCGTCCTCCTCCGACTCCTTGTAGGAGATAAACACGTCAAACTTCTCCCCATTGGCCGCCAAAATCCTGGCTCTGGCCAGGATCTTATCAATCTTGACGCATTCCTCTTCGTAAACCTGACGCACTTCGTCATCGGCATACCGGATGGCTTTTTTGTAATCCTCATCCTGGGCCATGGGAATCATCTGAAGACGGCGGCAGGTGGGAATCCGTTTCCCCGAATAGGGATCCTGGACATACTCGATGCCATACTTGCACAGGGTTAAGCCAAAATAGCCCTCGGCGTCCCTTGGGTCCTGCTCAATCAAATCCTCATAGTATCGGATGGCGCGGTCGAACTCGCAGCGGTTGCGCAGCTCATTGGCTTTATTGGAAATTTCAACATTGTCCGGTATTACCAGGGTGTTCGGCGACTGGCAGTATTTACAAATACAAACTTTCTCTCCCGGGGCAAACTCCAAGGGCGCCCCGCAGGCTTTACAGCGGATAACAGCTGGCATATTAGTTTCCTTCCTTTGTATGATGTTTCCCGTTCAAACGGTTTAATCGCTCCGGCTCCTTCACATTATGCCGGGTCAGTGTTGTTCTGGTAATGTGCTGCTGGGGCTCACCTTCCCTTCCGGCTCTCCGGGCGGCATCAATGCGGTCTTGGCTGCTGATATAAGAACCGCCTTTTCCCAGAACAAGCTCCGCCACAATCAGAACGGCCCATAGGATAATATGCAGGGCCCCATAAATCCTGGGAAACAGCTGAGCCCATAATCCCAGCTTCAAAAACAGAATCGCTTCTACAATCATAAAGATCATTGGAGGAAGCAGCATAGCGTACCGGATACTTACCGGAAACTTCCCCCAGTCTCCTATGAAGCTTAAAAGGAACAGCAAGGTAATTCCTCCCTCAATCGTAAAAAGGAAACACCAGAAGGCCATTCCATACACAGGGGCCATCAAAAAAGCACTGCTTAAAAAGGCCGCCGTTACAATTAAATATATAATCAAATTTCCCAACTTTCTCATCTGTTTTGTCTCCTCCCTTTATTCCGTCAGTTTTGTCCCACAATTCATGCAAAACTTCGCACCCGGCTGAACCGGTGCATGACAGGAGGGGCAGACCGGCTGCTCTGGCTGCCCTAACTTTGCCCCGCAGTTCATGCAGAATTTCGCGCCCGGCTGAATCCGGCCGCCACACTCCGGGCAGAAGACTGCCGCCCCGGAATTCTCCGCCTGATTTACTTGAGTCTGGGCCGGTTGGTTCTGAGCTGTCTGAAACTGAGGCGGCTGAGGCTGCGGCACCTGGGGCTGAACTGGTTGAGGCTGGCCGTACATTCCCGCTCCTCCCATGGGCTGTCCATAGCCCGAGTAGCCGTATCCCCCCTGCCACATTCCGGAGTTCATTTGCTGCATAGCTCCACCCATAGCTCCGCCGAACATGCCTCCCAGGTTTAAACCCATCCCCATTCCCATTCCGGCTCCCATCAACTCGGAAGAGGTTCCTTCATTTTGAGCCGCATCCTGCAGGATATCGTAGGTACGCTTCTCCTGGTAGCTGTAGCCCAAACGCTGCATCTTTACCGCTTCTGCATTGGCCTGACTCAATGCTTTTTGCAGTTCCCGGTAGTTTGGATCATCCTCCGGCACGGAAATATCCTCCACAATGAAGTTCACCACATCCATGCCGTACTCCTGGTACAGTTCCCTGGCTTTCCCCCAAAGTTGCTCCGATATCTCCACCAACTTGGTATTGATATCAAAAATCGTCACCTTATTCCCGTTCATGTACTCAGAAATCATTTGCTTCACATGGCCGATCAGATAAGCCCGCAGCTTTCCAGAAGCCTGCTCCTTATTCAGGCCATCGGTAGTTCCTACCATTTTGGTCACCAGGCTTGCACTGTCAAAAATCCTCAAAGCCATCTGTCCTCTGGCCCGGATTGGAAAAATCACCTGGTACACCGGATCCTGAACCGGAAGGGTATTGGGAGTTCCCCAAAACACCTCCAAAATATCCGCTTTATTGATAAAATATACCTCACAATGGAAAGGTGACTCTCCTCCCGTAGGAAGATTAATCAGTTTGCTAAGCAGCGGGATATTCTGGGTACTTAAAGTGTAACGTCCAGGTCCAAAAAGATCCAATGCCTGACCATTCTTAAAAAAGATTGCCTCCTGCGACTCGTGAACAATCAGCTGGGATCCTGTATTAAAATCTTCCGCCGGGTGCTTCCACACCAGCTGATCCGGTCCGCCCTCATACTTAATAATTTTCAAAATATCCAGTGCCATCGTTTAATCTCCTCCATTGTACATTCCGATTTTATCTCTTTCCTCAGGCAATCACACAGCGCGACTGATAGTAATTTCTGGCCATATGTACCACCAAAACCGGGCAAAACATGATGATCATCTGTACCACTCCCATCAGCATTGCTCCGATTCCCACTCTCGATCTTCTCCAGCTTTCTTGCATACTTACTCAATTGTAAATCCTCCTCGTTTATTATACTCGTATATTCGTACATATTCAATCTATTTTATTCAAAGTTTCTTGCAGCATCTGCTCAGGCAATCACCCCGCTCCTGTCTTCATAGTAATTTCTGGCCAGGTGCAGAAGCAGAGGCGGGCAGAACAGAACGATCACTTCCACCACTACCATCAGCATTAAGCCGATTGCCAGCTCAAACATGAAAAATATCCAGGCAAATACGATCACCGGGGTAAATCTCCAGGGCAGTAAAAAGGCTTCCTACGACAGGTGTAAGATATATCCCCATTACAACCAGACTCTTACGAAACCAATTTCCTCTCTCCATCTTCTCCAGCTTTCTCTCGTACCTACTCATCATAAAATCCTCCTGTTCATTTGATTTTTTATTGCTTTCTGAGTATAAGACGACGGAGGGATTTGATCGGTTTTATTTTTTTGAAAAATTTTTGAACATCAAAAAAGAACCGCATCTGAAAACTCTGATCCGGTCCTTTCTCAAAGTCCATATTTAGTTTCTAACCATTTCCTCTCCCCTGCACCAAACCCGTTTCACCTCATATTCCGCTCCCAGCAGCACCAAATCGGCGTCGCAGCCCGCCATAATCCGCCCCTTTTGCCTTTCAATTCCAAGAAGCCGGGCCGGATTTATGGTACAGGCGTTTAATGCGCATTCGAACGGAACCATAGCCTCCTCCACCAGAAGCTTCAGCCCCTGGTTCATAGACAGCGTACTCCCCGCAATGGTCTGGCTGTCCTTTAATCGGGCCAGACCGTCTTCTCTCATCACCACCGGCTGACCGCCCAGCCGTCCCTCCGTTCCAACCGGACATCCCTTCACGGACAGAGAGTCGGTAACCATAATGCCGAAATTCTTCCCTTTTGCCGCAAAAAATACGTTCAGGACCGACGGATGGCAGTGCAGACCATCGCAAATTATTTCCCCGTAAAGGTTCGGAATTCTTAAAGCCGCCCCTGCAAGCCCCGGTCTGCGGTGGTGAAATCCTGTCATGGCGTTAAACACATGGGTCATGGAGGAAGCGCCGTTGGCTGTCGCCAGAAGAGCTGTCTCATAATCTGCCGCCGAATGCCCCATACTCACCACCACCCCTGATTCCGAGCAGTACCTGGTCAGAGCAAAATCTCCATCCTCCTCCGGCGCCAGGGTCAGACAGCGAATTCTTCCGCCTGCCGCCTTCTGGTATTCCTGAAACTGCTCTATGGAAGGGAGCGCAATACTGTTCCCGGCCTGTGCCCCGGCATAGTCCCTCGACAAAAAAGGGCCTTCCATGTGAACTCCCAGAATCTGAGCCCCCGGCCAGGCCGGACTTCTTTTCTCCTTCTCTTGTGCCCGAATCCCTGCAGACACATTTTCCAGAGCAGTTTTTAAAACGGCCGGGGTCTGGGCTGCTGTGGTTGGCAGAAAGGCGGTCACTCCCTCCAACGGCAGTTTCCCCGCCCACTGTCTCAGCCCGTCTCTTAACCCATCGTCCGTATCAAAGCCAAAAGCGCCGTGAGTGTGAATGTCTATCAATCCAGGTATCAAGCGGTCCCTGCCACAGTCTATAAGACCTTCTTTCTTAGCCCACTGTTCCCCATCTTCGTACCTACCCACCTTTAAAATTCTTCCGTTCTCAATCTTAAGGCTTGCTTTCACAAACTGACCACCAAGCCATACCCGTTCGCCCCGTATCACCATCTCTGCTCCCGCCTTTCCGAAGTATTACTCTGATTATAGCACGACTTTATGATTTTTTTTTGATGCTATCGATCATTTAAGAAATTTGTGTCATACCATACATAAAAGTAAGGACGTATAGTCGTAAGTATGAGGTGATATAATGATAAAATGGGATTTTTTGTTACTCAGCCGCCTCCAGCATATTTTCAATCAAAATCCCATATCCCCGCTTGGCGTCCTGGAGAAATACGTGGGTCACAGCCCCGGCCAGCTTTCCGTCCTGTATAATCGGAGAACCGCTCATCCCCTGAACAATCCCGCCGGTGAGCTGAATCAGCTCCGGATCCGTAATCTCAATCACCATACTTTTATTTTTATGGCTGGAGTTGTAGTCCACCTTCTGAATCTCAATGTCATAATCCTTAATCTCTCCCGATACGCTGCTGCGCAGCTTGGCAGGTCCCGGCTTTACCTCCTGTCTGGCGGCAATGGGAATGGCTTCCTCCATCCCATATTCTTTTAGGAAGGCGTCATTTACCGTACCGAAAATGCCGTCCTCCGTGTTTTTAGTAATTTCCCCCATATCATAAGAAGGTCCGTAATAAATCACCCCGGATAAAAGTCCCGGCTTTCCCAGACTTCCCTTCTCAATTCCCAGAATTTCCGTGGAGTAAAGGGAACCGCTCTGGGACTGGACCAGCTCCCCGGTATCACTGTCGCTGATGCCGTGGCCCAGGGCCCCAAAACCGCCGTTCAAATCCACATAGGTAACCGTACCGATGCCCTGGGTGTCATCCCGCACCCAAGCTCCCAGCTTGTAACTGCCGTCCTGGGTTTTTACCGGATCCAAACTGACGTCCACCATCTGACCTTCCCTTCGCACCGACAAAGTAACTGCTTCCCCATGACTGTCGTCCACCGCCTGAATCAATTCTTCTTTGGTATCCAGCGGCTTTCCGTTAAAGGCCTCGATGTAATCTCCTGATTTTAATATCCCCTTGGCCGGTTCGATCTCCTCCCCGTCCTCGCCGGTTAATTTTCCTGTGCCTACCACCAGAATCCCATCGGATTCCAGGTAAATTCCTATGGGAGCGCCGCAAGGAACCGCATACCGGGTTTGAACCACATTCACCTGAATCTCCTTGAACTTAATCAGTCCAAATAGTTTCAATCCCACCTCATAAGAGCCTTCATTACCGGCATACATGGAAAAAGGCTGATTCCCGCTGATGGTAATCTGGTCCGCCGGGATATTGCTCTCATTCCCCAGGGCCACCTCCTGGCTGTCGCTGGATAGCGTGGTGAAAAAAGGAAGGGGAAATGAAAAATCTTCCTTCTCCTCTTCCACAATGCTCACCCGGTCCGGTATCATCCGGTCCACATAGTACCATCCCGCAAGCAGCCCTCCTGCCACTCCGACCCAGAAGATCCGTCCCAACCACCGATAAGAACCCCATCGTCCCTTCATTCTCCTGCCTCCTTATCTCCTTATCCCATGCTCCTTTCTTCGTAAGCACCTGAAGATGAGGCGCTAAGCTCGAAAAGACCTCGCTAAGTGCTCTGCATGTTTCGCACGTAAGCGCCTAAAAGACAGGCGCTAAGTGCTCGTAACAATGCTCCGCGCTAAGCTCGAAAAGACCTCGCTAAGCGCTCTGCATGTATCGCACGTAAGCGCCTAAAAGACAGGCGCTAAGTGCTCGTAACAAAAAAGAAAGAAGCATGTTCGCCTCTTTCTTAGTATGGTCCTATCTTTTGTTTTCAATCTGTTTTATTTTGTCCGGTCTGCCAATTCCTTCATTTCTACCGCATTCTGTCTCACCGCATCGGTAATTTTAGCCCCTCCCAAAAGTCGGGCCAGCTCCTCTACTTCCTCTGACCGGTCCAGGCTTCGGATCGCTGTGGCCGTTCTTCCTTCCCAGGCCCTCTTTTCAATCAGAAAATGAACATCAGCCATAGCTGCGATCTGAGGAAGATGGGTAATGCAGATTACCTGATGGGTTCTGGCTATGTAAGCCAGCTTCTCAGAAACCTTCTGAGCCGTTCTGCCGCTGATGCCGGTATCGATCTCATCGAAAATCAGGGTAGGAATATCATCCGTATCTGCCAGAACTGTTTTAATCGCAAGCATAATTCTGGAAAGTTCACCTCCGGACGCCACCTGTCCCAAAGGCTTCGCCGGCTCTCCGGGATTGGTGGAAATCAAAAAACGGGCCTCGTCATAACCGGCAGGCGTAAAATGATCCAGCCGCTCGATCTCCATCTCGAACACCACGTCCAGAAAATTCAAATCTTCCAGGGCTTTTTTGATCTGAAAGGCCATCTCCCCGGAAGCCTTTCTGCGCACCTGTGATAATTCTGCGCAGGTTTCGTCTAACTTATTCTGAACTTCCTTCAAATTTTCTTCCGCCTTCAGGCGAATCTGCTCGAAATGCTCCAGTTCATCCAGACGTATCCTTTTTTCTTCCAGTTTTTTCAGCACCTCTTTTACGGAGCCGCCGTATTTTGCCTCCAGCCCGCGGATCAAATCCAGCCGCTCCTCCGCAGCGGCCAGCTTCTCCTCGTCCAAATCCATGTGATCCATCCGGCTAAGGATCTCCCTGTCCGCATCCTGCAGGATAGACTCCCCGTCATAGAGCTGATTCTTCAGCTCGCTGAAGTCTTCATCGTATCCGCAGACTTCCTCCATACTGACAATCGCTTCGGAAAGACTGCTCTCCTCCAGCATGCGATGAATCCTGGAAAGGTTTTGAAGGATTCTCTGACTGTGGCTGAGCCTCCGGTATTGCTCCGTAAGCTCCTCCTCCTCCCCTTCCCGAAGGCTGGCTTCCTCAATCTCCCCGATTTCAAAACGAAGAAAATCCTTCTCCCGAAGCCGCTGTTCTTCATCCATGTTCAGCTCAGAAAGCCTTTTCTGAGCCTCCTGCCATTGTCCCCAAAATCGGCGGACCCGGTCTTTTAAAGGTTGGGTTTGGGGCCTGATATAGGCGTCCAGAATCTCCAGATGCTTAGATTCATACAAAAGGGATTGATGCTCGTGCTGCCCGTGAATATCCAAAAGCAGCTCCGTAATCGTCCGAAGTCTGGCCGCGGTGACGGTTTCATCTCCCACCCGCCCAATACTTCTGGATGGCATAATCTTTCTGGAAACGATCAGCAGTCCGTTCTCATCAGGAAATACCTCCAACTCCTTCAGGCTTTCCAGCTTTTTCTGAGAGTCTACCGAGAAAACCAGTTCCACATAAGCATAGGGAGCGCCCTGGCGGATGCAGTCTTTTGGCGCTTTTGCCCCAAGAGCCAAAGCCACGGAACCAATAATAATAGATTTTCCGGCTCCCGTTTCTCCGGTCAGAATATTTAATCCTTCGCCAAATTCCACGTCCGCCTTTTCAATCAACGCCAGGTTTCTTACATGAAGTTCCAACAGCATCTTGTTTCCTCCTTAGGACTCCTCCACCATCTTTTTGATTTTTTCCATTACAATAATGGTATCGTCCACGCTGCGAATCGCACACATAATGGTATCATCCCCGGCGATACAACCTACCACTTCGCTGAAGTGAATCGCATCCAGGGCAGCCGCCACTGCCATAGCCATACCGGAAACCGTCTTAATCACCAAAATATTCTGAGCCATATCCATGGAAGTAAAGCCGTCTCTCAAAATACGAATGTACTTCTCCGCCGAGGTCCCCTTAGGTCCCTCCAGTACCACGTAATGCTGTCTGCCATTCTCTCCCTGAATCTTGGTCAGCTTCAGTTCCCGTATGTCCCTGGAAACCGTAGCCTGGGTCACATTGAAGCCCGCCTTGTTCAGCTTCTCTGCCAACTCCTCCTGGGTTTCAATCTGATATTTTCCAATTAGCTCCACAATCTTGCTGTGACGCTCAATCTTCATCTCCTGCCTCCTCCTTATCCCTAGCATCATCATATCCTCCCGGACATATGGTTGCTCAAATTTTGCATAAAGGAAATCTCTCTCAAGCGGATCATAGGCGTAACCACACTGGATCTGCGGATCACCAGCCGGTCCCCCTCCTCCAGCTCTACAAAGGTGTCTCCGTCAAAAGACGCCACCTGTCCGTCCCCAAACACTTCAATCTGAATCTGATCCTTCGGTTCCAGAACGATGCTCCTGGCATTTAATTCATGAGAGCAGATCGGCGTCATAATCATCATCCTGGCCCCGGGCGCTACCAAAGGACCTCCTGCGGACATGTTGTAAGCTGTGGAACCGGTGGGGGTGGATACGATAATGCCGTCCGCCGAATATCTGCTCAGATACTGCCCATTGACATAAACCAAAAAACGCAGGGCGTTCAGAACGGATTTGCGGATCAGGGCAATCTCATTCAGGGCAATATCCTTCATAGCCAGAGAATCTCCCTTCCATGCCTCGCCGCAGAGCATCATCCGCTCCTCTATCTGAAAACGGTCCTCCAGCAGCTGATCCAGTGCCGGTTCCAGGTCATCATCCCGGTTCACCTGGTTTAAATATCCCAAATGCCCCCGATTCACTCCCAGAATAGGAATATTCAGTCCCGCCAGATTTCTGGCCGCCCGGATTAAGGTACCGTCTCCGCCAATGGAAATCAGACACTGAGTTTTTTCCGGAATATCCTCTTTCCTGGTACGGCCGTCTCCGGAACAGTCCTCCCGCGGGACATTGGACCAGCACACAGCTCCCCGTTCCTGCAAATAAGTACGGATTTGTTTTTCCGTTTCCTTGGCATATTCCTTATTGTAATTTGCAATAATATAAAAGTACTTCATCCTTCAATCCAATTCCCCGTGCGCTGCCTTGACCACTGATTCCAAATCTGTTCCCAGAAGGTCTTCTCCCTCCGTTCCGGCTCCTGCCCCATTTTTCCGTAAATGAAGAAGATATTCAATATTTCCCTCAGGCCCCTTAATAGGAGAAAACTCCAGATTCAGAAGGTCAAATCCGGACACTCTGGCAAAATCCGCAACCATTCGTATTACTTCCAGATGAACCTGCGGATCCCGGACCACGCCCTTTTTCCCAACCTTCTCCCGGCCAGCCTCAAACTGGGGCTTAAT
>ENA-OWOC01000115-OWOC01000115.1-gut-metagenome-genome-assembly--contig:-NODE-115-length-36409-cov-6.335269_pt1 | contig 36409 bp, 34 predicted proteins | sample MGYA00248245_ERZ651791 | MGnify/ENA primary metagenome ERZ651791 (study PRJEB26908, sample SAMEA4031703) | gut metagenome | biome: gut; feature: normal infant; material: stool | place: China | collected 2015...
GTTCAGACGTGTGCTCTCCGATCTGTAGTTCCTCCAACGGCGCGGCGGTCCTCCTTACTCTATGACAACCTCGATTACTTGATAAATTTCACGTGTTTGCAGATTTCCTCGTAAACCTTCTCTTTTCTCTCGTTGAAGATAACCTTGTTCTCCTCAAAGAGGTTGCGTCCCTCGGTGTCGATGGAGACAATCAGGGGGCCGAACTCCTTTACCCGGCAGTGCCACAGGGTCTCCGGCATTCCAAGGTCCTTCCACTGGGCGTCCACAATCTCCTCCACCTCCGTGGCGGCCACAACGGCGTTGCCGGCGGGGAATACGCAGTGGATTGCCTTGTAGTTCTTGCAGGCGTACTCGGTGTTGGGGCCCATGCCGCCCTTTCCGATGATGACCTTCACTCCTGTCAGCTCCACAAACTCTTTTTCAAACTTCTCCATTCTCATGGAGGTGGTGGGGCCTACGGACACCATCTCATACTTGTCGTCTCCCAGAGGACGGATGATGGGGCCTGCGTGGAAAATCGCCGCATCTCTTACGTCCACGGGCAAATCCCGGTGCTCCTCCACCAGACGTCTGTGGGCTACGTCACGGCAGGTTGTCATGCTTCCGTTCAGATACACGATATCCCCGATATGGATATCCGCCAAATCCTCTGCGCTGACCGGTGTTGTCAGAATCTTCTTTCCATCTTTAATCTCTAACATTATAACGTCACCCCCGAATGTGTTGTAATTGTATAGTTCAAATCCTGATCGAAAATGATGTGTCCTCTGCGGTGGGACCAGCAGCCTACGTTCACAGCCACGCCGATGGTGGAAGGATGTCTGGCGGTATTCTCAATATGTACGCCCATTACGGAGTATTTTCCGCCCATGCCCTGGGGGCCAAGGCCAATCTGGTTGATTCCGTCCTCCAGAAGCTTCTCCATGGAGGCGGCCCGCTCATTTTCATTGTGGCTTCCAAGGGGACGCATCAGGGCCTTCTTGGACAGGAGGGCCGCGGTCTCAACGGAGGTGGCCACGCCGACGCCTACTAAAAGGGGAGGACAAGCATTCAGTCCATAGGAGGTCATCACATCCAGCACGAAGCGGGTTACGCCCTCGTAGCCTGCGCCGGGCATCAGCACCATGGCCTTTCCGGGAAGGGTGCAGCCGCCGCCGGCCATATAGGTGTAGATTTCACATTTATCGCTGTCGGGAACGATATCCCAGAATACGGTGGGGGTTCCCTTTCCTACGTTCTTTCCGGTATTGTACTCGTCAAAGGTCTCCACGCTGTTGTGGCGCAGGGGAGCTTCCTTGGTGGCAATGACCACCGCCTCTTTCAAGAGGGCCTCCAGCTCGCCAATCAGCGGGAATCCGGTTCCGCATTTTACCCAGAACTGCAGGACACCGGTATCCTGGCAGCAGGGACGGTTCAGCTCCATGGCCAGATTCTGATTTCTCTTCATGGTGCTGTAAATCACCTTGGACAGCGGGCTGTCCTCCTGCTCGGCCAGCTCGCCAAGCTTCTTCTCCACATCGTCCGGGAGCTTCTTTCCGACATAGGACACAAAATTGGCCATATATCTGGTCAGCTGCTCCACCTGTTCTTTCTTGCTCATTTGATAGCCTCCTTTTACTTACTGAAATCTATGTAAATAATCCTTTGAGTATCTTAATCTGAATATCTTGATTCTAGTAGGGCAATGCCCCTGTAAGGCCGAATACCACCAGGTATACGATAATCACAACCCATCCGAAGTTTATGGTGTACTCCTTCTGGAAGTCTACGAAGTTCATCTTGGTCTCGCCGCAGAGCATGTACAGTGCGGGGATGACCGGGCTGACCAGACGGAAAGACTGGCCTACCATAGAAGCAACCGCTGCCTGGAGAGGGGTAATCCCAAACTGTCCCATTACATCCTTGATTACGGAAGCGATTCCGAAGTAGAATGCATCCTGCGGCAGGAAGCAGATGGCCGGAGCCGCGATTACGCCGTAGAAGGGCGCCATGTGGGTGCTGAGAGAAGTAGGAATCAGGTCCGCGATGCTGTTTGCCAGGGCAGTTGCCATGCCGCTTCCGGAAAGGACTCCGGAGAACACGCCTGCGCCCATGGTAATCACTGCGGTGGGCAGCACATCGGGAGCCAAATCCTCCAGACGGTCGGAACAGAGCTCCACGGTCTTGTAGTTTACAACCAGGGCAATGGCGGAACCCATCATGAAGATAATGGAGCCGTGAATCTCACCCTGAATCAGCAGTACCAGAGCAACCAGTGTCAAAGCCAGGTTAAAGAGGAACAGCTTGGGGCGCTTCAGCTCCGGGTCCTTGTCCCGGATGGCCTTTAACATCTCCTGGATGCTCTCCTCGGAAATGCCCTTGCCCTGGTCCGTGGTATAGCCCAGACGCTTCCTTTCCTTAAATCCCAGACGGGCTGCCAGGAGAATGACCACTACCTGAGCTGCCAGCAGGCCGGGAAGGATAGCAGCGAAAAGCTCGTTGATCTCAACGCCCTGAGCTGTAGCGGAAGCGATGGTGGGGCCGCCCCAGGGGAGCATGTTCCAGATTCCGATGGGAGCCACAATCACAATGGCCAGATAGCTCAGCTTCAGATTCATCTGGCGGTACAAATTGATAAAGGCGGAAATGCAGATAATGATTGTCGTGGTGGTATCGCCGTTGAAGGCAACCACGCTGGCAACCATGACGGTGGAGAGGATGACCTTCAAAGGGTCGCCCTTTGCCTTCTTTATAAAGAACTCCGCCACCGGGTCAAAAAGTCCGACTCCCAGCATGATGTCAAAGTAGAGAATGGAGAACAGAATGGTCATGGCCGGGGAGATAACACCCCAGGATGCCTTGGCTGTCTCCGGGTCTACAGAAAAGAATACTCCCTCCTGGATCCAGGTAAACAAGTCTGAAATACTGCTGTCCGTAACCAGAATAGCAATGATCCCGAATACGAAAGGAACCAGAGTCAAGGATGTGAAAACCGACAGCTTTTTCATGGACAGCAGGACAATGAACAGAATAATCATTGCGAGTGCCAGTACCGTTAACATTTTTCTTACCCCTCCTATACATTTTGATCGTATAAAAATTCTCCCGGCGGAAGTTCTTCGTTTATTATGTTCGTTTCCCGCCTTCGTTGTAGCTAGATATTATCATATTTAGCTAAATCCCCACTATCCCTTTCTCCATAAGTTAAGGGCCCTGCCCAGTGGACAGCGCCCCGAATTTTTGTCGGTCTTCCTCTTTCTCCGCATTGAAAAATGCCTGTTCCAAAAGGACCTGTTTCTTGTACGTTTCCCCATACAATCGGACAGCCCCCCTCCGATGTCCACCTAAAAAATCACCCTCAGGCAATTTTTTAGATTTCCGTTTTTTCTCCGGTACTTTCTTTTTCCTTCTTCAGCCATTCTGCCGTTTCAAGCAGCTCTGCAGCAATCTGTTTCAGACGTTCCCAGGGAAGACCGGCAGCCTCCTCCGAACATCCATCCTCCTTTTTCTCCTCTTCTGTTCCTGAATCCTGTTCCGGCTCCAATGCGGCATACTTCTCCAGAATCTCGGCTACCAGCGGGTCCCCCTCCTCCAGAAATTTCTTCTTAAAGAGCGGGTCATTGCTGCGGTTTTCCAGATTCAGCCTTTTGCGGTACTCGGTAGGAGATTTCCGGAACGTTTCCTTAAAGCTGGTATTAAATGCCTTCAGATCGGCAAATCCGTGGGCCAGAGCAATATCCAGGATCTTCTCGTCTGACCGGCTCAAAGCCAGGGTGGCCTCCCTCAGACGGATTCTGGTCAGATAGTCGTAAAAATTAATACCCACACAGGTTTTAAACAGCTGTGACACATAGCTGGGATTGTAGCCGCTCTCCTTTGCCAGGCTGTCCAGAGAAATTTTTTTATGATAATTCTTATTGAGATACTTCATCATTCCCTGGATGGAATCCATGTTTTTCAGATTTGCCTTAAAGGCGGCAGAACGAATCTTCTCCGGAGGGAACTCCGACACAATGGTGTAGAGCAAATCGTAGAGGGAGCGCTCATACAGCAGCTTTTTCTCCGGCGTCCCTCTGCCGAAGGACAGCATCATCCGTGCCATATCCCGGCGGATCTTCTCAAAGCTCTCCCGCTGCTCCGGCCTGTCCTGAGAACACAGATGAAAAGACAGATACTCCACATTGCTGTAGTATTCCTTCAGCGATACCGGGTCCAGGTGGATCACCATGGCGATGGTATCCCCGCCCGGTGCCATGGTGGTATGTCCTTCGTTGGCGTTGATCAGGATCAGGTCCCCTGCCTCAAAAATCCGGCTGACTCCCCCGGAACAGACCTCCGCCTTCCCGGCCAGAAGCCAGAACAGCTCCAAATCCCGGTGCCAGTTGTAGTGATAGGTTCCCAGCCGGTAGACGTACTGCTCCAGCTCCACATGAGTGCTGCTCCTCTTATACTTATAGTGAAACTCCTTCATCCTCTTCCCCCTTTTTTCGATACTGGACCGGCGTCATCTGATACATTCTGCGGAACAGCCGGTTAAAATAAGACAGATTGTCAAAGCCGCAGCTCTGGGCAATCCGGGTGACCGGCTGGTCTGTGGTCTTTAAAAGACCGGCAGCCCGGAAAATGCGGTAGCTGTTCAGATATTCCACAAAAGAGACTCCCATATACTGGCGGAAATACTTCATAAAATGGGACTGGCTGTAATAGCAGCGCTCTGCCGCCTGCCGGACCGTAATCTTTTCCCCGTAATGCTCCTCAATAAAATCCAGCAGCCCCCTCATCCGCTCCCTGGTATCCCGACCGCCTCTTCGTTCCCCCGGATGCCAGGTCTCCAGGAGGGCGGACATCATCGAGAACAAAGCGCCCTTTACCCCCAGCTCATAACCATACCGCTTGCTGCGGCAGAGCTCATCCAGCCGCCCCACCCCTTCCATAAAATCCTCATATCCCTTAACGCCCGCTTCCATATGGACCGCTCCCCGACCTTTATCCATCTCCATGGGCAAAAGAAAGCGCATGCCGCAGAGGTCCTCTCCCCGTCCCAGCAGCATCTCCAGGCGGAAAATGATATTTTCGTACTCCGCCCGAACACTTTTGGACTGAAAGATCCCGTGAAGCTGTCCGGGGAAGATTACCGCCGCCTCCCCCTGGCGGATTCGGCTGGTCTGCTTGTCCACCGTTACCAGAAGCTCTCCCTTCTTTACCGCCACGATCTCCATTTCCTGATGCCAGTGAACCCGCACCTGCGGGAAATCCTGCGGGATACAGCAGGGATAGATATTAAACGGGAACTCCCTCTCCCCATGCTCCTTTGTCTCGTGAAAACCCCTGACGGACTCATACTCCGGTATCCTCATTTCTCCCTCACCTTCTGCTTTGCCGTTCCTGTTCTGATTTTGATTGTATTGTACTATATTCTCACTTCATTATGCAAGTTTTTGCCTCTTAGATCGTATATACTTAGTAACAGTTCAGGACGGCGAAGCATGAGCCGTCCGGAGCAGTCACGTATCACAGCAAAACGTCAAAACGAAAGGAACGTGCGAACATGAATCAGAAACAGCTGGAGCTGAAGCTCACCTCCCTCTGTCCCAGAAGTCTGGAAGCCTGCACTGACCAGGAGATCTACCGGGCCCTTTTGACTCTCACCCAGTCCATGGCCGGAGAAAAGAAGGAGAACAGAGAAAAAAAGAAGCTTTACTATATTTCCGCGGAATTTCTTATAGGCAAGCTTCTGTCCAATAACCTGATCAACCTGGGAATTTATTCTGATATCCGGGAAATCCTGGAGCGCAGCGGCAAGTCTCTCAGCGCCCTTGAGGAGCTGGAACCGGAGCCTTCCCTTGGAAACGGAGGTCTGGGACGCCTGGCTGCCTGCTTTCTGGACTCCATCGCCACTCTGGGGTTAAACGGGGATGGCGTAGGATTGAACTACCACTTCGGACTCTTCCGGCAGAAATTTGTCCGCAATCTGCAGCAGGAGGAGCCGGACCCCTGGCTTGAGACTCCCTCCTGGCTGAAGAAAACCGATGTCACCTATCAAATTCCTTACCGCGGATTCACCCTCACCTCCCGGATGTACGATGTACAGGTGACGGGATACCACAACCGCACCAATTCCCTCCATCTCTTCGATGTGGAGACCATCCGGGAAGATCTGGTAAAGGAAGGGATCTCCTTTGACAAAACCGATATCCGCGAAAATCTGACCCTGTTCCTTTATCCCGACGACAGCGACCGGGCCGGACGCATCCTGCGGATCTATCAGCAGTATTTCATGTGCGCCAATGCAGCCCGCCTGATCCTGGACGAAGCCATGTCCCGGGGCAGCAGCCTCCATGACCTGGCGGAGTATGCGGTCATCCAGATTAATGACACCCATCCGTCCATGATCATTCCGGAGCTGATTCGCCTTCTCACCGCAGAACACGGATTTGAGATGGATGAAGCCATCCAGGTGGTCAGCAGCATCTGCGCCTACACCAACCACACCATTCTGGCAGAAGCCCTGGAAACCTGGCCCATGGACTTTTTCAAGGAGGCAGTTCCCCAGCTGATCCCCATTATGGAGATTCTGGACGATAAGGTACGCCGGAAATGCGACGACCCTTCCGTCTATCTGATCGACCGGGATGACAGGGTTCACATGGCCCATATGGACATCCATTACGGATTTTCCGTCAACGGAGTGGCAGCTCTCCACACAGAGATCCTGAAGGATGACACCCTCCACAACTTCTATCAGCTGTACCCGGAGAAATTCAACAACAAGACCAACGGCATCACCTTCCGCCGCTGGCTCCTCTACAGCAATCCGGAGCTGTCAGACTTTATCTCCGCGCTGATTGGAGAGGGATGGAAAACCGATGCCAGACAGCTCAGGAAGCTGGACCAGCCGGAATTTCTGAAAAATGCCAAGACGCTCTCCCGGCTTCTGGCCATCAAGGACCTGAAAAAGAAGCAGCTGGCACAGTACCTGCAGGAAAACTGCCATCTTGCCGTGAACCCGGATTCCATTTTCGATATCCAGATCAAGCGGCTTCACGAGTACAAGCGGCAACAGATGAATCTTCTCTGCCTGATCCACAAGTATCTGGAGATTCGGGAAGGAAAGCTGCCTACCACCCCCATTACCGCCATCTTCGGCGCCAAGGCGGCTCCGGCCTACATCATTGCCAAAGATATCATCCACGCGATTCTCTGTCTGCAGCAGATCATTCAGGAGGATTCCAGGGTCCGCCCATGGCTGAATGTGGTAATGGTTCCAAACTACAACGTCACCCTGGCAGAGAAGCTGATCCCCGCCTGCGATCTGTCTGAGCAGATCTCCCTGGCTTCCAAGGAGGCCAGCGGCACGGGGAACATGAAGTTCATGCTGAATGGCGCCGTCACCCTGGGTACCGAGGACGGAGCAAATGTGGAGATCCACCAGCTGGTAGGCGACTCCAATATCTATATCTTCGGTGATTCCAGTCAGACGGTCATCGAGCGCTACCGCCAGGGCAGCTATTGTTCCAGGGATTACTATGAAAATGACCCGGTGATCCGCCGGGCAGTAGATTTCCTTACCGGCCCCCAGATGATGGCCGTGGGCTCTCAGGAGAATCTGGAGCGCCTTTCCAGCGAGCTGCTGAATAAGGACTGGTTCATGACCTTCCCGGATTTCCAGTCCTACCTGAAGACCAGAGAGCAGGCCTTCCTGGACTACGAGGACCGCACCGCCTGGGCTCAGAAGATGCTCATAAACATCAGCCAGGCCGGCTTTTTCTCCTCTGACCGCACCATAGAGGAATATAACCGGGATATCTGGAAATTGGATTGACCGCGGATGCCGGCAGGGCGTAAATTCCCTGCCGGCATTTTCATCTTTTACAATCTCTGTTTAAAGGAGGCGATCCATCAGCCGCCGGATTTCCTCTCCTTTTGCAAGCCCATCTGAAAAGGCAGTAGCTCCGCCGCAGGCGGTTCCGAGCTTCAGGGCATACTGGTAATCCCCTGTTTTTAAATATCCGGCCAGAAAACCTGCAGTCATGGAGTCTCCGGCTCCTACAGAATTCTTCACCTGTCCTTTGGCTGCAGCCTGTCTATAGAATGCTCCATCTTCTGCCAAAAGAAGTGCTCCCTGTCCGGCCATGGAGACCAGCACATTCCTGGCGCCCATTTTCTGAAGCCGGGAAGCGCAAGCCTTAATCTCTTCTGTGCTGTCCGCCGAAACATCCAGCAGCTCCCTCAGTTCCTGAAGGTTTGGCTTGATCACAAACGGACGCAGCGGCAGGGTGTGAAGCAGCAGCTCCCCGCTCCCATCTACCGCCGTCAGCACATCTTTTCCGGAAACCAGTTCCATCATCCGGCTATAAATATCCTGTCCCGCTGACGGCGGAACGCTGCCGGACAGTACCAGTACATCCCCCTTTTCCAACTGCTTCACCTTTTCGAACAGCGCTTCCATCTCTCCTTCCCCAATCTCCGGACCCTGTCCGTTGATTTCGGTTTCCTTATCCGACTTCAGCTTAATATTAATCCTGGATCTGCCTTCTTTTAAACGGATAAAGTCTTCCTGAAGCCCCATGGCTCTGACTCTTCTTAAAATTTCATTCCCCGTAAATCCGGCTACAAAGCCCAAAACCCGACTTTCAAGACCAAGCTCAGAGAGCACCGCAGATACATTGATCCCCTTTCCACCGCAAAATAACTGCTCATTCCTTGTCCGGTTCACCTCTCCTGTTTCAAAAGGCTCTACTCTCACCACATAATCGAGAGAAGGATTCATTGTCACCGTGTAAATCATAAATGAAAGCTCCCTTCTATACCAAATTTTTCAGTTCAAAATATTCTGCCAGAAACCGGGCGGCTCCGTCCTCCTGATTGCCCGGGCAGATAAATCCGGCCTTCTGCCTGATCTCTTCCAGTCCATTTTCCATCGCAGCGGAAACAGCGGCTGCCTCGATCATTTCCAGATCATTCTGATTATCCCCGATCGCCAGTGTCTGGGACAGGGGAATATCCAGATATCTGCACAGCCAGCGCAGCGCAGCCCCCTTAGAAGCCATGTCTGCATTAATTTCGATATTTTCAGGACCAGTGCGCATCACACGCAGTCCCTCAACCGGAAGGGGCGCATTCAGAAGCCGACGAAATAATTGTTCATCCGGAATAAGGATGCCGATTTTCAGCGGCAGGACCTCCCGTTCTCTTAAAAGCTGCCCTAAATCGCAAAAGGAATCCTCCTGAAAGTTCAAAAAAGGATAATGTGCTCTCAGCCATCCCCGATCCAGGGAGCTTTGACGAAAGGTACCCTGATCTGTGTGGATGTAAAAGCAGACCGGAAAATTTTTCAGATAGTCTGAAATCTGTACCGCCTGTTTCCGCTCCAGCGGCCAGGAAGCCAAAACTTGATTCTTCTTGATGTCTTCAATATAAGCACCATTGGCACATATAGCATAGGAAATCGATGGAAGCGTCAGAATATTTTCAGTCAGCCCTTCCCTGACACGGCCGGTGGCGGGTACCAGGATCACTCCGCGGTCCGCCAGGCACCCAAGTACCCTGAGCGTATATGCACTTAGCGTTTTATCCTCCCGAAGAAGGGTTCCATCCATATCCAAAGCTGCCAGACGAATGTGATGCGCATTCATTGGAAAATACCTCCTGCCTGATTCATTTTTGCATCTAAATCCAGTTTAGCACAAATAAAGCCGGAAAGTGTCAGCTTTTGTGTCGAAAGAGAATCCGTTACCGCGGAATCTGCCGCGTCTAGTGATGAAGATGCGCATAAAGTGGCGGAATCAGCTGAAAAGTGTTTCTCTTTTCCTCAAAAAACGTATAATGAGAACGTACCCAAAAATCTGCCATAGGAGATGATGAAATGGTCAGTACCAAGGAAGAAGTTTACAGCTATCTGGAACAGATCAGCCGTGACTTTGTCATACAGGATTTAAAACGCTTTACAGCCAATGACATCAGTGAAACCCTGAATATTTCCAGAAATCTGGCCAGCCAGTATCTCAATGAGCTGGTCAAGGAAAAACGGGCTATCAAAGTAAACTCCCGTCCGGTCTATTTTTTTCACAAACACAACGTGGAGCTGTCCATACAAGTCTTATTTGATACCTGCGTCTTTTCAGGTCTGGATGAGTTCATCCTGAAAGCTGCCAGTCAAAACTCATGCAAAGACTTTCAGAAAGCCATCGGCCATTACCTGAGTTTAAGTTCCTGCGTAGAACAGTGCAAAGCTGCTGTTCACTATCCGCCAAACGGTCTCCCTGTCCTGTTCTGGGGAGCCCCCGGGACGGGAAAATCCTTTCTGTCCCGCCTGATGTTTGAGTATGGGAAAAATCAGCGTGTGCTGGGGCCTGATGCCAGATACATTGCGGTGGACTGCGGAGAATATGCCCAGGACCAGAGGAAATTCCTTCAGAATCTCTGTGGGACCAGCGCCCAGAAGGGTTGGCTGTCAGAAGCAGATAAAGGAATGCTGTTTTTAGATGATATTGACCGCATCTCTGTAGAAAGTCAGGAGGCGATCCTTTCCTATCTGTCTTCCGGCCAATACCGGATCGCAGACACTGGGGAAATGAAGCGTTCTGAAGTACGCCTGGTATTTTCAGCCAGCCGCCCGCCGGAAGAAGCCCTCTTTAAAGGGCTGGCCAGAAGAATTCCTATCGTCATCCCAATCCCGTCCCTCAGCGAACGGACCGTGGAAGAAAAAGAGGAGATGCTGGTTTCCTTCCTCCGGCAGGAAGGAAGGCGCATGGGGGTGGAGGTATCTGTCAGCAGACAGGCATTCAGCTGCCTTATGGAATATCCCTTTGAAAATAACATAGATGAGCTGAAAGCGTGCATCACCAGCTGCTGTGCCAATGCCTACATGGAGAAAGGTCCGGAGGGCCTTCAGATTCAAACCTACCACCTGCCGGACTATATTCTCAGCGGCCTGAAGCTGGACATGGATGTAAAAGATGAATCCCTGATCCGCATCAGCGCATACAATCGGGACAGCTCCCTGGAACAGGCGGTTTCCTTTTTCCAGATGATCCTGGATGAATACCAGGATTTTCAGGGTGGAACACAAAATCTGGAGGCCATGATTCAGGCTATTGAGCTTCACATAAAAGACTACTACGATTACCTGATCTACAGCCAAAAACTAACGAACACCCGGATTGCCACCTATGAACATCTGATCAATCAGATTTTCCAGTCGGTGGGAGAAACCTACGGATTTTTTATGCCGAAAAAGCACAGCTATCTTTTGGCACGCTGTCTTTATATCCAGCAGAGAGGGGAACACATCCTCTCCCGTTGGACCAAGGAAAATCAGGAGGCTGCCGGAGGACTGCTGGGTGTCATCAGCCAGAGCCTTCCCAGGGAATCCGTGATTATGCGCAGGATTACCGGATTGATCCGCAGAAATCTGGATATTGAAACAGATACCATCAACCAGCTGCTTCTGCTGCTGGGGATCAAAAGCCAGAGTCAGTCTATCCCCATGAATATGACCGCCGGCATCATTTTAAGCCATGGTTATTCCACAGCTTCCAGCATCGCAGATGCAGCCAACCAGATTATCGGCAAAAAGGTCTTTGAGGCGATTGATATGCCGCTGGATGAAAAAAGCCAGGATATTGCAGCGGTCCTGGAAAAATATATCGAACGCTATATTGCCAGCCGGGACATTCTGCTTATGGTGGATATGGGCTCTCTGGAACAGATCAACCAGGAGTTAAAATGTTTGTCCGATATCAATATCGGCATCATCAATAATATCTCCACCGCTTTGGCCGTGGACATTGGAATCGGGATTACCAGCGGTCAGGATATGGAAGATATCCTGTGCCAGGCCAGCCAGAACAATGTATGTACCTACCGTATTATCCGAAATGTGCGGAAAGAGGATGCCATTCTCTTCTGCGGTGAAAATGGACTGGACATGGCAGACCGCATCAAAGACATGATTCAGAAAAGCTTTGAAGGCCCCATTCCGGTTCAGTTTATCAGCTGCGATTATTACCGTCTGGCCCGAAACGGCCGTCAGGAATCCGTATTCGGCACCTGCCAGGTAAAATGCATCATTGGACTCGTTAACCCGGAAATTGAGGGAATCCCCTTTATTGCTCTGGAAGACATGATCTCCATGAATGCGGCAGATCAAATCCGGCAGATATTCAGCGAATATATGGACAACTGTCGGCTGGAATCTTTTATACAAAACCTGCTGAAAAATTTCACTCTTCAGAATGTGGTAGAATCCATTACCATATTAAATCCAGCCAAGCTTCTGGATGAGGTAGAACAGTTGGTAGAGGGACTTCAGCAAATTACTGGTCAGAGAATTGACCAGCGTGTTATCACAGGGCTGTACGTCCACCTCTGCTGCGCCGTAGAAAGACTGGTAACGAAAACTGCCATTGAGAATTATCCGGATCTGGAAAGCTTCCAAAAGGAGCATTCGGAATTTATCGGCCAGGTAAAAGAATGTTTCCTGGACATTGCCAGCCATTACAAAGTAGAACTGCCGGTAAGCGAAATCGCTTATCTGTATGATTACATTCACCTGCATTCCAAAAACAAAACCTTGACCAGGGATTTGCCTCAGAGCACCTGGGAGGACGAATAGAGGAGGAACTATTTATGGGAATTACATTAGCAAGAATCGACAACCGTCTGCTGCACGGAATTGTAGCGACCCAGTGGGCAGGAAAATCCGGCGCCCAGCGAATTATGATCATTGACGATGAGGTCGCCCAGAATGAGCTGACCAAGGCCAGCATGAAACTGGCACGTCCTACCGGAATGGCCATCTCCATCATCACGCTGGAAAAAGCCATTACCAACTTCAAAGCCGGAAAGTACAATGACCACAACGTTTTTCTGATCGTAAAAAAGCCTCAGACTCTGACAGCTCTGACGCGGGAGGGGGTGAAGATACCGGAGCTGGTTGTAGGGGGAACCGTAAAGCCCAAGGATGAAGGAAGCGCTGTGAAGCTTTACCAAAGGGCTTACGCTACACCGGATGAAATTGAGGCGTATAAGGAACTGAAGGCGGGGGGAACTAATATCTATGCCCAATACGTGCCGGCAGATTCCATCATTAATCTGGATGAATTTTTAAAATAATCGCTTTTTAACAAGAGGAGGGTATGAATCATGAGTTTAGCTGCTTGGCAGATTATTGCCTTAATACTGGTAGCGGCCTTTATTAATGTGGACAAAAAAGGACTTTCCCTGACTCACGGCAGACCGGCCATTGTCGGACTAATCTGCGGCCTGATATTAGGTGACGTAAACAGCGGCCTGTATATCGGCGGTACCTTTACCCTGATGTCCCTGGGCGTTGCAGCCATCGGCGGTTCATCTGTGCCGGACTACGGTGTCGCCACGATTATTGCCTGTGCATTCGCCAAAACCACCGGCCAGGGTCCGGAAGTTGGACTGACCATTGGACTTCCAATTGGTATGCTGGGTGTGCAGATGGATGTTCTCTACAAAATATGCAATTCCTTCATCGCACAGAAGGCCCAAAAGTATGCCAATGCACGGGAATTTAAAAAGATGTACCGGCTGCTGCTTATCTGCCCGGTCATGGTTGCCGTATTTATGTCTTTCCCCACCGCGGTGGCTCTGACCGTAGGCGCCCCTGTTGTACAGGCAATTCTGGATGTACTGCCGGCCTGGGTAACAGGAGGTCTGGCCCTGGCAGGAAAACTGCTTCCAGGTCTCGGTATTGCCATGCTGCTGCACTATATGCCTGCCAAGAAGTACTTTAACTACATTCTCATCGGCTTTGTGCTCAGCGCTTACATCGGCGTGCCGGTACTGGGCATAGCTCTTCTGGGCGTAGCCCTGGCCTATAAATTCTATCAGGATAATGAAGCAAGACAAACTATGGGATTCGCGGGAGGATTAGAAGATGAGTAGAGAACCAGTATTAACAAAAAAAGACTGTGTGAAGGGCGCATGCAGATGGTCGCTGATGGCTGTTACAACCTTTAACTATGATACTCAGCTGGCCCCCTCTGTGGTATTCGGCATCGGACCGCTGCTGAGAAAGATTTACCCCGACGATGATGACTATGTAGCGGCACTGAACAACCATTTCCGCTATTTCAATACCCATCCCTGGATTGCCAATCTGGTACTGGGAGCAACTCTGGCCCTGGAGGACAAGGAGGGCATCTCAGCTTCAGATGCAGTTCAGAACATCAAAGTCAGCCTGATGGGTCCCCTGGCCGGTGTGGGAGATACCCTGATCTGGACCCTGCTTCCCGCAATCCTCGGCTCCATCGCAGGCTATATGGCATAGGAAGGCAATCCGGTTGGAACCATCCTGTGGCTTCTGACCAATGTGGTATTTATCATTATCCGCACCCAGCTAATGTGGATTGGTTATAAAGAAGGCACCAGGCTGATCACTAAATTCGGAGCCAAAATTTCTCAGATTACGGATGCCGCTTCCGTTTTGGGATTGACTGTTATCGGCTCCCTGGCTGCCACCGTTGTAACCGCAGGCACTCCCCTTACATTCCAGATGGGAGAAGTCAACATGGCAGTATCTGAACTGTTGGATCAGATTCTTCCTTCCATGATATCGGTTCTGACAGTCTGGGCTCTCTACAAGCTTATCGGACGCAAGGGAATGAAGATTACCACCATTATCCTTCTGGTGATCGTCTTCTCACTTATATGCTCTGCATTTGGAATTCTGGCATAAGGAAGGTGAACCCATGATTGAGGTAAGTGCAGAAAAAATTGATATTACACCGGATTTTCCCATGTATATGAGAGGATATGCCATGCGCACCGGCAAATCCATCGGCGTTCTAGACCGGCTTTATTCCCGGATCCTGGCGCTGCGCATTGACGGCCAGACCTTTCTGTGGATTACGCTTGATCTATGCCGGCTGGAACCGGAAATCACAGACTACATGCGCCGGGTTCTGTCTGCCAAACATTCCATTCCAATGGAGCAGATCGTCATCTCCACCATCCATACCCATTCTGCCCCTGACATCAGTTTTGAGGACCAGGGGGAGGACAGAAATCACAGAAAAGCCCGCTATCGGGATCTGATGATCCGTAAAACTTTTGAAGGGGTAGATATCTGCTTTGACCGGGGTTTCCTCGAAGTCAGCCCATATATGGTGAAAGGCCAGATCCAGGGGGTGTACGGCAACCGAAATTACAAGGACAAACCTTCTGACAAAGAAGTGAACCTGATCCTGTTCCGGAATGAAAACCATGTGGCGGCCGGAATTTTCCAGTTCTCCTGCCATCCTACAGTTCTGGGAATCCACAACATGAAGCTCAGCTCTGACCTTCTGGGCAACGTGGGAAAGGCCCTGGACGAAAAGTATCATACTACCTTCATCACCATTCAGGGTGCCTGCGGAGACATGGGCAACCGCCAGTACCGGCAGGGGAACGATGAGCAGGAACTCTGGAGAGTACGAAACCAGATCATGGAACAGATTGACGGCTTCGCCCTTCACGAAGAACCCATCCGCCTGGAAAAGATTCAGGTGAAAACCACACAATACCGGGTGTACCACACCTATGATATTCCGGAAATCCGTCGGCAGATTGAAGAAGATGAGAGGAAGCTTGCGGAAGCTGCAACAGAGGATGAGCGGAAGCTTCTCTGGTCCGGCATCCGGCATTTAAAGGAAAAAGTGGAGCAAGGCGGTGTAGATGTAACCTTGAAATCCCTGATCTTCCATCTGGGCGACCTGGATATCGTAACAGTTCCCGGCGAACTGTTCTCCGCCTTCGGACTTCAGCTAAAACAAGCGATGAAAGGAAAGCTGCGGATCGTATGGGGATATGCCAACTACAGTGCCGGCTATATCGTGGAGAAGGACGAATTCGGAAAAGGCTACGAAAGCATGTCCACACCTTTTCCTCAGGGTGAGGCGGAAAAATACGTAGAACAACTAATAGAGGAGCTGCAGAAATAGTTTATGAGAAGATATGTCATTGCATCCCACCATCGGCTGGCCAAGGGTTTAAAAGACACTCTGGAGTTTTTAACCGCCCGCCGGGACATCCGGGATATTAACGCCTATGTAGATGACCAGGATCTGGATGAGCAGATTCAAAGCGTATTCTCATCTTTTTCCCCGGAAGATGAGGTAATCATCATGACCGATATGCTGGGCGGAAGCGTAAACCAGCATTTCTGCCCCTATATGAGCGAAAAATGCCACCTGATCTGCGGGATCAGCCTTCCCTGTGCATTAAGCCTGGTCCTGATTCCTGACAACCTGCCTCTGACCCGGGAGGGACTCCACCAGATTGTGGAGGATTCCAAGAATCATCTGATCTATGTCAATGAGTATGAGGCAGCAAACGATCCGAAAGATGAATAGCGAACTCCCCTCTGCCGCAAAGTGTCCGCAGAGGGGAGTTTTTTTAATCTTCATCCGTTGACGCCTCTATTGTTTTTTCCCAGGAAATAGCATATAATAACCACATTGAAACCAAAAACATCTGTATTTAAGGAGGCGACACACATGAAGCTGCTTCACTACCTGCTGGGAATTCTCAGCGCCTTCTGCCTGATCTTTATTCTGCTGATTACTTCCGTGGAGGCGGTGGTATACTGGACTCCTGGCTACTTTGAAAAGGAATACGAAAAATACCAGGTTCTGGACCACCTTCCCGCCATGACCATGGAGGATTTGCTGGAAGTAACCGATGAGATGATGGATTACCTCCGGGGAGACCGGGAGGACCTGCACATCACCACCACCCTGGACGGACAGGAGCGGGAATTTTTCAACGAACGGGAAATCGCCCATATGGAGGATGTGCGTGACCTCTTTGTACAGGCCATTTTTCTCAGGAAAGTCTGCCTGGGGATCATCGTCCTCTCCGTGATGCTCATGATACTGTTAAAAGCCAGGATTTCCAGGGTCCTTCCCGCCTCTCTCTGTATCGGGACAGGCCTGTTCTTCGGCCTGGCGGCGGTGCTGGCAGCCATTATTTCCACAGACTTTACCAAATATTTCGTCATTTTCCATCAAATCTTTTTCGACAATGACCTGTGGATTCTGGACCCCAGAACGGATTTGCTGATCAACATTGTGCCGGAGGGATTCTTTATGGACACCGCCGCCCGCATTGCGGGCGCCTTCTGTGGCTCTGTTCTGATCGTATTTGCCCTGTCCCTTTTCCTCTTAATCCGCAGCCGGCAAAAAAGCAAAAGCGCCTCCAGCTATCCAGAAGTCAGCGCGGGCGCCTGATCTTGCAGGAGTATTAAATATGATGAAACGCATTTTTACCCTCTGCCTCATTTTTTCCCTTCTCCTCTGTCCTATGACCGCTGACGCCGCAGTCAGCTGGCCTGAAAATGCCTCTATTCAGGCAGATGGAGGAATTGTTATTGAAGCGGACACCGGAACCGTTCTCTATGGAAAGAATATTCACGAAACCTACTATCCCGCCAGCATCACCAAGATCCTCACCGCCCTGATCGTCCTGGAGCACTGCGACCTGGATGAGATGGTCACCTTCTCCCACGATGCAGTTTACAATGTAGAGGAAGGGAGCAGCAGCGCCGGGATCGATGAGGGGGATGAGCTGACGGTCCGGGACTGTCTCTACGCCCTCCTCCTGGCCTCCGCCAACGAGAGCGCCAATGCCCTGGCTGAGCATGTAGCCGGCTCCCGGGAGGCCTTTGCGGACCTGATGAACGAGAAGGCTGAGAGCCTGGGATGCCAGGACAGCCATTTTGCTAATCCCAGCGGACTGAACAATGAGAATCACTATACCTCAGCCTATGACATGGCCCTGATTACCCGGGCCGCCATCGAAAATCCCACCTTTGTGGAAATCAGCGGTTCCCGCACCTATCGGCTTTTCGGATTAAAACGTGCTCCCATCGAAGAATATCCGGACGGATTTCCCATCGCCAACCACCATCGGATGTGTATTCAAAATACTGAGGTCTATTATCCCGGCGCTTTCTGCGGAAAAACCGGTTACACTTCTCTGGCAGGCAATACCCTGGTGACCTGTGCCGAACGGAACGGCATGACGCTGATTGCCGTAGTGCTCAACGGCCATCAGACACATTACTCCGATACAAAAACCCTCCTGGACTTTGGATTTGACAATTTCCAATCTCTTCGAGTATCTGATTATGAAACCAAATATACCTCTATCACCAATGACATGTTAATCGGAGGAATTCCCTCCGGTGAAGGAATTTCCCTTACCCTCAGTCAGTCGGATTCCATTATTGTCCCCAAAACTGCCGCCTTCTCCGACGCTCAGGCTTCTTTAAATTACGATCTGCCTTCCTCGGCCCCCTCCGGAGCCGTGGCCCAGGTCCGCTATACTTATGAGGACCGTTATGTGGGCTGTGCTTACCTTTGCCGGAGAGAGGATGCCCGGGCGGCAAATCCTTCCGCCGCCATGGCGGAACATGCCATAACGGAAGATACGGCGGCAGAAATGGAAAGCCCGGCGCAGGAGCCGCTTTTAGCTGAGAGCTCAGCTGCGGCCTCCGCTTCGGAGGAGACCCAGCCGCAGATTGAAGAGCACAAAGATTCCGCTCTCAATATCCGTATTCCGGCGGGAGCGGCGGCCATTTTCGGCGCCCTGGTATCCCTGGGCGTCATCAGCGCTATTGTCATTACCCTACGCAGCCGGCGTATACAGCAGCAGGAATCCGACCAAATTCGCCGTCATCAACGCCATCGTGAACGGATGGATGATGTCAGCTACTCTTCCTCGGAGTTTGGCCGGATAATGGAACAGTATCGTTCCTACACCACTACCACCTACACCAAACGGCCCAGCCGCAGTCGGCGCAGGCGATTTCCTTTTAGGAAAAGATAAATTTCTCCCATAAAAAATGCCCTCTTTGCAGGGCATTTTTTATGGGGTTCTCCTTCTCTTTTTCTGCCGGATATGATTCCGGGTATTTCGCTTCTTTCTCCCTTCCTCGTGTTTCTGGCGGATGAAATCCGCCTCCTCCTCCGTAGCCGGCTTCATGGTCTTAATCACATAGGTGCCGCCGTACTCTTCCCTGCGCACCCGGATCTTCCCCCTTACCAAGCCGTGTTCCGGGCAGACCGCAAGGCCATAGCAGGATCTCTGCCCCAGCGGGAACCAGCGCACCTTTTTTCTCAGCATCCGGTTGCACACCGGGCATACCATGTCCGTCACCACTTTATCCTGCAGGGCTTTTTCCCGGTCAGGGAATATAATGGACACATATTTGGTGTAATCGGGGAATCTTAAAAATACTTCCTCCTCCCTGGAAACCGGAAGGCGGTAATAATCCACCGATACATAGGGGCGCACCTTCTGAAAATCCATCCGCGCCAGAATCCGCCCCGTATACCGGGCGTCATCCAATGCCTGGTGGAAGGGCTCGTCGCTTTCCAGCCCCTGGTCCGCAACCGCCTGGTCCAGGGACAGCTTCGTCTTTCCGTCCCCATAGAGAAGGCAGTAAAGCTTCTGGGCATCGTAGTAGAGCAGGGGCCGTGGAAACGGGCTTTCCACCTGATAATAGGTCATATTCCGCTGCAGTTCCGTCAAATCCATAGAACCCCAGGTGACGAACCGGCAGTCCTTCCCGCACCAGTTAAAAAATTCTCTCGCCGCCTGAGAAAAAGTCAGCCCCGACTGCTTCAGCCGCTCCGGATCCATATGGGTCACTTCCAAAATCTTGTAATGAAGCTCCGGATAAACCTGGGGCCGGATTAGCCGGTGGAACTCTCCCACTTCCCGAAAATCTTCATCTAATTTCACTGCCCCGATTTCCATAATCTCAAAGGGCAGGTGCTCTACCTTTCCCTCCCGTCCATCGGGGCACTGATTCCATTCCAAATCCAAAACAATATAATTCATTCTTTCATCCTGTCTATGTTCTAAAACACTCAGGCGAAGCCGCCTCAAATTGTTTCCTACATTGTAACATACCAGGATTCTGATGAAAAGAGGGAGAAAAAGGAGGGAAAACCGCGACAGCCCTTAATTCAGCCCTGCCCTGCGCAGTTCCCAGGCAATGTGGGCGCTTTCTTCCAGTTCTTCCAGACAATAAAATGCGTCCATATTGGATTTTCCAGGCACTATGGGGCCATGGTTTTTCAGGAGAAATCCATCGCTCTTTCCCACTCTCTCCCGAAAAGCCTCAAAAAGAGCCGGGGAGCCGGGTTTTTCATAGGGAATCAGTCCCACGGAACCCAGCTTCATTCTCAAATAAGGAGTGTGGTCCGGTATACAGTCCTCCTGGGCGGCAGCCGGTACAAAGCTCCACAGCACGCTGTAAAGGCTGTGGACATGAATCATCCCCCCGTCTGAGAGCCGTCATGGCTTCCGCGGCAATCTCGTGGCTGAATACGGCCTTCTTTCCCATCTCTTTCAAAATTTCTTCAATCTGCTCCTGAGTCTTTGGCGCCCTCATGCTGCGCTATCTCGGCTATGAACATGAGGCTTCCGTAGTGGAGGACAGCGTCCGCCATGTGCTGATTCACACGGACTGCAGGACGAAGGATTTGGGAGGAAAAGCCACCACAACGGAATTTACGCAGGAGGTCATCCGTCAGGTGAAAGAACGAATCTGAAAGAATAGGGGGGATTTTATATGTCATTAGCTCTGTTAGGCTACTTAACCGTTATTGTTTTTCTCATTGTCATCTGCTCAAAAAAGTTGAGCCCGCTGGTCAGCATCATCGCGGTACCCATCATCTTCGGCTTTATCGGCGGATTTGGAATGGAAACCTTTGATTTCGCATTAACGGGAATCAAAGGAGTTACCTCCACCTTCTCCATGATTCTCTTTGCCATCCTATACTTCGGAATCATGGTATCCGTAGGCCTTTTCGACCCCATGGTGGATAAAGTGCTGACGGCAGTGAAAGGCGACCCGCTGAAGATTATGGTGGGCTCCTCTCTCCTGGCAGCGGTTGTCTCCTGCGGCGGCGACGGCTCCACCACCTTCCTGGTGACCTGCACCGCTATGGTTCCAATCTTTAACCGCTTGAAGATGAACAAACTTTATCTGGCCTGCGTGGTCATTATGCAGAATACCATTCTGAATCTTCTTCCCTGGGGCGGCCCCATGGCCCGTGTGATTTCCGTCATGAATGTAGATGCCGGCAGACTCACCGCCATGATGGCTCCCGGTATGGCTGCAGGCATACTCTACAGCCTGGCAGTTGCCTATTATCTGGGATTAAAGGAAAGAAAACGCTTAGGCATCAGCAATCTGGGGCTGGATATCGAATCCCTGAAGGTGCCTGTTTCCGAGAAGGAATCGGCCTTCAAGCGCCCCCGCCTCATCTGGATTAACCTAATCCTCACCATTATCGTAGTGGCGGTTATGCTGCTTGGCCTAATCCCCTCCACTATGTGCTTCGCCGTAGGCTGCCTGTTCGCCCTGACCATCAACTTCCCCAATTTGAAGGAGCAGCGCAAGGTCATCAGCCAGAACGCAGGCGAAATCCTCAATGTGGTAATCATGGTAATCGGCGCAGGCGTCCTTATGGGCGTACTGAACGAAACCGGTATGTCCAATGCCATCGGCCAGCACCTGGTCAGCCTGATGCCCGAGTCCATGTCCAAATATTTCGGCATCGTTATCGCCTTTATCAGCGCTCCCGGAACCGTTGCATTGAGCAATGACGCATTCTACTATGGCGTTATGCCGGTTCTGCGTGAAACCGCTCTGGCCTACGGCTTTACGGACCTGCAAATCGCCTTCGCCTCTATGATTGGTCAGGCCTATCATCAGTTAAGTCCCCTGGTAGCGGCAATTTACCTGCTCATCGAGCTGACTGACATTACACTGGACAAATATCAGCGCTACCTGTTCCTCTGGTTCACAGGATTGTTTATCATCTATCTGGCCTGGGGACTCATCAGCGGCGGACTATTGCCTGCAGTCTAAATCTTGTCATATCCTTATCATATGGAAAACCGGGAAGAAACGCTTTTCACTGCGCCTCTTCCCGGTTTTTTCGTACTTTTCTTTATTTCTGCTCTCTTCTATTTCCCATGGGTCTGCCCCACTTCATGTCCGCCGCAGCCCCCATGGCAGCCGTGGCAGCCTCCCGGGCATGCCCCGCAGCCCTTTCCCGCTTTCCGGTCCCGGATAATGGAGCGGATGGCCAGGCACACCGCCGCAATCACAATCAGCAATATGATAATGGTCGATAAATTTTCCATCAGAAATGTCATATCTGCGCACATCCTTTCGCAAAAGTTAGTTCTTTCTAACCCTCGAATCCAGCTTAACACTTCTTGCACTTTTTGTCAAGAAGAGGAACCGCGGTTTTTTCCCATTTGTCCAATCAGTTCCCATTTGAACTTTTTTTCAAAGTATGCTACACTTTGTAATAGCTAACCAGCAAAAACTGTTTTGAGGGAGAGATGGAATTTGAAAATTCAGGAATCAGCAGAAAACTATCTGGAAACCATTTTGATGCTTGGACACACCAAGCCCCATGTGCGCTCCATTGATATCGCCAACGAACTGGACTTCTCCAAGCCCAGCGTCAGCGTTGCCATGAAAAATCTCCGGCAGAACGGTTACATTCAGGTGGACGGCAACGGCTATATCACCTTAACCGACGCCGGACGAAAAATCGCGGAAACCATGTATGAACGCCACACCATGCTGTCCAGCTGGCTGGTCTACCTGGGCGTAGACCAGAAAACCGCCGTGGAGGACGCCTGCCGGATGGAACATGTGCTGAGTGCGGACAGTTTTGAGGCCATCAAACGCCATATCACCTCCTGCAAGGAGCTTTCACCGGATATGTATGTAGCCAAATAGAAGAACCGTAAAGCAGGCCACGGAAGGAGGATTCACTTATGTTAAAGGAGCTTGTTAAAAAATGCCGCACCTACCGGCGGTTTTATCAAGAAGTTCCCATTTCCATGGAAGAACTGACCGATTTGGTGGACACGGCCCGGCTTACCGCAAGCGCGTCCAACCTGCAGCCTCTGCGCTACAAGCTGGTCAACGAGCCGGAACTCTGCGCTCAGATTTTTCCCCATCTGCGCTGGGCGGGAGCTTTAAAAGACTGGGACGGACCAGAGGAGGGCGAACGGCCTTCCGCCTACATCGTCATCGCCGGAGACCCGGCTGTTTCCAAAAACCGCCTCTATGATGTGGGCATTACCGCCCAGACCATCATGCTGGCTGCCGTGGAGAAAGGATACGGAGGCTGCATGATGTTAAGCTTTGAGCGGACAGCTCTGTGCCGCATTTTGAACCTGGATTTGGAGCGTGCCTTCCCGGAACTGGTGCTGGCTTTGGGGAAACCGAAGGAGCAGGTGGAAATCGTTCCCGTTGGAGAAGACGGCTCCACCACCTACTATCGGGATGAGAATCAGGTGCATTATGTTCCCAAACGGCAGTTGAAGGATGTGCTGCTGTAACCGCACACAATCGAATCTTTGGCAAAAAGATCCCCCGGAATTGTGCTTCTCTTTGAAACCGCAGTTTCCGGGGGATATTTTATGCCGTTTTTCCTTGTTACTCCGCCTTCAGCGCCCGCATAGCATTGATAATGGCAATGACGGAAACGCCCACATCGGCGAACACCGCCTCCCACATATTGGCAACGCCGAAAGCGCCCATTCCCAGAACAATCAGCTTCACCCCGAGGGCGAAGACGATATTCTGCTTCACAATCCTCATGGTCTTTCTGGAAATCCGGACAATGGAGGCGATTTTGGACGGGTCGTCGTCCATCAGCACCACATCCGCTGCCTCGATGGCCGCATCCGAACCCATACTCCCCATGGCGATTCCGATGTCCACCCGGCTTAATACGGGAGCGTCGTTAATCCCATCGCCCACAAAAGCCAGCTTCCGGCCTTTTTCCTGCGCCGCCAGCAGCCGTTCTACCTGAGCCACCTTATCCTCCGGCAGCAGCTGGGTATAAACCTCATCCAGACCCAGCTCCTTCGCCACCGCCTCTCCGGCCTCCTTCCGGTCGCCGGTCAGCATGACAGTGTGGCGAACGCCTACCTCCTTCAGTTCCCGGATCGCAGCAAAGGCCTCTTCCTTGATTCCATCCCGGATAACAATAGAGCCGGCGAACGTTCCATCCACTGCCAGATAAACCACCGTTCCCGGGGCGGGACAACTTTCATAGGGAATCTGGTTCTCCTTCATGAGCTTGGAATTTCCGGCCAGGACCCGATGTCCGTCCACCACGGCCTCCATGCCCCTGCCCGCAATCTCCCGGTTCTCTCCAATGCGGCTGCGGTCCGGCTCCTTCCCATATGCCTCCAGAATGGACCTGGAAATAGGGTGGTCCGAGTAGCACTCTCCATAGGCCGCCAGTTCCAGCAGCTCCTCCTCCTTCATGGAAACGGGATTTAACTGTGAAACCTTAAACTCGCCCTTTGTGAGCGTGCCCGTCTTGTCAAATACAATGGTATCCATCTGAGACAACGCTTCCAGATAGTTGCTGCCCTTTACCAAAACCCCCTTGCGGGAGGCTGCGCCGATTCCGCCGAAGAAGCTCATGGGGACGGAAATGACCAGCGCGCAGGGACAGGAGATAACCAGGAAAGTGCATGCCCTCCGGACCCACTCGGTCCAGGGCTGTCTTAAAATCAAAGGCGGCAGAACCGCCAGAATTACGGCTCCAATTACCACAATAGGCGTATAATACCGGGCAAACTTGGTGATAAAGTTCTCCACCTTCGCCTTTTTGCTGCTGGCATTCTCCACCAGTTCCAGGATTTTCGCCACCGTGGAATCGTCAAATTCCTTTGTGACCTCCACCCGCAGAAGCCCGCTTCCGTTGACGCAGCCGCTGATAATTTCATCTCCGGTCCGCACCCGGCGGGGCACCGACTCTCCCGTCAGGGCGGAGGTATCCACCATGGACTCGCCGAAAACCACTTTGCCGTCCAGGGGAATCCGCTCCCCTGCCTTTACCACGATAACGTCTCCCACGGAAACGTCATCCGGGTCCACCTGCTTTAAGACCCCATCTTCCTCAATGTTGGCGTATTCCGGGCAGATATCCATCAGTTCCGTAATGGACTGACGGGAACGGTTGACCGCGTAGCTCTGGAACAATTCTCCCACCTGGTAAAAGAGCATCACCGCCACGCCCTCGGAATATTCCCCAACGCCAAAGGCGCCGAAGGTAGCCACTGTCATAAGAAAATTCTCGTCAAAGACCTGGCCGTTGCGGATATTTCGCACAGCCCGGTAAAGAATATCCCAGCCAACCAGCAGATAGGGAATCAGATACAGAAACAGCCAGAGCAGGGAATCCCTGGGGGCAAACGATTCCATATGCTGCAAGATTGCTAAAGGTATATAAATAATAAAGGTTGCGATAATCCTTAATCTCATGGTCTTTTGCTTCTCGGTCATAACGGTTTTCCATCCTTTCCCATAGCCAGCGGCTACGGTTCAACTCTCCCTTAATCTTACCGGTTAATCACGCAGTCCGGCTCTACCTTCCGGCAAACCTCCACTACCTGCTCCATAATCTGGTCGAACCGGTCGTCATCCGCCTCAATGGTCATTTTCTGCATCATAAAGCTCACATTGGCGTCCTTTACGCCTTCAATCTTTTTAATGGCCTCCTCCATCTTTGCGGCACAGTTGGCGCAGTCCAGATCTGTCAGCTTAAATTTCTTTTTCATAGTTAATATCCTCCTCTTATTTGAAAAAATCATACCTATTCGTTAATATGTTCCATCCCCTGATTGATAATGGTTCTCACATGTCCGTCCGCCAGGGAATAAAACACTGCCTTTCCCTCTCTGCGGCTTTTAACCAGGCGGTTCTGCTTTAAAATTTTCAGTTGATGGGATATAGCCGACTGGTTCATATTCAGCAACTGGGCAATATCGCATACACACATCTCCGCCTCAAACAATACATACAAAATCTTGATTCTGGTGGAATCTCCAAAAACCTTAAAAATTTCCGCCAGATCATAGAGCTTATCCTCCTCGGGCATCCGCTCGTTCACCGCCTTCACCACGTCCTCATGGACCTGATAAAAATCACAGCGCTCCACATCCGTTAATGCCATCTCATCCCCTCTTTCTTTTTTGTACATTTCATCATATGAACATTCATTCATTTGTTATGGCTCTATTATAAACCTTACACCCAAAATGTCAATAGCGGTTCGGGGAAATTTTTCTCAAAAGCAAAATAAGGCTCCGAGTCAAAATATTCAATTCAAGGCTATTACAAATTTGTTATAGCATGTACAAAATATATAAATTTGCTTTTGCAAATCTCTGATTATATAATAAAATAAACAAACAAAGCTGGCGCCGCCTTGTTTGTCTACTATATCACCGCATATGTGCCACTCTTGCGGCAGGTTTCTAAGAACAGGAGGAACATTTCTTGAAAATCAATATTGTACCATTCGCGGAAGTGATTTGTCAGAAAAAGCTGGGAGTTCACCACGTACTTGTCCATCACAAAGGACAGCTTTCAGCTGCCTTTCATTTTCAGCCTACAGACCGGAGAGCTGAAATTCACTCCGCTACCAAAAGCGTTGTAAGCCTCGCTGCCGGAATGGCTATAGATGAAGGTCTTTTCACGCTGGATACCCGTCCCACGGATATTCTCTCCAAATATGTGCCGGATACTATTGACCCGGCATGGCATCAGGTTACCGTAAAGCATTTACTGACCATGAGCAGCGGACATGACCGAAAACTGATGGACGGCTATTCGCTGACTCCCGGAGCCACCAACCGGGATGATCTGGAAAATAAAGACTGGGTAAATTATACATTTTCTCAAGATTTAGATTTGGAGCCAGGACAAAAATTCGTTTATAATAATTCCTGTCCCCATCTGATTTCCAGAATGATTATCGAGCTTACTGGTGAAAATCTCATTGATTGGCTGCGTCCCAGGCTGTTTGATCCTCTGGAAATCCACAATCCCCAATGGGGTACTGATCCTTTGGGCTACACCTGCGGACCTGGCGGGCTTCATCTGAGTACTGAGGAATTCTCCCGTATATCCCTTCTCTATCTTCAGCAGGGACAGTGGAACGGGAAGCAGCTGATCTCAAAGGAATATATGTCTCAAGCCGTCAGCCGGCAGATTGAAAATGCCGCACCCGGTAAGATCTGCACGGATGATTCCACTGCCGGTTACGGTTATTTGATCTGGAGATGCCGTCGAGATAATGCCTACTATCTTTTTGGCTGGGCCGGGCAGCTGGGCATCATCCTGCCGGATTATGAGGCGGCTGTTACCTTAACCTCTTACGAATTTCAAACCCAGTCCCTATTAGATACCGTTTGGGATACCATCGTACCTCAGCTCTGTTAAGCAATACGATATCCTCAATCCACTTAAAAAAATCAAAGGGGGAAATAAAATGTCAACACAAATGATTATCTGCCTAATTATCAGCGCACTGACTGTAATTGGATATCTGTCCAATAAACTTCCTATGGGCGTAGTGGCCATGCTGTCGCTGATTTTCTTCTATCTCACCGGCTGCATCACCTCAGATGACGCCATGACCTATTTCGGCAACCCAAATCTCTGGCTCTGTGTTTGCATGTTTGTCGTCTCTGCCGGCTTTACCAGAACCCAGTTTGTAAAGAAACTGGCCCGTAAGGTAAATGAGCTGGCCCGTGGCTCTGTCCGAAAAGTCTTTTTTGGCTACATGATTATGGGCGTCATCCTGTGCCAGTTTATCGGTCAGGCCGTAGCCGAATTCTCTATTGTTGCTCCCCTTCTGGGTGCCTCTGTAGATGAACTGGGCGTTAAACGTTCTAAAGTCATGTATCCACTGGCTATCATGCTTCTTGCCACTATGGCATGGCTTCCGCTGGGCGCCGGGTACGCATTCCCCATGCAGGTTAATTCCATGTTTGAAACCTTTGATATTGCCGGCTACTCCATGTCCGTATTTCATCCCTTCCTGCTGCGCCTGCCTGGCATCCTGATCGTATGTATCTATATTATGACAATCGGTCTGCGGCTTGCGCCCGATGAGCCGCTAACGGCTATCACTGGCAGCACTGCCAGCAAACAGCAGACTGAAGAACCTCCTCTTCCTCCATTCCAGGAGAAATGCGGCTATGTTATTTTCTTCGCAACCTGCGCTGTTCTGCTCGTTTCCGGCATGATCGGACTTCAGCCCTGGCTGGTAGCACTTGCCGGCGCTGTCATGATGGTTCTCACGGGAGTTCTGAGAGGAAAGCAGATTAATGACGCCCTTCCGGTTTCCTATTTTGCCGTATTTGCCGGAGCTCTTTCCATGGGCGGAGCCCTGACTAATACCGGAGCAGCTGACCTGATCGGCAATTTAATCGCCGATTTAGCCACCTCCGTCAACAACACCTTTATGGTTTATTTAATCATTTTTATGGCGGCTTTTATCGTAACGCAGTTTATGCTGAACAGTGCTGTGATGTGGTCACTGATGCCACTGGTATTGGCCACCACCAAGGTTATGGGAATCAACCCCATTGGGGCCGCCGTGCTGGTCAATATCTCCTCGACCACAGCTTACCTGACTCCTATGTCCTGCCCCCTGATTCCTTTAACCATGGCCGCGGGCGGATACGATTTTAAGAGCGTATTTAAACAGGCAATCATTCCCAGTATTCTGATGATTCTCATCGGCGTAGGCTGGACCAGTATTTTGTATCCCATTTTCTAAACTTCTGTGGAAAAGGAGGAATTCATTATGTATCAACCCCGCAATCAAGAAAAGGTGCTGCGCTTAATGGAAGGCGCATATGATCTTCATACTCATACTTCGCCTGACTTTTTTCCCCGGGCGCTGGATGATTTTGAGCTGCTCAGACAGGCCGACCAATACGGCATGGCCGGTGTCATGCTGAAAAATCATCTGGATCCAACTCCCGCCAGAGCAATTCTGGTGAATTCTCAGGGCTTTAAAGCGAAAGCATATGGATCTGCAGTCATGAATTTGACCATAGGGGGAGTTAATCCCATTGCTGTGCAAAGATATCTGGAGCTAGGTGCTAAAATTATATGGATGCCTACCATCCATTCACGCAACCAGATTGAATATTCCAAAATCGATGATAAACTGCAGCAACCAGGTATCCGTCTCTTAGATGAAGATGGCAGACTAAAACCAGAGGTCCTGGAAGTTCTGGATTTGATTAAAGAGTATGGAGCGGCTGTTGCTACCGGCCATATCAGTATCGGAGAGTCCATCGCCGTATGCGCTGCCGCCAGAGAGAGAAATATTAAAACGATCCTGACCCATCCCGACTGGGCCTGCACCATGGTTCCGATTGAAATCCAAAAACTTCTTGTTTCCCAAGGAGTTATTGTAGAAAAGCTTTGGTTTGACGTAGGATTAAATCTGATCACCGCCTCCTACATGGCTCAGACAATTAAGGAGCTTGGACCTGAAAACTGCTTTTTAGCCACCGACCGCGGCCAGGCCGGCCTGGAATATCCCGCAGAGGGTCTAATGATGTTCATGGATGCCATGCTGGACGAAGGCCTGACCTATGAACAGGTCTATTACATGACGCATGATAATCCGTCTAAGATCGTAGGATAATTATCTCGACATAACAATTCTGCAACCTTTCACTATCTTACAATACACCGCCCGTCTCTAAATACCTGGAGACAGACGGTGTATTTCCCCGCATCAGGAGGACCTCTATGAATCAGAGAGACTGCGAACTCGTTCTTACCATCGCTCAGGAAGGGAGTATTTCCAGAGCTGCCGCAAAATTATATATGAGCCAGCCTGCTTTAAGTGTCTTTTTAACCAGGCTGGAAGCCCAACTAGAAACCAAACTGTTTGTCCGCAGTGCCAATGGGCTGAAACCCACCTATGCCGGTGAATGTTATATCCGCACTGCTGAAAAAATTCTCAAGCTGTGCAATGACTTCCAGACCGAACTTTGCAGCATCAACACTCTTCACAAAGGAAAAATTCAGGTAGGGGCCACGGTCCATCTGGGCTCTTATGTGTTTCCTCTGCTCCTTCCACGCTATAAAGAGCGCTATCCCAACATTGAGGTTCTGATTACGGAAAGCCGGTCTGCTGATCTGGAGCGGGCCCTGTCCCACAATGAACTGGATATCGCCCTGATGCATACTCCTTTTCGCAGTGTGGAGGCAGATTATGAAACCATTGCCCGTGATCCCTATGTCGTAGTTATTTCCCGCAGCAGCCCTTTGGCCTCTCATATTTACGAAAAAGGCGGAAAGCCCTATATTGACCTCCGTCTTTTAGCAAACGAAAAATATATTTTAGCCTATCCGTCCCAGCGGGTACGACAGATCTCCGACCGAATTCTGTCTATGGCCGGCATTACTCCTGATATCACCTTTATGACCAGCAGTGTTGAAACCGCTATGCGGGTAGCCAGTGTGGGAATTGGCATCACCTTAATGCCCAAAAGCTACATCAGTCTTTTTACCTGCCCGGCAGAACCCTTCTTCTGCCACCTGGAAGACCAGTATGAGCCCTGGTGGACCTTTGTAGCCGCCTATCCCAAAGATTCGGAGCTGTCCGGACCAGCTCTGGAGATGGTGAAAATTCTAAAGGAAATTTTTTCCTGACATGAGTCAAAAACGCAATTTGATCTTACAAGCTATATTTTCTCTCTTTGTCAAAGTCATTCAAACATGCTATACTTAAAAAGATAACCAGCAATTTGATTGATTTTTTACAAGAAAAGGAATACTGTTATGGATCTATCTCTTAGTGAACTTATACGAATCCGGATTCTTCCTCCTGCCGACCGTTCTCCAGCTGTATCTCCAGGGAAAAAAATCCATTCTATGGTCATTCTCGAAGGTGGTTCCGCTTTTTTTGAGCACCTTCCCCAACATGCCCTGATCTTTTTCCCCCACGGCGCTAGTTCAGGGCTCTCCCCCAGCCAGCTTCTGGCTCTGGGGAAAGCCCAATGTGCTGCTGTACTATATGCCAGTGATCCTCTTCTGGCGTTTCCGGGAAGCCAGTTTCCTCTGCCGGTTTTCGTCATTCCAGATACCTGCTCTATTTCAAAAGTAATTGAAGAATGTTACCAGTATGCTTTCAGCGGCATTCAAAAGCTGGCCGAAGCATCTTTAAATGCCATGGAACGTCTTTCCAACGAACTTTTAAGCCACAAAAGCGAAGATGCAAATATGATCTCTGTAGCAGCAGAACTTTTGGAATGCCCAGTGGCTTTTACTACTTCCGATTTTCATTTGCAACAAGGCAAGAATATCCCTCAAAATCACCTAGTTAACCCTCTGTATATAGAAGACTCATTTGATTGGGATCTAGCTCTGGAAGGTTTCCTGGTTAAGCAGGAAACTTTCCATCCCAATCTGGCTTCCGGCATCGATGGAAAGGAGATCGGAGGATATCTCTACGAAAATACCTACTGCAGACAAAAGGGATATCAGATTTATATTTTCCCCATCTCATACAAAACCAGTTGCTATGGCTATTTATTCCTCTCTCTTAACCGGTCTGTTCAGTCTCTGTCACCGGAAATGTGTATGAAAATCCAGCAGATTCTGGCAGTATTAAAATTTGAAATCATTAAATCAAATGATATCGCCCAGACGATTAATCGTTATTACGATTTTCTTCTGGACGAACTTTTGGAATCAAACCGAACGGATTTTCGTACTTTGATGCAGAAGTATGGCTTAATGCAGAAGCCAATCGCAGATGCATACTATATTATCATCGCCGGTCGTAGGCCCAGAAATACCCAGGATAAACTGCAGGAGCTTTTGACTAGCCAGCAGTTTAATCTCCTCTACGACCGGATTATGTTGGAGCTGAGAGCTACTGATTTCTTTTTGTTTGAACGGCGCGAGGCTTTTATTATCTTTTTGCCCCAGCCGCTGGCTGCGGCTCAGTCCGACTGTTTTGACCAATTAGCCGCTGTTCTCAAACAATTTTTAAAAGACCAATATCAAGGCATTGGAATCAGCGACGCCGTTTCTACCGAACAGGTGAGACGTGGCTACTTCCAGGCAGCCAAGGCTTTATCCATCTCCCACAGTACGGCCGCTTTTTTTCCGATTTAGGCGTCCTCCGGTTCTTTTTTGATCGTTCCAACCAACTGGACCCGGAGCCCCTGCTGCAGGTATATCAGGAATACATTCAGCCCATTCTGGACTATGACAAACTCCACAGCGGTGAACTGTTTCCCACCCTGACCACCTACCTGAAATGCGGCTCCTCCCCTTCCGGCGCCTGTTCCAGCCTGTTTATCCACAAAAACACTCTTTATTCCCGGCTAAACAAAATCTCGCAACTATTGGGGAAAGACCTCTCCGACAGCGAAGTCCATTTTAATATTGTGTTGGGGATCAAAGTCCACACCCTAATCAAAGCTGGCATTCTTCAAATTTAATAACCGGATTAATTTTACCAGCATGAAAGGCTCCGCCGTCAAAATCCGGTCAGAGCCTTTCTTCATTCCCTTTCATTTGTCCCTGTCATTTTGTCAGCCGAAAAAATCCGGTTTCATGGTATGGTCCAGAATCTTTCCCATTGTCACATGTGAACAGCAAAGCTGCTCATATAAAACCCACTGTTCCTTCACATCCCTAGCTGCTCCCTGGAAATAGTCTTTCACCACATCCCGGGCATAATCATGGGCCACAAAATGGCCGGTATCATCCATCAGGGTTGCCACATCCTGCGCCGTGCTGTTTCGGTCCATAAATCCATATTTATCCAAAAACTTCAATCCGTCCTCCGGAGACCACACTCCGTCCCAGATTTTTCTGGTAACCTCCAGCTTTCCGTATCCGGCTATTTCACAAAACCGGTGCCATAATGGCATCAGCTCTGCCAGCCCGCAGTCAATCCCTGCTTTCTTAAAAATTAACTCTTTCTCAAATTCCACCTGTTCCGCCATGGAGTTGTGAAAACTCATGGAAATAGCATGGCGGGCAGACCCTTCCGTAAAGGCCGATGAGGTAGAATATTGAGAAACAATGGCCATTTCCGGCCAGCAGGTATCAATCATCGTTTGAAGCCTTTTTTCAAAATACGTCAGATGCCCTGGCTCCATTTCATGGCCGATATACTCCATAACCCGGTCAACCGTCCAGGGATAAAGAAGGTTGAAATTCCGCTCATACTCCAAGTGATTGTAATCGTATCCGAAAAGAATTGAGAGAAATACCATGTTTCGGTCCGGCAGCCGGCGAACCCGCACTCTCGGCATACTGTTTCCGGTTACATTCATATTTTCCACGGCAATTCTGTGAAATTCCTCCGTAGTGCTTTTCAGAACATCCAGAAGTTTTTCCGGGGCGATGGCAAGCTTTTCCCGAAAGTCAAGAATGCGTTCTGCAGTCTCTCCTTTTCCCGGCAAAGCCTGATCCATCTCCTTCAGAATTTCTTCAAATTTGCGGTAATCATATTCCGGCGCTTTTAGTCCGTACAGCCCCTCTGTCATCTGGTCAAAGGTCATCTTTTCTCCTAAAAGGATCCGGGTACGCACTTGAAGATTATGAACATGCTCAATCAAATAGTCCGTTCTGATGATTTCCTCAGGATGAGCCGTTTTTTTATACAGTCTCAGACTTTCCTCCAGATGAATTGATTCGTCCAGAATATCTTCCAACGTTTTTCCATGTTTGCGGTTACCGATCTCATAATCCGGTATGGTTTTATAATCCCGGGAAAATCTCATACTGGTTCTTCTCCAGAACGGGCCCTCCGTATACCATTGCAGATCTCCCAAATCATAGCGAGTTTTGCAGAGTGTTAAATCCTTCAGCTGTTCGCCAAAGGCATTTAATGCCGCTTCAGTCACCATAACCCTCCTTTACTTCTGGCCCGCATAGTAGGCAGCGATTTCCTGCCCCGTCGCAATCCAGACATCGTCATTTTTCTTCATCTCTTCCAGCAGGTCTTCCAGCATAAATACCCTTCCCTGCTCCCCTGTAGCCTGTGGATCCAATTGAAGATTAAAAAGAGTCCCCCATTTTCTTGCCCCTTCCAGCTCAGTCTTCCAGTTTGCCAGCACGTCGTCCATACGGGCGCTCCGGGCCTGGCCAGGCGGAATCGGCGGATCAAAGGTAAATACAAAGTAGGGAAGGTCGAATAACTCCCAGTGGACCGGCAGTTCTACAATCCCTGCCGGCTGACGGATATAAGGCACGTCGTCGTCTGACAGCGAGCTGGAGTATGTAAATCCAAGAGATTTCGCGATCGATAAGGTTTCCTCCGTAATTTCCCCTTCCGGCATGCGAAATCCTACCGGCGTCTGCCCCGTTGTTTCCTGTAAAATATCCCTGGCTTCTGTCAAAAGGGCCCTCTGCTCGTCTCCTGTCATGTGTGCCAGAATTTCATGATGATTCCCATGGCAGCCGATCTCATGACCATGTGCCGCAATAGCCCGAACTGCGTCCGGATAGCGCTTTGCCACCTGCCCCGGAATAAAAAAGGTTGCTTTCAGCTGATACCGGTCCAAAACTTCCAATAAATGCGGAAGGCCAAACCGAATCCCCGTCCTTCCAAGCCGCAGGATATCTCCCTCTTCTACTTCCACATCCGGATAATAAATCTTAGCAAAAAACTCCGCATCCAGGTTAACGCTGATCATCGCGGCACATACCTTATTCTGCGGCCATCTTATACGCTCAATTCCCATCCTCAGAACCCTCCACTGATTTAAAATAGTTGGCAATCTCCAGACAAGAAGCACACCACACCTTAGGGTTATCTGCTAAATATTTACAGAATCTTTCAAAGATCACCGCCCGTCCTGGCGTGCCTGAAATCTGTGGATGAAACGCGCTTGAACCGGAGTGGCCGTAACGGATCATTCCTTCAACTTCCCGTACCCAGTTGGAATATGCATTCTCATAAGGCGCGATCCTCGGCATTCCCACTAAAACCTCAGGATAGGAGTGAAACACTGTCTGCACATAATCATCCATCTGCTCATCCCGGCAGGGAATATTTACCGCATTGGTCCGGATTCCCCCCACCTCATACCAGCCGCATTCCTCCCCGCTGATCCCGGCGCTGGAATACAGAAAGCCGCCTTCCGAATAAGCCCACAGTTCCGTCTCCGGAAGCAGCGGCCCCGTAGGTCGAAAGCCTACCGCTTTCTTGCCTGTATACTTCAGAAAAATCTCCTGGCACCGTTCAATTCTTTCCTTCTGCTCCTCTACTGTTTTTCCATACTCTCCCGTATGGTCCAGGCCGTGATGCCCAATCTCATGTCCTCCATCCAAAATCGCCTCCACCGTATCCGGATGCTCTTTTACGATATTGGCAGGAATAAACCAACTAGACTTTAAATTGTATTCTTTTAATATTTCCAGGATACGGTAAGCTCCTTTTTTCACTCCATAAAGTCCGATGGACGGTCCTTTAATATATTTTTCTCCGTTGGGAAGTGTCTTGATTTTATTTTTCCAGATGGTATCCCCATCCATATCAAACCCTAAAGCAAATGCGCTGCCTGCGCCATTTGGCCAAATCATTTTCCCTCACCTCTCTTTTATACCAGCATCCGCTTTCCCCCGTTAGGGGCTACAATCTGCCCTGTTACATAATCAGCCGCCTCCGATACCAAAAACAGCACTGTATTCGCCACATCTTCCGGTACCGCAATACGGCCCAGGGGCGTTTCCCGGATCTCCTGCTCAATCATCTCTTCCGTATCGGTTAACCGCATGGCAGGGGTATCCGTGGTCGGTACCGGTATCACGTTAACATTCACATGATAAGGAGCCGCTTCCCTGGCAACGGAGGTGGTAAACCCAATCAGTCCCGCCTTCGCGGAAGCATAGTGGGCGCAGTAATCCCCTCCGCCGATGGCATAGCCGGAACTGATATTCACAATTTTTCCCGACATCTGCTTCATCATGTGTGGAAATACCTCTCTGGTCATGTAAAATGCCCCGTAAAGATTAAAACGGATGTACTTATCCCAGGCCTCGTCACTGATCTCCTCAAAACGTTTTCCAGGTTCTCCTCCCCCCACGTTGTTCACCAGAATATCAATCTTCCCAAATGCCTTCAGAGTCTCCTGAACCACCCGCTTTACGTCTTCAACCAGAAAGATATCCATATGGCAAAACTCTGCCGTACCTCCCTCTGACCGAATCATTTCTGTACTTTTCATCCCAGTCTCATCGTCAATATCGCAAAGCATCACCTTTACTCCATAAGAAGCCAGCTCCTTCGCGATTCCAAAGCCAATTCCCTTGGCCGCTCCGGTCACAATCGCCGTTTTTCCGCTAATCCGCAAATAATCCTTCATATGCCCTCCTGTTTTCATTCACCTCAGGTTTATCCCTACATCCAGGCTCCGCCATTGGGGCAAAGTACCTGTCCCGTAATATACTCCGCCGCTTCCGAAACAAGGAAAACAATTGCCGCCGCCTGATCCTCCGGCGTTCCTACCCGATACCACGGAAGTCCCTTTGTCTCATCCTCCCATGATAGATCGGAAGAGCACACGTCTGAACTCC
>ENA-OWOC01000116-OWOC01000116.1-gut-metagenome-genome-assembly--contig:-NODE-116-length-36220-cov-13.853692_pt1 | contig 36220 bp, 27 predicted proteins | sample MGYA00248245_ERZ651791 | MGnify/ENA primary metagenome ERZ651791 (study PRJEB26908, sample SAMEA4031703) | gut metagenome | biome: gut; feature: normal infant; material: stool | place: China | collected...
CTTATTGCCCCCCTGTTTTGCGGCATATATCATATTGGCCGGTGTGCTGCGTATTCTTGTTATGTAATCCGCAGCACACCGGCCATTCATGTATGCGGCAAGTGCCGCCGATCAGTGCGGCAGTGCGCGCTACTTGGTGATCGTGTTGTACGTGGGCATGTTCGTGTAATCGAACTGCACGTTCTTCACGTTCTGTGCAGACACGGCGGCGAAACGTTTGACCGGGAATACTGGGGTAATACGCAACTTCATCGCTCCTCTTCCTCGAATGAAACTATGTCCCATTGGTATGAGCCAGCCACGTACGGTATTCGTGTCTGGCCTGCCACACAATGATGCAGCCGTATATACGGGCACAGCATTGCGCGGCAGTTCATTGTGTGGAAGACATGCAAACTCAATGTTTCCTTGTCCAAATAAAAAAACGAGCGCGGCTGATGTGCGGCACCGGTCCAAAAACTCATGTCCGCCAGCGCAACGCGACTACGTACCTTATGCCGGTCTGCGCGTAAAATAGAATGGCTGCGATATTGGGTTATTCACGGAGGAATGGATGCGACGCTGGCTGATCAATGTAGCCAAAAATGAGACGATTCTCATCGTCGCCGCAATACTCGCCCTGATTTCGTGTTTCATTGTGCCGCCGGACGCCGATTACAAAAGCTACATTCACGCCAGCACCATCAGCCAGCTCATCTGCCTGATGATTGTGGTGTGCGGATTCCAGCGTATCGGCGTGTTCCGCATCATCGGTTCGCGATTGCTGGAGAAGGTCAGCACCATGCGCGGACTGGTCATTACGCTTGTCGCTTTGACGTTCTTTTCCGCGATGTTCATCACCAATGACGTTGCGCTGGTCACGTTTGTGCCGTTCGCGGTGGCCGTGCTCATCATGGCTGGGCAAGAGGATAAGACCATCCTCGTGGTCACGCTGATGACCATTGGCGCGAACGTGGGCAGTATGCTCACCCCGATCGGCAACGCGCACAACCTGTATCTCAAAGCCCTGACCGGCATGCCGACCATGGAATTCCTCGGCATCATGGCACCGTATTCCGGCACGGCGGCCGTGTTGCTGGTCATCGTGATTTCCGTGGTGTTTGGCGGCAAACCGGTCGGCGACCTGGGCGACCTCGAAACCGGCGTGCTGGCTCCCGAGCGCAACAAACACCAGCCCGACGAGATTCGTATCACCGGCTACGGCGCCGGTTATGGCGGCTGGCGCACCATCGTCTACTCGCTGCTGTTCATCGTCTGCCTACTGGCCGTCTCCGACGTGATTCCCCTGTGGGTGATGTGCGTGATCGTGGTCGTCGTGTTCCTGTTCACCGATCGGCGCGTATTCAAATACGTGGATTGGGGACTGCCGCTCACCTTCTGCATGTTCTTCATCTTCATCGGCAACATGAAGCGCGTGCCCGAATTCTACGAACTGGCGCGCTCGCTGGTCGGCGGCCATCCGCTGGAGGTGGCGGTCGGCTCCAGCCAGGTCATCAGCAATGTGCCCACCACGATTCTGCTTTCCGGCTTCTGCGACCAATGGCGCGATCTGATCATTGGCACCAATTTGGGCGGCATGGGTACGCTCATCGCCTCGATGGCCTCGCTTATTTCTTACAAGAACGTCGTGCGCCAATACCCGCACAAGAAAGGCCGGTATCTGGCCGTCTACTCCGCCGTCAACGTTCTGTTTTTGGCCGTATTGCTGACCTTGAGCTGGATCATCGAGCCGAGTCTCTGAGCCGCCGTTGTGGGTTGGGCCGGTCTACCGCGCGTATACGGTGGGGGAGCCGGTCAGTCGGCTCATGGCCGACTGCGGGATGTCATGAATGCGGCCGATGGTGGCATCCAGCGTGGATACGCCGGATACGCCGTCTGTGTTGGCTGTGGTGGATGCAGAGGTGATGCTGGATACGCCGACTGCGGACGATGATACGGCCGCAACCATCGGCTGACGATAGGCGTTGGAGTTGCGGGCCAGCCGGGCGAGCGCAGGGCGCTGCCTGCGGAACAGATTGATAAACATACCGCATACTCCTTCATCGTTGGCCGGCGGTCTTCTGGCCGCCGTGGTTTCCATCCTGCCCTCCCGTGCTTGTATTCGCTATGGGGGATAGCCCCTATTATTCCCTGAATCTGCACGATTCCTCCTCATCCTTGAGGGTGATTCTAACGGCAAAGGAATCGGCCTAATGGCCGATGTCAATCAGCGCGAAGCCACCAGCGTGACGCTGTACGGCTTGATCTTCATCGCCAGCAATGAAGACGGCGACGGCAATGTGTAAGCCCGACGTTCCGGCACAATCGCCCCCGAAGCCTCGCCGCGGTATCCGATAGTGGTTTTCGCCGTCGGACTGGCGCTTAACGTCGTCACCTCCAAACGCACCGGTCGCGATGGCGAGGCGCCCAGCCCGGCCAGTCCGCGCGCGATTTCCAACGTCACATCCACCGGGGAATCGGAGGTATTGACGATTTTGATGTAACGGCAGGCGTCATCCCCGTCATGCCCGGTGGCACTGACATACAGATGTTTGGCGGGGCGTGACGCGGTCTGCTCGATGGACACGGCATATGTCGTGTCGCCCAGATGCGTGGAAAACAGCCGCTCCACCTCATAATTCACCGTGGGGTTCACATGCGCCGGATTGAGTTCGATAAGATTCTGCGCCCACCCCTTAGCCGGGATATGCGCGAGCAGCGGTGCATAGGAGGTCATGCGCACCACGTCGGAATTGCGCTCGCAACCGGTCAGGAACGCGGCCTCGCCGAGTGCCGACTTCCACGTGTTCGCGCCCTGTTCGGTCTGCGGTTGGCCGGCAAAATAGCCGTTGGCTGAATATTCGCCGAAATAGACGCCGGCGCCGCAACGCGGGTAAGCGTCGAATCGTGACGCTTGGTATGCAAACCATTCGGGGGAGTGGTAAGAATGTTCGTCGACGATAATCGCGTCACCGGTGGCGGAATCATGTGCCCCGGAATCGGTTGCGGCCAACGCTCGCGCATGGTCCCAGCTGCGTTTCATCGTCGGCTGGAAGGGGAACAGTCCGGCGCTCATCACACACAGCATATCCGGGTATCGTTCGTGAATGGCCTCGCTGATCATGTCAAACTTGGCCACGTAGTCAGCCCCGAAGTTTTCGTTGCCCACGCCGATCATGTCCAGGCCGAACGGTTCTGGATGGCCCATATCACGCCGGACCGCGGCCCACGAGCTGGACTCCGGATCGCCATTCGCGAATTCGATGAGGTCCAGGTAGTCCTGAATCACATTGTTGCGGAAAGTGGCCGAATTGATATCCATGTGGCGCGGATCGCGGCCGGGCGACTGGCATGCGATGCCGGCGAACAGAGTGGGCAGCGGCTTGGCCTTGAGGTCCTCGCACAGGCAGAAATACTCGTAGAAGCCGATCTGATAGCTCTGCGAATAGCTGGAACCATCCGGCATCTTGAACGACCACATCGAATACTGTTGGCGTCGCGCGGCCAGGGAGCCGACGGTATCCTTCCAGCGATATTCATTGCCGGGCGTCACACCTTCGACGATGCAGCCGCCGGGGAATCGCAGAAACGCTGGATGCAACGCCTGAATGGTTTCCACCAGATCGCGGCGCAGCTTGCCGTAACGCCATCTCGGGTCGCCCGCGCCCCAATAGTCCGCATCCATGAACTGCACCAGATCCAGATCGAACGTGGTGCGTTCGCCGGCGTCAATGGTGATACGCAGCTTGCCGTAATCGGTGTTCAGGCCGGTTACGTTGGCGTTGAACCGGTACCAGCCGTCACGGCCGATGGCGATGGCACCATCCGACGAATCCGGACTGATCGAAACGCCGGAATCCTGCGCATTGGCACTATCGTCCTGCCTCAGACCGGTCTCTTCCGTATCGTCAAGCGGATCTGCGTCCACGATATACGACAATCGAGTGGTGCTGGTGAGCGGCAGACCGTACCTATCGACCACGCCGACGGACAGCTTGGCCCGCCCATGAACCGGACGTACCGCGAGACTGACGGAATAGGTGTGGTCGGCGACGATGGAGAACGCGGGCTCGCCCCCGTTGTCGCCGCCTCCGTTATAGCCGAGGTTTTCCAGATATGCAGGGCCGGTTTCGGAAGGAACATCGGACGTGATGCGAGCGTATCGGCTATGTGCGTGAATTGGCGGGGCGGGGCAGTCGGTGGTCACCCGCTGGCCGTGAATCCCACGTATCTCACTGCCGAGGCTGGCGGCGGAACAGTTGATGAAATCCCAGAAACGCAGGGAATCGGCCTGTGTACGCCATCGTTCGGCGCCGGCCATACGCCACGTGTGATGGTCGAGATAGACGCCGTCAAAACTGTAGTTGTTCACCATGTTGGCGTTCAGCCCGCCATCCGCACCATGGTTGATGTCCTCGAAGAACACGCCGTACAGCCGCCCGCTTGTGTGATGGGTGGGGCTTCCCACGCTAATCCGCACCATGGTTTTGATTGTAGAGGGAATGGAGCGGAAAGGTAAACGGAAGAGTTCGCTCACCGTTCATGTTGCGGTCAATCCAAGTCGACTGTTCGCCGGTATACAGCCGGTACCCTCGAAACAGGAATGGAAAATACGGACGACTAGGAGCGCGGCTGTGCAATCCTCGGTGGGAATACGTGAGCGCATCGACCACGTGTATCCGTCGCTGCGTCCGGCGGAGCGCGCCGTGGCCCAGTATATTCGGGATCATATCGAGGAGGCGGCCGACCTGACCGTCGGCCAGATGGCCGACATCGCCCACGTCAGCCAGCCGACGGTGATTCGTTTCGCCCGCAAGCTCGGTTTCGGCGGTTACCGTGAACTGCGGTACGTGTTGCGCCATCCGGCCGCCGAGCACAAAGTGACCTTCAATCCGTTGGCTGGATTCGATCTGAATCCGTGGGATGGCGAAGATGAGATTCCCGGCAAAGCGGCCTATGGCGCGAAGGCGCTGATCGATGAGCTGCACAGTGCGTTGGACCCCAAGGCCTATCGCAAGGCGGTCGCCCTACTCGCCGAATCGGAGTTCATCGATATTTTCGGCGTGGAGAACTCGTTGACACCGGCGATGGATCTGTTCACCAAGCTCGGCTACCTGGGACTGACATGCCGTCTCAATACCGACGCTTACCTGCAGCAGATCGGTGCCGGGCACCTGCCCCACGGCGCTGTGGCCGTCGCCTTCTCCCATTCGGGCAGTTCGGCGGATACGGTCAAAGCGTTGCGATTGGCGAAATCGCATGGCGCGAAAACCATCGCCATAACCAATGCCATCGGCGCGCCGCTGGCCAGCTGGGCCGACGTGACGTTGCTGACGGGTCGTGACTCGCACACGATCTATGGCAATGCGATTTTCTCGCGCGTGGCCGATACCGCGCTCGTGGACATGCTGTACATGGGCGTGATTCTGTCCGACTACGGCCGTTTCTCCACCGCGCTCGACGAATCCGGTCGCATGATTCGCGATCGCGTATTCGAGAACTGAGCTGCTGCTTTATCGTGCCTTGGGCTGTATTGCTCTGGTCGTTGCCGCTTTGTTGCCGCTCTGGTCGTTACCGTCCTGAGGCATGTGCCAGCGAATACGTAGTGGACTTGGCGTGCGTATGACGTTCGATCTTGCCGCTCAACTCCAGCTGGTCCAAGAGCTGCGTCATCTGATCCTTGTTCAGGCCAAGCGCTTTCTGCATGGTTTTGCGGCTGAGCTTCACGCCGCGGAACGCGAGGAAATTGAGCGTGAACTGCTCCAACGTTTGAGGCGACGGTTCCAGCGTCGCCGTATCGAGCGGGCGGGTACTGACCTGGTCGTCACCGTCCGGGCGCTCGCCGAATCCACTGCCGAGAATCAGCGTCTGCAATGGCGCGCAGCCGATGATGCGTGCGCCGGCCAAAGCATCTGCGGCGTTATCCGTCATGCGCTGAATCGTGGGGAATGAATACATTTTGGCGCGCTGCGCTTCGTCAGTGGTGCTGGGCGCGGCGGAAGCATCGGTATCGGTCCGATGCAAGGATGCGGCCTCGGCCGAGACCGGGATGGGCAGCACCATCGCCACCGAAGTGGGGCCTACGCGCAGTTGCGGACTGACCGCGCTCTGCGCGTAGGCGTCCATAATGCGTTGAATGCCGGTACCGCAGTTCTCGCAGAGGCCCAAATCGGCGAACAATTCAGCCAAACGCGGGGTGCGTGGCTGGCATACGCCGTTGAGCAGATCGTTGATTTCCAAACCATCGGTCAGGCCGCCGAGCGAGACGATTTCCAGGCGGGAATCGAAGATATTGATCAGTGTGGGGCCGGAGTACGTGTAATCGCGATGTTCCAGTGCGTTGACCAATGCTTCGCGCAGGGCTATGGCCGGGTATTGGCCGGATTCGTTGATACCGTTCAGCAGGGCGCTGGCTTGGTCGAGCTGGCGCAGCACCGAGCCGGTGAATGTGTGACGTTCGCGAATGGCGTTTTTGCCATTGCCCTCGAAAATGGTGGCCTTGATAACGAACGGGCATTGGTTGGACAGCAGGGTGGCAAGCGACGATTCGGTGGCGCTGGTGAAGGTGTTGTTGGCGCCGGTGTTGGTGATGCTGCCGGCGGGGGCATTGCCGGCATCGGCAGAGACGGATGCAGGCATGTTGGTCACAACCGGGCTTTCCCAATCCCTGCCTTCACTGGCAAAACGACCCTGTGCGTATGTGAAAGTGAGCTCACCACTATCGCCTGCGACGGTCTGGCCCGATGCGGCGTGATCTACGTTGCTCTCCGTTGTCCCCATATCGCCGATGGTACCGGTGCAAGCCGACGTTACGCCGAGGTGTTTTACACCCCTACGGCTAGACTTACATGAGTTTGGCCCCGTAGCTCAGCTGGATAGAGCATGTGACTTCTAATCTCAAGGTCGACGGTTCGAGCCCGTCCGGGGTCACGATGCAATAAACCCTTGGTCCCTCATCGTCTGTGGGGGCCAGGGGCTTTTGAGTATTATGCCGGTCTGGGTCCGTCTGGAGCCTGAACCGTCGACCTTGAGATTAGAAGTCACATGCTCATCATCACCATCCGGGAACACCCTTAAGGGGTGCGGCTCCTGCATAACGGTTATACACTGACTTGAGATGTGCTGGATAATAACCAGCTATCGCGCGTCCGCCAATGGCGACGAACGAAGGAAGAAGGGCCCGTGCCGCGAGCAATCATCGAGGTAAGAAACCTACGCAAGGAATACCCCGTCGAGGATGAGACGGTGGTGGCGCTTGACCGTGTCAATCTCAGTATCCCGCAAGGCCAGATCTGCTGCATTTTCGGCGAATCCGGCTCCGGCAAATCCACGCTGCTCAACCAGTTGGCCGGCATGGAAAAACCGACGCGCGGCGGCGTGCGCATCGGCGGCGTACCCGTCAGCAAACTCGACGAGCGTGAGCTGGCGGCCTTCCGCCAGAAGCATCTCGGCTTCGTATTCCAGTCGTACAACCTGCTACCCAATCTGACCGCGCTCGAAAACGTGGCAATGCCGCTGATGTTCCGCGGCGTGCCCAAGGAACAGCGCGAACGTGCGGCGCGTGGCGTACTCAAACGAGTCGGGCTCGGCCATCGTCTCAGCCATTACCCGCGCCAGATGTCGGGCGGCCAACAGCAGCGCGTCGGCATCGCCCGGGCGTTTGTGACCAAGCCCGAGGTGGTGTTCGCCGATGAGCCGACCGGCAACCTTGACTCCAAAACCAAAACCGAGGTCATGACGATGATCTGCGCATTCGCCCATGACTTCAACCAGACCATCGTGCTGGTCACACACGATCCGCAGATGGCCTCATACGCCGACCGCATTGTCACCTTGCTCGATGGCCGCATCACCAGCGATCGGCTCAACACCGACCTTTCCCGCCCAACTGTTCCGTCCACGCCGTCCGCCCCAACCACACCAACTACACCGTCCACGCCGTCCGCCCATAGAACCCAAGGAACTGACCGATGAAGCACCTCTCCCACCACACCATCGCCATCATCGTCGCGTTGCTCTCCACGCTGTCACTGGCACTTGCCGTCATCTCCCTTCCGCATCAGGCGTACGCGGTCGACGGCACAGACGGCACAAGCGGCACGAACAGTACGTCTCAGGGAAGCGACGGCGATTCCGCGCCGATCGCCGGACCGGTGCCCAACATCATCATCACCAACTTCGCGTATGGAGGTGATTCCGTGGCCGCCGGATCCAAATTCAATCTCGACTTCACCTTCCAGAACAAGGGACAGGTGGCGGTGACGAACATGGTCGTCACCGTGGACGGCGGCGAGAGCTTCGCCATCGCGGGAGGCACGAACACGTTCTACGTCGACGCGCTGTGGGCCGGTTACGCCATGACGCAAAGCGTGCCGATGCAGGCGCTCGCCTCCGCGAAAAGCGGTGCCCAGTCCGTGACCGTGAACTTCCGATACGAGTATGTGGACGCCAGCGCCCGCTCCTCAAGCCAGTCTGACGTCAAGATTTCCGTGCCGATCAGTCAGCCTGACCGGTTCGAAATCAGTGATCCCGTAGTGCCCGACCAGGTGATCGCCGGCCAGGAAAACACGGTCACGATGGAATATGTGAACAAGGGCAAAGGCGATATCGCCAACGTCGAGGCCACGATGGAGGGCGAAGGTTTCGATGCCACGATGAAAACCCAGTACGTGGGCAATGTGGCTTCCGGCGCCACCGGCACGATTGGTTACGCCTTTACGCCGCACGCGTCAGGCGAGCTGAAGACCACGCTCAAAGTCACGTACGAGGATTCCGACGGGCAGACCAAAACCAAGGAATTCCCGCTCGCCATACCCGTAACCGATATGCAGCCGGTGGATGATTCCGACATGGCCGATCCGAACATGGACCAGAGCGCCAATCAGGGATTTCCGGTGCTGGTGTATGTGGTCATCGTCGTGATCGCCGTGGTCATTATCGTGGTGATTGTGCTGCTCGTGCGTCGCCGGCGCAAGCAGAAGGCCAAGAAGAACGATATTGATGAGGACTGGGATGATTGGTCCGAAGGCAAGGATGATAAGACCGATACCGACGTGACGGATGGTGCTGCGGCAGACACCGCTCCTATTGCACCAGCCTCACCAGCCTCACCGGCCGGCCCGTCCCACAAGGCCTGAAAGGCCCGACCATGCGATTCGGCGACATGCTGCGGCTTTGCAGACAAAACCTATGGCGGCGTAAATCCCGTACGATTCTGACCGTGCTGGGCGTTATCGTCGGCTGCTGCTCGATTGTGCTCATGGTCTCTTTGGGCCAGGGCATTAACGAGCAGAACGAGAAGATGCTCAAATCGATGGGCGATCTGTCCATCGTCACCGTGTACACCAACGGTTATGCCGGTCCGATGGGCGGTGGCGGTTCGTCCGAGATGGGCGATACCAAGCTCGACGACAAGGCCGTGGAATCCTTCCGCGCGATGAGCGGCGTATCCGGCGTGACGCCGATGATGAACTTCCCTTATAACGTGACGGCCAGAGCCGGCGCGGGCGGCCGTTACCTCTACGATTACGTGCAGATCATGGGCATCGACATGACCCAGTTCGACCAGATGGGCTACAAGCTCGTCGGTGGCGAGAAGCCGGTCAAAAAGGATCAGGTGCTTGCCGGCGAATGGTTCGCCTATGGTTTCATGGACACCCTGAAGAACGGCGAACAACGCACCAGCACACGCGGCGGTCAGTATTCCTCATGCACGTTTGACCAGACCACCGGCCAGTGCGAGGAAGACCAGGACGAGGATCCGTTCTTCGATCCGCTCGCCACGCAAATCAGTCTGACCACCGGCACCAATTATCAGGGCGACCAGTACACCATGAACATGTACGGCGGCGGTGGCGGCACAGGCGGTGCGGGTGGCAACACCGCGGGTCAGTCGGAAAACGTCACCTTTGATGTGCGGGCTTCCGGCATTGTGGCGGGCGACTACAACAAAGGCTATGCCACCTCCGACGGTCTGGTCATGGATTTGCAGGCGTTGAAGGAACTGGCCGCCAAAGTCGATCCAGCCGCCGCCAAAAAAGCCACCGCCTATAATCAGGTGCTGGTCAAGGCCGCCGACCTCAAGTCCGTGCCCGAAGTCGAATCACAGATCAAAGCGTTGGGCTACGAGACCTCCTCCTATGAAGACATGCGTAAGTCGTTGGAAGAACAGTCGCGCGCGATTCAGCTGATTCTGGGCGGTATCGGTGCGGTTTCGCTGTTGGTTGCGGCCATCGGCATCGCCAACACAATGGTTATGTCCGTAACCGAGCGCACGCGCGAGATCGGCATTATGAAGGCGCTTGGCTGCTACGTTCGTGACATTCGCGTCATGTTTCTTGCGGAGGCCGGCGCGATCGGATTCTTCGGCGGATTGGTCGGCTGCGTGCTGAGCGGACTGATATCGCTGGGCATCAACGTTGTCGGCGCGTTGTATGCGGGCGGCATGAGCGGCGGCATGTCTGGCGGTATGGTCAGCGGTGCAGGCGGGGGCTCCGGCGACGGTACCGGTGGCGGAACATCTATCTGGACCATACTCTGGCAGGCGATAGTTGGTGGCGAGAATGTGACCCGTTATTCGGTGATTCCGTGGTGGCTGTTCCTGTTCGTCGTACTGTTTTCCACGCTGATCGGCTTGCTGTTCGGCTTCGGCCCGGCCAATAAAGCCGTTAAAATCCCGGCCCTAGACGCCATCAAAAACAACGAGTGATCGCCTCTGTCACCTGCTCCACCGTTAGTCCATAACGTTCGTTCAGTTCGCCCAGCGGCACGCGGTCGGTAAATTCCTTGGCTGCGCCGAAGTTCAGCACATGAGGATTACGGCTGCCGTCCGAGACATGATGATTCGCATAATATGCGGTCACTTTCTCGCCCCAGCCGCCTTCAAGCTGCCCGTCTTCAAGGGTGATGACCTGCTGGTGGCCATCACGCAACGACTCCAGTACGTCTGAATCCAGCGACGTGCACTGGCGCGGGTCGATAACCGTTGCCGTGATGCCATAATCGGCAGACAATGCGGCGGCCGTCTGCTCCGCCAACGGATACGCATTGCCCAGTCCGATAATCGCGACGTGCGAGCCCGTCTGATTGACCCGCCAATCCAGCATGTGACGCACACCGGCACGCTGAGCCGTTACGCTAACGGTCCCGCGGACTGTTGCGGCAGATATGCCCCCGCTGGCGGAGCTGACGGAGACTGGCAGCGAAGTTGACTGGGGGCGGTCAGCGATCTGCCCACCCGTCACCGGCAGCAGCGTCGCATCCCGTTCCGCCGTCAGAATCGCCTCGCCCGGCACTCGAATCACCACCGGACCAGCAGGGGCGTCCGCCGAACCGGCCGGCGCGGTAGCCCATGCCAGATCAGCTAGATAGTCGCGAGCCGAAGTCGGCACCAGCATCGTAGCCCCTGGAATATTGGAGAACATCGTCACGTCATACGCGCCGGAATGCGTATTGTCCGAACCGGACAGGCCGCCCAGAAAATCAAGTACCGTGACTCGCGAACGGTTCAGGCTCATCTCCTGGAAGAACTGGTCGTACGCGCGCTGGAAGAAGGACGCCGTGGTGGCCACCACCGGCGTGCCACCCGCCCGTGCGATGCCGGCAGCGTACGCCACGGCATGCGATTCGGTGATGCCCGTGTCTACATAATGTGCGCCCGCGCGCTCTCGGAACTCATGGGTGATGCCGTTCGAGCCCGGCGTGGCGGGGGAGATGACCACGAGTCCTGGCTCGGCGGCGAAACGCGGTTCGAGTGCGGCCATCGCCATTTTGCCGTAATGCTTGCGCGGATCGTCCGGCTTGCCGATTGCGGCATCCGGATTCTGCCAATGCGAGGCCTCGCACTGGCCCTCATGCGGTTCATGATCGGACAGGTTGCAGTGATCCGAATGCCACGGCTCGCTGTGGTTCACGTTATCGGTGGGATGCACGCCGGTGGGGGAGTCGAACGAAACCGGTGAGGCCGAGGCGGTTTGCCGATCTGTGTGAGTCTCCTCACCGTCATATCCTGCGCCCTTCAGCGTATGAATATGGACCACCACCGGATGATCGATATCGCGCACTTCCTCGAAAGCTGCGACCAGCGCGGAAACATCGTTGCCGGCCTCCACATACCGATAATCCAAGCCAAACGCGTTGAACAGATTCGGCTGGGCGGTGCCACCGGACGCGCGCAGGCGGGCGAGCGGACCGTACATGCCACCGAAATCGCCGGCAATCGACATCTCATTGTCGTTGAACACAATGATGAGATTGCCGCCCTGCTCAGCCGCGTTGTTCAGTCCTTCAAACGCCACGCCCGAACTCAGCGAACCATCGCCGATCACGGCGATCACATTGCCGATGCCGCTGTTCGGGCCTTCCATATCGCGGGTTTTCGCCAAACCGCAAGCCAATGAAATCGAGGTACCGGTGTGACCGAGCACGAACTGGTCGTGTTTGCTTTCGTCCGGATTGGTGAAGCCGGTCACCTCGCTGAAACGGTCCGGGTCCAGATAGGCGGCGGCGCGGCCCGTGAGCATTTTATGCACGTAGCTTTGGTGGGATACATCGAACACGATGCGGTCACGCGGCGAATCGAATACGCGGTGCAGGGCCACCGTGGCCTCCACCATGCCCAGATTGGAGCCGATATGACCGCCGTGTTGGTGGCCATATGCCAGCAGCGTGGTGCGAATCTCACGGCAGAGTTCGGCGAGCTCGTTGGGGGCAAGGGCCTTGACATCGGCCGGGCTGGCAATGCGGCTCAGCAGATGGGAGTCGTCGCCATGGGAAGGGGTAATGCTCGGGGGTATGTCGTGAAGGCGTGCGGTCCTCTCGGCAGCGCCGGAGACGGCGAAGGAATCGCTTGAATCAAATCCGTTTCCTGACGCGCTGCGCATACCCTCGAATCTCCCTTCGCTAGTCTTTCCGAAGTTGAATGCTAACGCCCGGCATTGTCCGAGGTCCACATGACGAAGCAATGCCCCCAACATCTCCGTAAATGGGTGATTCGTTCGCTGCGCGATGTGGGACAATGAATGCGGTAATTCCTTTTGATACCAAGGAGCGCGCAATGAAGGCCGTATACGCATCCACCGTCAACCATGCCGATCCGCTTGCCGCGTTGGCAGTGGGCGAGCAGCCCGAACCCCAGGCCCGCCCGTTCTGGTCGACCGTTTCGGTGCGCGCGGTGACCGTAAACCATCACGACGTCTGGTCGCTACAGGGTGTGGGTCTCGCCGCCGAACAGACGCCGATGATCCTGGGCACCGATGCCGTGGGCATTCTGGACGAGGACATCCCCGGCAAGCATGGGCTCAAGGCCGGCAGCGAAGTGGTGCTGTACACGTTCGTCGGCACCGATGGCGCGGGCGTGGCCCCGGGCGAGCGCCGCACAATCCTCTCCGAGAAATACCCCGGCACGATGGCCGAGAAGACTTCCGTGCCGTCCGCCAACGTGTTCGCCAAGCCCGCAAGCCTCACCACGGCTGAGGCGGCCGCACTCGGCACCAGCTGGCTGACCGCCTACTCGCTGTTGTTCGATGCCGCCGGCATCAAGCCGGGCGACTCCGTGCTCATTCAGGGCGCGGGCGGCGGCGTGTCCACTGCGGCCATCCAGCTCGCCCATGCCGCCGGTCTGGAGGTGTTCGTCACCTCGCGCGACGCGGACAAGCGCTCCAAGGCGCTGAAACTTGGCGCGAACGCCGCGCTGGAGATCGGTGCCCGCCTGCCGCGCAAGGTCGATGCGGTGATCGAATCCGTGGGGGCGGCCACATGGGGCCATTCGGTGCGGTCGGTGCGTCCCGGCGGCACCATCGCCATCTGCGGCGCCACCACCGGCGACCAGCCCGGTGCGGAGCTCACGCGACTGTTCTTCCAGGACATTCGCGTGCAGGGCTGCACCATGGGTTCGCGCGAGGATTTCGCCCGGCTGCTGCGCTTCGTGGAGCACGCCGACCTGCATCCGGTGATCGATTCCGTGGTCAGCGGGTTGGACGCCGCCCCCGAGGCGTTCGCCAGAATGATCGCCGGCGACATGTTCGGCAAGATCGTTATTGAGCTGTAAGCCTCACAGAATTATGTATTGAGAACGATTCGCTGCGTGGCTTAACTCCGCTATCAGGAGTACAGTGGGCCTTATTCTCAATAACTAGGGAGTAAATGATAATGGCAAATGAATCCAAGCCCGAAGTCGCAGTGGTCATGGGATCGGCCAGCGACTGGGAGACCATGAAGCGCGCCTGCGATATTCTCGACCAGTTCGGCGTCGCCTACCACAAGCAGGTCATCTCCGCGCACCGCACGCCCGAGCTCATGGCCGAGTTCGCGCACAACGCCCGCGCCAATGGCCTGAAGGTCATTATCGCCGGTGCCGGCGGTGCCGCCCACCTGCCGGGCATGATCGCCGCGCAGACCACACTGCCCGTAATCGGCGTGCCCGTGCGCTCCCACGCCCTGTCCGGCTGGGATTCGCTGCTGTCCATCGTGCAGATGCCTGGCGGCATCCCGGTGGCCACCACCGCCGTCGGCAACTCCGGTGCCACCAACGCCGGCCTGCTCGCCGTGCAGATGCTCTCCGTCTTCGAGCCGGAACTGGCCGACAAGCTTGAGGATTACCGTAACGAACTGAAGGAAAAGGTGGCCGAATCCAATGCCCAGCTTGTCTGAAGAAACGGGCGGCCGCGTCTCCATGCTGATGCCGGGCTCGACCATCGGCATCATCGGCGGCGGCCAGCTCGGCCGCATGATGGCTCTGTCCGCCCGCTACATGGGCTTCCGCGTCGGCGTGCTTGACCCAACGCCGAACTGCCCGACCGGTCAGGTGGCCGACTTCCAGATCACCGCCGAGTACGATGACAAAACCGCCATCCATGATCTGGCCGTGCAGTCCGACGTGCTCACCTACGAGTTCGAGAACGTGGACGCCGGCGCCATCGACGAGGTGCGCGGCATCACCGCCACCCCGCAGGGCACCGACTTGCTGCGCGTGACCCAGCACCGCGTGCGCGAGAAGCAGTTCATCAACGACCACGGCACCGCCACCGCACCGTGGCGCGCTGTCAACAACTTCGATGAGCTTGACGCCGCATTGGGTGATATTCATTATCCGGCCGTGCTGAAGACCGTGTCCGGCGGCTACGACGGCCACGGTCAGCTCGTGCTGCGTTCCGACGCCGACTTGGAGAAGATCCGCTCCCGCTCCGACCGTGGTGGTGGCTTCCCGCCGAGCATCCTGGAAGGCTTCGTCGACTTCGCATTCGAGGCTTCGATTCTGGTCTCCGGCAACGGCAAGGACTTCGTCACCTTCCCGATTGTGCGTAACGAGCACCGCAACAACATCCTGCATATGACCATCGCCCCCGCCGAGGTGTCCGAACATGTGGCTCGCGAAGCGCATGAACTGGCGATTCGCCTGGCCAAGGGCTTCGAACTGGCTGGCACGCTGGCCATCGAACTGTTCATCACCAAGGACGATCAGGTCATCGTCAACGAGCTCGCCCCGCGCCCGCACAACTCCGGCCACTACACCATCGAGGCCTGCTCGATGGACCAGTTCGACGCCCACATCCGCGGCATCGCCGGCTGGCCTCTGCCCAAGCCCAAGCTGCTCTCGCCGGCCGTGATGGTCAACGTACTTGGCCAGCATGTGGAACCGACGCGCGCGCTGATCGCCACCCACCCGGAGTGGAATGTGCACGACTACGGCAAGGCCGAAGTGCGCCACGACCGCAAGATGGGCCACATCACCGTGCTCACCGACGACCCGGCCAAGACGGTCGCTGACCTTGAGGCCACCGGCTGCTGGGACGACCTGAAAAAGAAGGCGTGACCTTACCGATGGTTGAACATATCGAACGCCAGACCAAGCAGAAGGACGCGATTCGCGCCGCCTTGGCCGACTGCGAGGAGTTCATCTCCGCTCAGGACCTGCACCGCAGGCTGGAGGACGAAGGCTCGAAAATCGGCTTGGCCACCGTATACCGCCAGCTCAACGCCTTGGCCGATGCCGGTGCCGCCGACACGATCCGCCTGGACGGCCAGCAGCTGTTCCGCCTATGCGGCGACGACGGACATCACCACCACTTGGTGTGCAGGCGGTGCGGCAAAACCGTGGAAATCGACCCGCCCAGCGAGGCTTGGCTGCGCAAAGTGGCCGACGGCCACGGCTTCACCGTTGAATCCCACACCTTGGAGGTCTTCGGACTGTGCTCTGATTGCTAAAAGGAGCAGAAAGCGCAGAAGGCTCAGAAAGCAGTGAGCGAATAACAAACGGGATCGGCTTCAAAGCCGATCCCATTTGTTATTCCGCTGCTATTCCACTGACTTCAGCGCGCCGAGCATGCTGTTTCTTTGAGGTCGTGTTCTGCACGATGCCTTTCACGCCGTCCAGCTTCATGAGCTTGGCGCTGCGCGACTCCACATTGGAGGTCTCGTGGTTCTTGAGCCGCACCATATAGGCGTTCGACTGGTGCTGCTCGCCGAACACGTGCTTATAGCCACCCGAAGTCATGAACATGAAATGCCCGAAGTAGGGAAGCCGGCTTGTCACGCAGCTTGCGTTTGGCCGCTACCCAGGCCGGTACCACGGTGCTCGCCCAGGCCAGCAGGAACGCCGCCAGGGTGATGGCAGGGTGGAACGCCAGCATGACACGCCGATGTAAATGCAAATGATAATAATTCTCAATACATGTTATTCTGTCGTGTTGGTGGCTGGGCGATGATGCAGCAACAGCAGCATCGCCCAGCCGTTCGGCTAATTAGAGAGGAAAACCCAATCATGTCCATCATGTCCAACGCCAAGCGCGCGCTCGCCATCGCGGCCGCCGCGGCGACCCTGCTCTCGATGGCCGCCTGCGGTTCCAGCAACGCCGCCAGCGGCAAGTCCGATTCCAGCGGCGCCGCGTCTTCCGGCAAGATCGAGGTCGTCGCCTCCATCAACCAGTGGGGTTCCGTGGCCGAAGACCTCGGCGGCAGCAACGTCGAAGTCACCAACATCATGACCAAGACCAACGTCGAGGCGCACGATTACGAGCCCACCAGCCAGGATGTCGCCAAGTTCGGCACCGCCAAGGTAGCCGTAGTCAACGGCGCCGATTACGACCCGTGGGCCACCAAGGCCGCCCAGCCGACCAAGGCCACGCTGGTCACCGCCGCCGAAACCGCCGGCATCAAGGAAGGCGACAACCCGCACGTCTGGTTCTCCGCCAAGGTGCGTTCCAACACCGCCGACGCCATCACCGCCGCCTACCAGAAGGCCGACCCGAGCCACAAGGACGACTACGCCAAGCTCAACAAAGAATGGCACGCCAAGGAAGACCAGCTTGAGTCCAAGATCAAGGAGACTTCCGCCAAGACCGAGGGCCTGCCGTACGCCGCCACCGAATCCGTGGCCTGGTACCTGGCCGACGACCTCAAGATGACCGACGCCACTCCGAAGGGCTACGCCCAGGCCTCCGCCAACGAGAGCGAGCCGACCCCGGCCGACATCAAGGACTTCCAGGACACCCTGAAGGCCGGCTTCATCAAGATGTTCGTCTTCAACAGCCAGGAAGCAAACTCCACTACTGACCAGATCACCGGTGCCGCCAAGGACGCCAACGTGCCGATCGTGGAGCTCGCCGAGCAGATGCCGAAGCAGTACACCAACCTGCTCGACTGGATGAGCGCACTGGTCGACCAGTTCGCCGCCGCCGTGAAGTAATGCGGCAGTAGCCGTCAATCCGCAACAGCGATAAGGGGAATAATCAAGTCAGATAGCGAGGCGTTGTCTAGGGGAGAACAGAACACTTCGCTATCAGGGATAGGCTCCTTATATATCAGGGTGCTTCGGGGATGTCCCGAGGCACCCTTTGCGTTAGGGTGAATAGTTAGGAAACGGTAAGAAAAATAGTGGAACTATGGATTTTCCAAGGTTCAGCGGCAACAATATGCCCTTGAAAAGTCACATACGGAAACAGGCGAATGAGCGAGAACACTAGTAATACCACCACAGTGAAACCCCATTTCAAGCTTTGGGCCAAAAAGGTCGAAGCCAATGAAGTCACGCCCCAACACCCCCACAAGCCCTTCCCCGGCTGGGTGTACGGCGTGCTCTTCGTTATCTTCGACATCATTGTCGTGACGGCGCTCGAAGTGGGCGTTTCGTCCAGCTCCACCCGTGTGCAGCTGTCCAGTCCGACCGTCGGATTCGGCTTCGTGAGCAAGATGTGGACCGACGGCAATTTCGTATTCGTACTCAACGTGATACTTGTCGCGTTGCTGTACCTCATGTTGCTGATGCTGTTCAACAGATTCTGGACGGCAAGCATCGTGATTCTTGCGGTCGGGATCATCGTGGCCGCCATCGAACATTTCAAGGTCGAGATCCGTTACGAGGCCATTCTGCCCGCCGACCTCGGCTTCCTTGGCTCGAACACCGGCAATATGCTCACCTTCATTCCGGCCGGCGCGCACGTGACCATCCTCGTGGCACTTGGCGCGTTCGCCGCGCTGCTCGCCCTGATTCTGGTGCTACGCCACTTCGACGGGCGCAAAGGTCGCATGATCCGTACGGACAACCTGAGCCTGAACCTCACCTCCCGTCTGATTCTGCTGCTGCTGCCGATTCTGGTGTTCGCGTTGTACTGCATTCATGTGAGCACCACCGATTCGCTGGCCAACAAGTTCTCCCGCGCCTTGGGGGACACGCCATCCATGTGGGATTCCGTGTATGACGCGCAGCGCAATGGTCCGCTCGTGGCCTTCACCCGCCAGCTCAACCCGAAGATCATGGACAAGCCGAGCAACTACTCCGAGGAGACCATGAAGAAGGTCGCCGCTCGCTATCAGAAGGAAGCGGAGACAATCAACGCCTCCCGCACCAACAACCTCACTGATTCGACAGTGGTGTACGTGTTGTCCGAATCCTTCTCTGACCCGAGCCGCGTGCCGGGACTGAAGACCAATAAGGATTCGATGCCCAACATCCGCAAGATCAAGGCGGGCACCACCTCCGGCCTGATGCTCTCCTCCGGCTACGGCGGAGGTACGGCCAATCTCGAATACATGGGACTTTCCGGCCTGAGCATGGCCAATTTCGAGTCCTCCCTGTCCAGCCCGTACCAGCAGCTGGTCCCGAGCCAGCATTGGACTCCCACCATCAACCAGCTGTGGGGCGCGCCCGTCAACTCGCTCGGCTACCACCCGTACGAATCCAGCATGTACTCGCGTGCCACGAACTACAAGAAGTTCGGCTTCTCGCACTTCTACACGTTGACCGGTCCGGACGTGATCAAGTATCAGGACAAGATCGACGAGTCGCCGTACGTCTCTGATAAGTCTTCCTATGATTCTGCGTTGGAAGGCATCAAGTCCGGCAAGACGAACAAGTTCATTCAGATCATTACCATGCAGAATCACATGCCCTACCACGAGTGGTATGAGAATAACGACTACACCGCCGAATCCACCACGGGTACGCCGCTGGGTGATGATGAACAGCAGTCGATTGAGACCTATCAAAAGGGTGTGGAGATTACCGATCAGGCCACTCAGGAGTTCCTGAATGAACTGGATGCGCTGGATAAGCCCGTCACCGTGGTGTTCTATGGCGACCACTTGCCGGGCATCTACTCGTCCGCCAGCGAGGATGACAACAACTCCTTGGCCCTGCACCTGACCGATTACTTCATCTGGTCGAATAAGGCTTCCAGCTCCCAAGGCAATAAGGCAAGCGATGCAGCCTACTCCTCGCCGAACTTCTTCGTGGCGCAGGCCGCCGATCACATGAACGCCAAGGTCAGCCCGTATCTGGCGTTCCTGACCGAAATGCATTCCAAGATCGCCGCCATGGAACCGCCTGTGGTCAACAAGATCCAAGGCTGGGATCGTATCCCCGAAGGCCAGAACATCTATCTTGATCAGAACGGCAACCCGATGTCCACCGATGACTTCGACAAGGAAACCAAGCAGTTGCTTGCCGACTACAAGCTCATCCAATACGACATCACCGCGGGCAAAAACTACCTCAAAGACACGGACTTTATGACGCTGCCGTAAAGCAGACAGCCTAGTAGGCTGTCTGTAGGCAGCGTGCGAGCCGACAGACGAGCCAGCAAGGCGCGGGGCGTAGCCCGTCCAAAATTGCAGTAGCGCTGCCGTAAAGCAGGGGGTGCTTTCATGACGAACCAGACTTTCGAACAACTGAAGAAGACTTACGAATCCGGTCGTACCCGGCCGCTGGCATGGCGCCGCGCGCAGCTGAACGCACTACGCCGTCTGGTTACGGAGAACCGTGATGCCTTTGTCTCCTCGGCTATGGCTGACTTGGGCAAGCCCGCGGCTGAAACCGTGCTCATGGAACTGAACCTGGTGGCTGGTGAAGCACAGTTCGTGCGCAATCGTCTGAGCCTTTGGACCGCCCGGCATCCCAAAGCGATGCATTGGATGTTGCAGCCGGCTGCCGGATGGACGATTGCCGAGCCCAAAGGCGTGGTGCTCATCATTTCACCGTGGAATTATCCGGTGCTGCTGGCCTTGGAACCAATGGCTGATGCGCTCGCTGCCGGTAACGCCGTCTGCTTGAAACCGTCCGAGCTTTCACCGGATACGTCCAAGCTCCTTGCTGAGTTGGTGCCGCAATACCTTGACTCCGAGGCCGTGCGCGTGGTCGAAGGCGGGCCCAAGGAAACCGGCGAACTGCTGAAATGCCCGTTCAACCACATCTTCTATACCGGTGGCGGCCACGTCGGCAAAATCGTCATGCGCGCGGCGGCCGAGCATCTGACGCCGGTCACGCTGGAACTCGGCGGCAAGTCGCCATGCTTTGTGGATCGCACTGCGGACATCAATGTGGCTGCACGCCGCATTGCGTGGGGCAAATTCACCAATGCCGGGCAGACTTGCGTGGCACCCGACTATGTGCTCGCCACGCCGGATGTGGCCGAGGCTCTGGCCGAGCGCATCGCCGTAGCCATCACCGAATTCTATGGCGAAGATCCGAAGGCCTCGCCTGATTTTGGTCGTATTATCAACGATCGTCATTTTGAACGACTGTGCAAGCTATTGCCGGTCGGCACCGTGCCGCCTGAGGAGCCGAGCTCGCCGCTGGTGCAGGTGGCATCGGCGGTAGGCGCGGCCATGGATATGGTTGGGCGGCGCTTCAATGCCGTGACTACTGGGCGCGGTGGCGCGGGGGAGATGGCCGGCAGCGCGAACAATGCGGCGAAGCCGACGGCCGGTTCGAATATGGCAGCCGCTGATGATGGTGCGACTGCCTCGGCCGCTGTTGAGCCGAGCGAGATTCACAAGGTGCCCGGCGTGTTCGACCTGGCCGGTCGAATCGTTTGCGGCGGCAAGGTCGATCGTGCCGCCCGGTATATCGCGCCTACCGTGCTGTACGGTACGTCGCCAGATGCGCCAGTAATGAAGGAGGAGATTTTCGGGCCGATTCTGCCGATTCTGGTGGTCGAGGATGCCGAGTCCGCAATCCGATTCATCAACAAGCGGTCCCGGCCGTTGGCTGCATATGTGTTCTCGCGCGATCACGAGGTTCGGCTGACTTTCGAACGTCAGACCAGCTCCGGAGCCTTGGGATATTCGCTGCCGTTGGGCCATCTGCTGTCCAGCCGGTTGCCGTTCGGTGGCGTGGGCGCGTCCGGCATCGGCACCTACCACGGCAAAGCAGGCTTCCTCACCTTCAGCCACGTCAAAACCGTGGTTACCAAGCCGCAGTTCCCCGACACTCTGCGCCTCGTGTACCCGCCCTTCAATGAAGCCAAGGCCAAACTGTTCGACATCATCGCCAAATTCAGCTAGCGTGATATCGCTCGCTGATATTGGGTGATGGCGTTGTCATAGTGACGTTCGCTGTCCCGGTAATTACGTCAATCGATTGATTCGTGTACCGGGCCAGATTTTTCTGTCCTAGTATTTGATTTCGGGTCATTTTTGCTTACCGGGACAAAACTGACGCCGGAAGTATCGTCCGCGTATTACGAAAATGGCGGAATAGTGCGGTTTCGTATGGAAGGGAATTTCAAATATTCCTATATTCGAGGGGTTCAGCTGTCCTGGTTTGCGAAAAAGAGCCGAAATCGGCTACCGGGACAGAAAAATCTGGCCCGGTAGCCACGTCAATCGATTGACATGTCTGCCAGGCCAAAAATATGCAGCAGATGCGCCGCTTCTGTTACTTCAGGGCTTTGAAGCCGATGTCGTGGCGGTAAAACAGTCCGCGCAGCTCGAGCTTGTCGATGATTGCGTAGACCTTGTCCTGGGCGGACTTGATGTCCGGAGCGGAGGTTTCGACGAGCAGCACGCGGCCAGAGTTGGCCACAAGGTTACCGTGCTCGTCAGAGGCGACACCGGCGTAGTAGACGTGCGAATCCTCGTCGACTTCGATTTCGGGCACACGGGCACCCTTGATGACGTTCTCCGGGTAGCCGTTGGAGGCGATGACCACGCCGAGGGTGGCGTTGGACTCATCCCAGGTGAATTCGGGGGTTTCGCCGTCGAGAATGGCGGAGATGCCGGCACCGAGGTCGGAGGTGAGCTTCGGGAGCACGACTTCGGTTTCCGGGTCGCCGAAGCGGGCGTTGAATTCGATGACCTTCGGGCCGTCGGCGGTGGCGATCAGACCGGCGTACAGGATGCCGGTGAATGGCGTACCTTCCTCGGCCATGCCTTCGACGGTGGGGCGCACGATTTTCTCGATGGCCTCGTCGACCACGGACTGCGGAATCTGCGGCACCGGGCTGTAGGCACCCATGCCACCGGTGTTCGGACCCTCGTCGCCATCGTGGGCGCGCTTGTGATCCTGGGAGATGGGCATCGGCCAGAAATCGGTGCCGTTGACAAAGCTCATCAGGGAGAATTCCTGGCCGTCCAGGAAGTCCTCGATAACGACCTTGGCACCGGCGGAGCCGAAGCGATGGTCGATGAAGATGTCTTCAAGCGCACGCTGGGCGGTGTGCTCGTCCATGGCCACGGTCACGCCCTTGCCGGCGGCCAGACCATCGGCCTTGATGACGATCGGCGCGCCATGCTCGTGTACGTAAGCCTGAGCCATGTCCAAGTCTCCGAACGTCTTATATTTGGCGGTCGGAATGTTGTGACGGTCCATGAGCTGCTTGGCGAAGTCCTTGGAACCCTCGATCTGGGCGGCGGCCTTGGACGGGCCGAACGCCTTGATGCCGGCGGCGGCGAAATCGTCCACGATGCCTTCGATCAGCGGGACTTCCGGGCCCACGAACACCCAGTCATAGCCATTGTTCTTCACGAATTCGATAAGTGCGGCGTGGTTCGACTGGCTCAGCTGCGTGGTGTGGATGCCGTCCTTGAGCATGCCCGGGTTGCCGGGAGCCACGGTGACTTCGTCAATGCTCGGTGCCTTGAGCAGCGTGTAGGCAATGGTATGCTCACGCGCACCGGAGCCGATGACCAATACTTTCTGACCCATGTTTTTCCTTCCTAAAGTCTTTGGCTCCCCTCTTTGAGGGGAGCCGGTATCTGGAGCTACTTCAGTACGATTTGCGTGTCGGTGGTGTCGGTGGTGATCTGGCCGAGCACGTAGGCGGGTTCGTTGTTGTCGGCGAGCAGCTTCAGCGCCTCGTCCTTGCGGGCGGGGTCGATGGCCAGCACCATGCCGATACCCATGTTGAAGATGTTGTACATCTCCTTGTGATCGATGTTGCCGGCCTTCTCAAGCACGTCGAAGATCGGGAGCACAGGCCAGGTGCCAAGCTCGATCTCGGCGGCCAGACCGTCCGGAATCATGCGCGGGATGTTCTCGATGAAGCCACCACCGGTGATGTGGGCCACGCCCTTGACCACGCCCGCCTTGAACAGCGGGGAGAGGGCCTTGACGTAGATCTTGGTGGGGGTGAGCAGCACGTCGCCGAGCTTTGCGCCGCCCAGCTCGGCGAGCTCAGTGTCCACGGTATAGCCAGCCTGCTCGAACAGGGCCTTGCGCACCAGGGAGAAGCCGTTGGAGTGCACGCCGGTGGAAGGCAGACCGATAAGCACGTCGCCCTCAGTGATGGTGGAACCGTCCACAATGGCGGACTTTTCGGCAACGCCGACCGAGAAACCGGCCAGATCGTACTCGTCCTCGTCGTACATGCCCGGCATTTCAGCGGTCTCACCGCCGACCAGTGCGGAACCGGCCTGCACGCAGCCGTCGGCCACACCGGCCACGACCTGCTCAAGCAGGGCCGGGTCGTTCTTGCCGCAAGCGATGTAGTCAAGGAAGAACAGCGGCTCGGCACCCTGGGCGGCGATGTCGTTGACGCACATGGCCACGCAGTCGATGCCGATGGTGTCGTGCTTGTTGGCCAGCTTGGCGACCATGAGCTTGGTGCCTACGCCGTCGGTGCCGGAGATGAGGACCGGCTCCTTGTAGCCCAGGGAGGCTAGGTCGAACAGGCCGCCGAAGCCACCGATGCCGCCGACCACGCCGGGACGGTTCGTGCGGGCCACGTGCGACTTGATGCGCTTGACGACTTCGTACCCGGCTTCGACGCTCACGCCGGCGTTCTCATATGCTTTTGGCATTTGGTGGGGCCTTTCTGTTCTATTTTCAAGCTCCCTTGCCGGGGAGCCACCTGCAAAAAGCGGATTTTCGTTTGTACTAAGCTCCCCTTGTCAGGGGAGCTGTCAGCGAAGCTGACTGAGGGGTAGTCGTAAAGACCAATGACTGAGGTGTAGTCGAAGGACCGGCCGAACCTACTGCACGTCCGGCTGCACGGTGTTGTACTCGTTGCCGATGTACTTGCTCTTGTACAGCGCGAATTCAGGCAGACGCACACGGTCCTCGGGCGTGAGGGACTTCAGGAAGTCGGCCTCGTAGTCGTCGAGCGCAGTGGGGTAGTCGCCGTTGAAGTAGGCGACGCACAGGCCACCGTATGGGGCGTCGGCGTTCAGTCCGATGGATTCGACCAGACCGTCGAGCGAAAGGTAGGCCAAGGAATCCGCGCCGATGTATTCGCGGATTTCCTCCACGCTCATCTTGGCTGCGATGAGTTCCTTGGTGGTGGAGATATCAATGCCATAGAAGCAAGGGTACTTCAGCGGCGGGGAGCTGATGCGCATATGCACTTCAGCGGCGCCGGCTTCCTTGAGCAGCTGCACGATGCGCTTGGACGTGGTGCCGCGCACGATGGAATCATCGATAACGATAACGCGCTTGCCTTTAACCACGCTGCGCACAGCAGAGAGCTTCATACGCACACCCTGCTCGCGCAGTTCCTGCGTGGGCTGAATGAAGGTGCGGGCCACATACTGGTTTTTGATTAGGCCCATTTCGTTGGGCAGGCCTGCTGCTTCCGCATAGCCGGATGCGGCGGACAATGAGGAGTTCGGCACGCCGATAACCATATCGGCCTCCACCGGGGATTCGGCGGCGAGACGTGCGCCCATGCGCTTGCGGGCGGAGTGCACGTTGACGCCATAGATATCGGAATCCGGGCGGGCGAAGTAGATGTATTCCATCGAGCAGATGGCCAGCTGCGTGTTGTTGGTGTACTGCACGATCTTGTAGCCGTGATCGTTGACCACCACGATTTCGCCCGGGCGAATGTTGCGCACCAGCTCGGCTCCGACGACATCCAGTGCGCAGGTTTCGGAGGCGAGCACGTAGGCGCCGTTCTTCATCTTGCCGAGGGAGAGCGGGCGGAAGCCGTTCGGGTCGAGTGCGCCGATCATGGCGTCTTCGGTCATCAACAGGTAGGCGAAGCCACCATGCACCGTGTTGAGCGCTTCCTTGAGCTTGTCCATAAAGGTGCGCTGCATCGAACGGCGAATCAAGTGCATCAGCACTTCAGTGTCGGAGTTCGAATGGAAGATGGCGCCTTCGTCTTCAAGTTTGCGGCGCAGTGACGGGCAGTTCGTCAGGTTGCCGTTATGGCACAGAGCCACGTCGCCGTCATGGAAGCGGAAGATGAACGGCTGGATGTTGTCCGTGGTGCCCGAGCCGGCCGTTGCGTAACGCACGTGGCCGATGGCGCAATTGCCCTTCAGTCGTTCGATTTCGCGCTCATCGCCGAACACCTGGGTGAGCAGGCCGAGTCCGCGATGACCGATGAGATGACCGTTATCGTTGGAGACGATGCCGGCACCTTCCTGACCGCGATGCTGCAGCGCGTGCAGGCCAAAATAGGTGAGTCGTGAGGCGTCGGGGTGGCCCCATACGCCGAAGATGCCACATTCCTCATGAATGTCTTCGAGTTCAGCCGACAAGCCAAAGCTCCTTTTTCAAACAGGGGATTAACTATCTGCCAACCCTACCAATCGGCGGCTACATCGCGTGTTGTGGGGTGGTGGGGGCATGGGGCTGCCCATGGTCTTGCCCCTGGCCGCATGAGCAGAGCCGTCAGGTCGGACCCTGTTCGCCGATGGCGCCGGAATATGGACTGTTGCTTAAATCCTGTTGTCTTATAGTCCGATGTTTTGTATTCTCAACTGAAATGAAGGATAGTTTTTTACCCGGCTGGGGGCACTGTTGATTACTGAGGAAGTCGGCAAGAGAATCAGAGAATTACGGAATAAGACGGGCCTGAGCCAGGAAAAGTTCGCTGCAAAAATCGGTATGGATCGCACATATTTCGCCAGTATCGAACTAGGCAAGCGTAATGTAGCCTTGAAAAACATTGAAAAGATAGCGAATGGGTTGGATGTGCCCCTTTCCGATCTGTTCAAAGGGATCTAAGACTAGTGCGTCGAGTAAAAAGGTGATGGGGGATAAGCGAGAATGGGATTCAAGGGTAAATTGTATAAAACAACGTTGATTAACAATCGCAGATACCTGGGCAACAAATACAAGCTCCTGCCTTTTATCACCAAGGTGGTCGATGAGGAGTGCACGGGGATCGATGTCGTCGCCGATATCTTTGCCGGCACTGGCGCGGTTTCTTCCGCTTTCCCCGGGAAGACGGTAATCACGAACGACATAATGTACAGCAATTACGTGTGCAATTACGCCTGGTTCGGTGCGGAGACTTATGATCCGCAAAAGATCGTGAATTATGTAGTCGAATATAATGCCATCTCGCAATATGACGACAACTACATGACCGATAATTTCGCGGATACCTACTTCAGCTATAACGATTGTTCCAAAATCGGTTTCATCAGGCAGGATATCGAGGACAACTATCAAGCTGGCGACCTCAACGACAGGGAACATGCGATACTTATCGCCTCCCTGCTCTATGCGATGGACAAAATCGCAAAGACCTGCGGGCATTACGATGCCTATCGTAAAGGAGCCAAGTTCGATAAACCGCTTGAGCTTCGTGTTCCGCTTGCCGAGGTGCATAACAATGCCGGGAACCAATGTTTCAATGAGGATGCCAATGAACTGGTCAAGGACATTCATGCGGATCTGATATATATAGACCCGCCGTATAACTCCCGCCAATATTCCGATGCCTATCATCTGCTCGAAAACGTCGCCCACTGGGAGAAGCCCGAAGTATTCGGAGTCGCCAGGAAGATGGAGCGAAAGGCCATCAAAAGCAAGTATTGCACTCGCAGTGCGACGGAGACGTTCGAGGATCTGATCGGCAACATCAACGCGAGGTATATCCTGTTGTCCTACAACAATATGGCCACTAAAGGAGACGGCCGTTCGAACGCCAAGATAGCTGATGAGGATATCGTAAGAATATTGCGGAATAAAGGCGAGTTGAAGATTTTCTCGGAAGACTACAAGCCATTTTCCGCGGGCAAGTCAAGTATTACCGGCAATGCCGAAAGACTGTTCCTATGCACCTGCAATGAGGGATAAGAAAACCATGATTCAATCCCCTCTGAATTACACTGGTGGCAAGTTTAAACTACTCCCACAGATATTGCCTCTCTTCCCCGGGAAGATTGATCAGTTCGTTGATTTGTTTTGTGGTGGCTGCAATGTTGGCCTCAATGTCACAGCAAATAAGGTGATCTATAACGATTTAGATGAGAATGTAATTAATCTGTACAAGACCTTATTGCGTTTAGGGCATGACATGACGTTCGAGTACATTCATCAGATAATCGATGATTATGAGCTGTCTCTTGCAAGCCAGAAGGGGTATGCATATTACGGCTGCGATAGCAGCAAAGGACTAAGTAGGTATAATAAACCCCATTTTTTGCAACTTCGTAGCGATTTCAATGCAAGGCAGAAGAAAGATAGCTACAACTACATAATGCTCTATGTACTCATAGTCTATGCCTTCAATAATCAAATACGATTCAACAGCAAAGGTGAATACAATCTTCCTGCCGGGAAAAGGGATTTCAATGAGAGCATGTCCCACAAGTTATCTGCCTTTATAGAGAAAATCCAATCCCAGAATTGCCTTTTCACTTGCAGTGATTTCAAGGATTTTGATATTGCTCAACTTACGAGTGGAGATTTCGTTTATGCCGATCCTCCATATCTTATTACTTGTGCAACCTATAATGAGCAAGGCGGATGGAACGAAGACGACGAATGTGCCTTACTGTCTTTTCTAGACCGTCTGGATGAAAGTGATATACGATTCGCCCTCTCCAATGTTCTACGAAGTAAAGGCAGAGAAAATCAAGTCCTCATTCAATGGTTGAAGGAACGAAAAGACAAATATCAAGTTATTCCATTGAATAAAAGCTATTCAAACTCAAATTACCAAGTTAAAGACAGAGTTTCCAATAGTGAAGAAGTACTGATAGTAAACTATTAATGAAAAGTGGCAATTCCAGCTGCGGAGAGTTTTGCGACTGCATATCGCTGATTGTAAGGGAGGATCCTCATGAAAGTATCCAAGGGGCATATTTTCAACCTTTTTGACACCAATGGTCGTAGAAATGATGTGATTGCTGCCATGCGGGGGTATCTCAGTATCCTAAACACCATTCGTGCCAATCAGGATTTGCCGTGGAGAGCAATGCCAAACAGTCCGGCACAGGTCTTGTTCTATCGTCATGCGATTGGCATGTTTCCGGATGTTTTCAAGGACCACCCCAAATATGATGAGCTCATATCCACGATACACGAATATCCTGCATTGGAAGCAGCAATTGATAGAGCCGATATGGAATGGCTCGAATCTCACGGTGACGAGTATGCGAATGTGGATATCAACTTTGACGAAGGCGTGGAGGATCGCGCACGTCACTATACCAGTAATCTTGTCAAACTAGGGTTTGCGGATGGGCGGCGGAACATCTCGCCGGTTGGCAATATTTTGCTCGATCGTATTCCTCTACATGAAGACGGTTTGGAACGATTGCTATCGTTGAATAAGGAGAATATCCTCTATCTGCGGCAGTTGCTCAAGTTGCGAATTTTTGATAAGGCCGGGGAACGATACTATGCCCCATTCGTTATGGGCGTCTACGCGTTGCTGCGCAAGTCTCGCCTATCAGAAGATGATTTTTTCGGCATGGTGCAAGGAAGCAGTCCGTACAGCAACATTGACGACGTCGATCGGTATATTGATAATTTTTCGGTAGAGGGGCAGCTCCACAACCATGCTGTCTCCACTCCCGATGAAATCAATATTGATCAGCAGTTAACGTATGACGTGTTTAAACAATATTTTCTGAACCGGAAATCAGCAAGAACGGTAAATATCTATTATGGGTTTTATCAGTGTATATTCGAATTTACCGTTGACCGGACTCCTGAAAAATTAGACCTTCTACTTACGTATTATGAGTCAAATCGTTCTGTGCTGAACAAGGCATTCGGATTCGGGCGAAATGTATTTGATACTCGAACCGGTGATCGTCCAGATGTCCAGGATTTCCTTGATGAGAACGAGGACATGTTTTCCTCCGATATCAACGACTATTTATACCGACAATTTGCGATTTCAAAATTCTGGGATACGTTGCGCGAATATTCAGATACCACGAAGCGTATTTTCAAAGCCTCGGGTCTCATCAGCTTTGAAAACGGATACGTCGAACTGGCTTATCACGAACTGTGCGCATGTATTTTCAACGCAGCCGATTTGAAGCCCAAAATCTTCGGTAGCATGGATGACGAGGTTGTTCCGTACTACGAAAGTTATGATGAATACGAAGAGGGAGTGAGTAGTTACTTTTGTAGTAATTTCAGTCTTTGCGACATTCTTGGTCTGCAGGAGTCGCTTGACGAGATTAAAGAGCACATCAGTGAAGCATTTGGCGGAGCTGCGCCTGAGGACATCCCTGATATTACCCGTCGTAGACGGTGGGAGGAATTCGAAGTTTTCGTTGCGAACCAATATCCTGTCGAAAGAGTGAAAGAGCTGCTTGCCCTATTTGGCGACAGAAATAATGACAAGCGCATCAAGCAGGAGGTCTGTGAAGATGCAACTGTCCCGACCATTTACGAGTTCATCGTTGGGCTGGCTTGGTATTACTTCTCAGGCAAACGTTTCAATCTCCTTTCCAGCTATAATCTCACGTTATCGGCTGACTTCGAGCCGCTCAACCATGCGGGAGGCGGACAGGGCGATATCGTGATTGAAAGTAAGCATGATGTCACCATGCTTGAAGCTACGCTAATGAATGTAAACAGCCAAAAGCGAGGCGAGTGGGAACCGGTATTACGGCATTCCGTGAACCTGAAGGTGGATGAGGAGGCTCGTAAGACGGACCGGCGGGTCACGACATTCTTCATCGCCGATGTATTTGATGCCAATACCATTAACATCTGGAAGGCCGTTGCCTCGGTGCCGCTGCAATCGACCACTGCTGGCGCGGCATATACAGACAACGTGGTGATCATGCCCATTAGCAGTCTGGAACTCTGTGGCTTGATGGATAGAAGTTCGCAATATGACACGGTAATGCAGCGTGTCCACGATCTGTTCGAGGTCGACAAAAGCAATTTCGACCTTCAATGGAGGGACAAGTTCATTGATGAAATAGTGTGAACCCGCTATTGCGCCTTTCGCGCATGAAACGAGAGGGCATCGGTCTCGCCGGCTATCGCTATGGCCGGTGAGACCGACTTTGAGCGAGTCATCCGGGTTTAGCGCTGCCGAGCCTTGTGTCGGAGATCTGAGACGGGATGTCTGAGCTTCGCTGAAGTTTATATCGAACAAATGTTCGACTGTTCTGGTATGCTGGTCGGGCTGGTTTCGATAGGGAGGTGATGGCGATGGCTGGCGAGAGGGCATCGGCGCAACGTGAACATACCTATATCGCCATTGACCTCAAGTCCTTCTATGCCTCGGTGGAGTGCGCGGCGCGTGGGCTTGACCCGCTGACCACGCATCTGGTGGTGGCCGATGAAACCCGCACCGATAAGACAATCTGTCTGGCGGTCTCACCTTCGCTGAAGAGCTATGGCATTCCTGGCCGTGCGCGGCTCTTCGAGGTGAAGCAGCGCCTGAATGGAGTCAATGCCGAGCGCGCGGTCCATGCTCCCGGCGGCCGATTAATCGGGGAGTCCTGCGATGCGCGCGACCTGGAACACTCGCCGAGACTCAAAGCCTCGATGGTCATCGCCAAGCCGCGCATGGCGCACTATCTGGAAATCAGCGGGCGGATCTACGGCATCTATCTCAGGTATGCCGCTCCCGAACACATTCATGTGTATTCGATTGATGAGGTGTTCATCGACGCCACGCCGTATCTGCGCTCGCTGGGTATGGGGGCGCATGCGATGGCGCGAACCATCGTGCGCGAAATCCTTGCCGAAACCGGCATCACCGCCACTGCCGGCATCGGCTCCAACATGTATCTGGCCAAAGTCGCCATGGATATCGTCGCCAAGCACATGCCCGCCGACAAGGACGGCGTGCGCGTGGCCGAACTGAATGAAATGTCATATCGTCGGCTGCTTTGGGATCATCGTCCGCTCACCGATTTTTGGCGGGTTGGGCGCGGCTATGCCAAGAAGCTCGAGCATGCCGGACTGATGACCATGGGCGATATCGCCCGATGCTCGGTGGGTCGTGCTTCGGATTACTACAACGAAGACCTGCTGTATCGCATGTTCGGCGTGAATGCCGAACTGCTCATCGACCATGCGTGGGGCTGGGAGCCGTGCGAGATCGCGGACATCCAATCCTATGAGCCGGATGCGCACAGCATCAGCAGCGGTCAGGTACTCACCGGTCCCGCCGACTATGCCACGGCCCGCCTGATTACCAAGGAGATGGCTGATGCACTGGCCCTCGATTTGGTTGATAAAGGCGTGCTGACGAATCGACTCACGCTTGCCGTCGGCTATGACATCGGCAGTTTGGACGCGTCGAAGCTCGATTCATGCGCCGATTATGCGATGAAACGTGCCGCTGAGCGTGCGGCGAAAAGTTATCAGGGGCCGGTGGCCGTCGACCGGTTTGGGCGTAAAGTGCCCAAGAGCGCGGTCGGGTCGATTGGTTTGGGTGATTTCACGTCATCTTCGGCGCGTATCCGTGAGGCCATGACGATGCTGTACGGGCGCATTGTGGATTCACGCCTGCTCGTGAGACGCCTGACCGTCATCGCCGATGATGTGGCTACGCCGGAGGAGCTTGCCGCCGGCAAACGCTATGAGCAGCTCGACCTGTTCGGTGATGACGAGGCTCAATCGTATGGGTCCGAGCCCGCTGATGACAGAGATGGTGAGCATGATATCCAGCGTGCGTTGCTGGATGTGAAACGTAAATTCGGCCGCAACGCCGTCATCAAAGCCATGGATATGGAAGACGGTGCCACCGGTCAGGGCCGCAACCGTCAGATTGGAGGTCATCGCGCATGACTCTACAAGAAACCCATGCATACGACGACATCATCAACCTGCCCCATCACCAGTCGCGCAAGCATCCGCACATGTCTCGCCACCAGCGGGCTGCCCAATTCATGCCGTTCGCGGCTCTGACCGGTTACGGCCAAGTCATCGAGCAGACAGCAAAAAACGCCGAAACCGCTATTGCTCAGGCCGAGGCCCAAGGCGATACCGATTTCGGCGCTTAACAATCGCTCCGGTTGGAGGAAGCCGCAGATCCGTCAGCCCACGTGACGCTCAAAGTGGTGGAAGCCAGTGATCTTGTCGATTTCGGCCATCGCGTCAGCCGGAATCACAAAGCCCGCGGCCTTCATGTTGTTCTCCAGCTGGCTGGGCTTGGAGGCGCCGGCGATCACACAGCTGATCTCCGGGTGCTGCAGGATCCACGCCATGGAAAGCACCGGCAGGTTCGTGCCGAGCTCGTTGGCCACAACGCGCAGCGTCTCGGTCAGATCGGTGGTCTCGTCGAATCGGTGGCAGAAGTACATGTCCAGATAGTCGGTCTGCATGTTCTTCAGTGTCTGATCAATGCTCTCGAAGATATGCTTGCGGGACAGGCCGCGGTCGTTCACGCCTTCGCCGGTGGTGACTTCGCGGGCGCAACGAATGAAATCATCAATGACGCTCCAGCGGTATGGTGTGGCCGAAACGTCGAATCGGATGGCGTATTCGGTCTCCGGCCCGCAATCCAGCACATGCAAGGTGCGCAGCCGTTCGCCGTCAAGCAGCGCTGGCAGGAACCGCTCCGGGCATAAGCAGGCACCCATGCCGTAATGGCATAGTTCCAGCAGCGTCAATATGTTGTCCGAACGGGCGGCGACTTTCGGCTCGAATCCGGCACGACGGAACAGAATCTCGCCGATGCGGCCATCGATGTCCTGCGGATTGCCCAGCAAAAACGGGCAGTGCGCCAACGAAGATAGATCGCCTGGAGCAATGGCGCGTTCATCTGGAATCGTGTTGGGGATGGTGGAATCGTTGGCAATATTAGTTTGGCTGTTCGCGGTTCCGGTGGTGACTAAATCCAGTCATAATGATTGCGCAATAACCAGTACCATACGTTCGTCGTAGAATCTGGGGTTATCTTGAGTCATGGCTCGTGCGAATAGCATTGATGTTTGCAACTGCGGGTCATGAGATGAAATCTGAGATGAGGTCGTAGCCGGAAGAGGAGAGGATCACATGCTGGAAGCGGGCGCGATGTTGCTGTTCTGTGCGGTGCTGTTTGCCAGCGTCGCCCTCGGCTGGTCGATTATTCCCGCGCTGTTCGTTGGTGTGCTGCTGTTCATGGGGTATGGGCTGGTTCGCCGGTGCTCGCTGCGCGCGATGGCGAGCCGTGCGGCCGGCAGCGTACGGTCCGCGGGGACCGTGGTGGTGACCTTCGTGCTCATCGGCGTACTGACCTCGCTGTGGCGGGCCAGCGGGACCATCGCCTTCATCGTGGCCCATTCGACTGCGGTAATTCACGCCGCCACGGTGATTCCGCTGTCGTTTCTACTGTGCTCGGCGATGTCGGTGCTGGTCGGGTCGTCGTTCGCCAGTGCGGCGACTATGGGTACCATCTGCATGTCGCTGGGATTGTCGATGCAGGCGAACCCGGTGATGCTCGGTGGCGCGATTCTTGCGGGCGTCTATGTGGGCGATCGTTGTTCGCCGGTTTCCACCAGTGCCTTGCTGGTCAAACAGCTTACGCATACGAACCTGTTCAGTACTATTGCCTGCATGCTGCGCACTGGTGCGGTGCCGTTTGTGCTGAGTTGTGTGGTATACGTTGCGGCTGCGGTGGCGGAGTGGCTGTGTGCAAGCGGTGGTTCCGGATTCGGTGCGGCTAGAGCGGCTGTTTCAACCAACACAAGCAGCATAACCGATATCGGCGGATTGTTCTCATCGGCCTTTGATTTGCATTGGCTTACCCTAGTTCCAGCATTACTGGTCATCGTGTTGGCGTTGCTGCGTGTGGACGTTCGCCTGCTTATGCTCGCCAGCATTGCCGCCTCGGTCGCGATATGCGTGGGCGTGCAGCACATGGAATGGGCGGAACTGTTGCGGCTGCTTATTTTCGGTTACCATGCGCAAAATCCGCAGGTGGCCGCACTCCTGGACGGCGGCGGCATCCTCTCCATGCTCACTGTGATGGCCACTGTCTGCATCTCCTCCGCCTACGCTGGCATTTTTGCCGAGACGCGGATGCTTGCTCGGCTGCAGCAGGTCATCGAGATGCTCGGTCATCGCATCGGCGCATGTGGCGCCACCATGATTACCGCGACTTGCGCGGCGGCGCTCGCCTGCAACCAAACCCTCACCATCATGCTCACTCACCAGTTGTGCGGCGGGCTATACGGCGACGACGAATCCGAACGCGCCGCGCAAGCTATCGATTTGGAAGACAGTGCCGTGGTGATCGCTCCGTTGATTCCTTGGTCGATCGCCGGTGCAGTGCCGCTCGCCACCATCAACGCCCCCACGTTGAGCTTGGCCGCCGCAACCTTCCTCTACCTGCTGCCGCTGTGCCGAATGGCGGTTTCAGCTGTGCGTCACCGCCGTGCAATAACTACTAATATATGAGTGATTTTGGGCGTATACAGGCGAAATTACTCATATATTAGTAGTTTGGCGAACAACTATATTGTATTCTCGAAAAGCTTCGCGATAGGCGGTGATAAGGTCCGGCAAACGCATTGAGGCGTTGGCCGGGCTGGTGGAGGGCAGTTGGGTCATACCGATGGCGATGCCGGCTTCGGTCAGGCGCGGCTCGATAAGTTTGCGGTAAAGTTGCGCTGATTTCGCGCCGGTTGCGAAGATGTGGGCGATTGGAGCGCCGCGCAAGATTGGTGTCAAGTCGTTGGGCACGGCATTGCGGATGCTGGCATCGCTGGCTCCGGTGATATCGCAAGAAGCAATGACATCCCATAACGCAATGTGGTGGCGCAGAGCAAACGCACGACGGGACTCAGGTAAATCGCCGACAGCGTCAGTAGGATCAGCGGAGTTGGCAAACAGCGCCTGCATCACCGGCCAAAACCGGTTCTGTGGATGCATATAGTAAAACGCCGCCGCTCGGGATTTCGGACTCGGCATCGATCCCAAAATCAAAGCCCGGGACTCACCATCCCACACCGGCCCAAACCCATGCTCCACATGTTCGCTCATAAGCCCCATATTATGCCGTTTGGTCTTGAAAATAGTTCGGGGGCGGACAGTTAATGTCATATTCCCTCAAAGAGAAGAAGGATTTACAATGAAAAAAGGTGGAAGAAATTGCCAGTGAAGGCACAAGCCATTCTTATTGGTGTTTTAGTCGTCGTTTGCGCAATTGCTGCGGTATTTGGATATAGGTCAGTTGACAATATGCTGCATCCTCAGGCGACTCTGACCAATTCGGTTGTGGCCAGGCAGTTGGAAAAGATTCAGGATCTTACTACGGCCAAGGAAACCGATTTTGGTTTTGAAGAGTATAAGGAAGGCAACATTGCTCCACGCCAGATCGTCCTCGAAGCCATCCGGCAACGGAACCAGCGGATTCTTCCACATCCGGAAATCCGCAACCAG
>ENA-OWOC01000120-OWOC01000120.1-gut-metagenome-genome-assembly--contig:-NODE-120-length-35405-cov-20.238338_pt1 | contig 35405 bp, 27 predicted proteins | sample MGYA00248245_ERZ651791 | MGnify/ENA primary metagenome ERZ651791 (study PRJEB26908, sample SAMEA4031703) | gut metagenome | biome: gut; feature: normal infant; material: stool | place: China | collected...
GGGTCGCCCGCGTCCCCAGCGGTGGCCGCGTTAAAACTGCTCACGTTGATATTGGAAGCAGACACTGTAATACCGGTAGCACTCATGCCGGACAGGGCGTTAATCTGCTGGGCCAGAGCCGCCTTTAATGCGTCCTCTGTTCCCGCATCTGTTTGGGCTACGGTGTAGGTGCCGCCCTCAATGGCGGACTTGGCCGCCGCCACTGCCAGTGCGTTTGTATCGGAAAACACCGGCGTCAGAGTAATTTCCCCGTCCAACGTAAATGTCACCGGGTTCGCGGCAGCGTTCGTGAGGGTTGTTCCGCTTACCGTCCATTCATGGAAGGTATAGCCACTTCCTGCAGCCTCGGTAGCTGTTAAGGTTACGGACTTAGAATCATGGGCATAGCCTGTTAATTTAACCGTCCCGCCCGTTGCACTTGTAACCGTCAGTTCCTTTCCTTCCGCCAGTTTCAAAGAAACAAACGGGTTATCGTCGCAGGCCAGATCGGTCAGGCTAGATAAGCCGGACACGTCCAGCGCCGTCAACTGGTTATCGTAGCAGTACAGATAGCCCAGGCTGGATAAACCGGACACGTCCAACGCCGTCAGCTGATTATTGTAGCAGGACAGAATGGTGAGGCTGGATAAGCCGGATACGTCCAGTGTCGTCAGCTGGTTAATGCCGCAGCTCAGAGTGATCAGGCTGGATAAGCCGGACACGTCCAGCGTTCCCGTCAGACTTTTACTGTTTATGGATATATCTTTAATTCTTTTCGGGGTATCGCTGTTCCATGTCACGATATCCGACGTTGCCCAGCCTGCCGGGTCGTCTTTGGTGGCAGTCAGACCGTTGTGGTCAATGATTGCGTTGATAACCGCCACGTCACCGTCATGGTAGCCATCGTTATTTGTATCATCTGGATCAGTGGTGGAACCGGCAAACACCGGCGTCAGCGTAATTTCCCCGTCCAACGTAAATGTCACCGGGTTCGCGGCAGCGTCCGTGAGGGTTGTTCCGCTTACCGTCCATTCCTGGAAGGTATAGCCGCTTCCTGCATCCTCGGAAGCCGTTAAGGTTACGGACTTAGAATTATGGTCATAGCCTGTTAATTTAACCGTCCCGCCCGTTGCACTTGTAACCGTCAGTTCCTTTCCTTCCGCCAGTTTCAAAAAAACAAACGGGTTATTGCCGCAGAACAGAGCGCGCAGGTTGGATAAGCCGGACACGTCCAGCGCCGTCAGCTGATTATTCTGGCAGTACAGATTGATCAGGTTGGATAACCCGGACACGTCCAGCGCCGCCAGCCGGTTTCTGCTGCATTTCAGATAGTTCAGTTTGGATAAACCGGACACGTCCAGCGCCGTCAGCTGGTTACCTACGCACTCCAGAGAGTTCAGGCTGGATAAGCCAGACACGTCCAGCGTTCCCGTCAGACTTTTATCTTTTATGGATAGCTCTCTAATTTTTTCCGGGGTATAATTATCGTCCCATGTCACGATACCCGACGTTGCCCAGCCTGCCGGGTCGTCTTTGGCGGCAGTCAGGCCGTTGTTGTCAATTATCGCGTTGATAACGTCCACGTCGTTCTTGCTGTATGCGTTTTCGTCATAGGTAAGAAGGACTGTCTGCCCGTCAATCATCACATAGATTTCCGGCAGCTCCACGCCGCTTTCCAACTCATACCCTTTTGGCAGAACCGGGGTAAGGCAGTAGCTTCCGATTTCCGGGCTGTATATGCTGTTACCGTCATTTAACACATGATCCGGGTCAATCTCCCAGATGATGCCTTCCACGGTCAAGGCTTCCGGTAACGGCTCCGTATCGTCCGCCACGAGGTAGCCGCTGGCCCCCAGCGCCGCCGGAAGTTTGAGGGCGTTCCATTCTGTGCCGGCTGGGATAAGACGGTTTTGTACCTCAGTGTCCAAAGCGTCAAAACCTGTAATATGCGTCACCGCTTCGTCCGTCCCCTTTACGGGTTCCGGCTTCGTTTCCTCCGGCGTGGACAGCCCGTTCCCGATGATGGGGTCCTTCGTGCCGCTGTCTTTGGTCTTGCAGACTTCACAGACGTAACCGCAGGGGCGACCCTTTACGGCCTCTATGTACCCGCAGTCGGCGGTATGGCCCAGGCCACCCTCTCTGTCGGCTTCGCCGCCATTCACCTTGTGCTCCCCGCGCTCATGCGGGCAGTCCAGCTCATAACATTCCTGTGTGTGTTCGTGGGGCGCGTCGCTGCCGGACGCAGTTTGCACGTCCTCGTCGTCATAACCGCAGACCGGCGTGTCCGTGTAGCAGTCCGCCGTGTGTTCATGGCCGCAGGAGTGGCCCGGCTCGGCCTCCCTGTACCCACATTCATCGGTATGTACCGGGTGGTGTTCGCATAAGCCGGTTTCCGCCTCCACAGCGAAGGCCATTGATGGCATGAGCGTAAACACCATGCAGACGGACAGAGCCACTGCCGCCGCCCGTGCTGCGGGCCGGTGCGATGGCCGGAAAGTTCCAGGTCCCGGCATCTTTCGGCGTCCTGCCTGCCGGTTCAGGGCAGCCTCCCCCCGCCGCTGGTTAAGCGCCGCCATGATCTGTCCTCCGGTTTTCCGAATCCGGTCAGACTGGCTTACCGTCCATTTTGCCAGGGCCGCGCCGCAAAACAGCAGGACCAGGGCAATCAGGGCAAGGGGCTTAAACCACCTGTGTGCCTTTCCTGTTCTGATGATACAGCGTACCATTTTGTCAAACATAAATTTTCCTCCTTTGCGCTGGCGGGCAGCATAGACAATCCCTCCTGCCCGCAGCTGTATTTATTCTTTTCCGCGCTATGGCAGCCGGAAAAGTCTGCCATAAAACAGAAATTGCCCCGTCTGCGGACTGGTTTTGCAGACGGAACACTTGATGCATTCATTATAATATAACTTTGTAAAAAAAGGGGGCATCTGCAAAAATGTTACCAGCCGTTTACTTTCGGAGGGGAAAAAGCCGGAAATTTTATGCTATACTAAGGTAAGACAAACGGAAACAGGAGGTGATTACTATGAGTAAGGTATTGATTGTGGACGATGACAAAACTGTCTTGGAAGATAACCGGGAATATTTTGAGAGGATGGGCTATGGGACGGTCTGCGCGGATACAGCCAGGGCTGCGGAGGAACTCATAAATTCCGCCGCGCTGGACTGCGTGATTCTGGACATCGACTTACCGGACGAGAACGGGTTTGAACTGTGCGCCCGTGTCCGGGAAAAAACCGGCCTGCCGATTGTGTTTCTCTCCGGCTATACGGAGGAACAGAGCCGCATTAAGGGGCTTTCCATCGGCGGCGACGATTATGTGTGCAAGCCATACAGCTTAGAAGAACTGGAGCTGCGTGTCCGGGCGCGGATCAAAGCCGGGCAGAACGCCATACCTCCGGGACCGTTAAAGTATGGCTCCCTCATGATTGATCCCGGCAGCCGCAGCGTGAGTTTCGGGGAAAGCTCCGCCGATTTTTCCACCTTTGAATTTGATGTGCTGTATTTTCTCGCAAGACATCCCGGAGAGGTGTTTTCCTATGAACAGATTTACAATCAGGTGTGGAAGTCGCCCATCAACAAAGGGATCAAGTCCCTCCAGGTCATCATCGTCCGTATCCGTCAGAAGCTCTTAGAGCTTTGCCCCGGCCACGAGTATATCCAGACCGTGCGTCGCAAGGGGTATCTGTTCGTACCGGTATGATGATTTTTTCCGGGCAAAGAAATATCGGCTGTCACTCTCTGGTGACAGCCGATGGCTTTTGCTTACCGTCTGATGCGGTTTCGCAGCTTCTTAAGCAGCTTTTTCCATGCTTTGGGATGCAGATAGAGGGCGGCCCCGCCGATGGAAACTGCAACTGCCGCAAGTCCCGCCGCAATAGGGAGCACATCCGGTTCCGGCACACTGGGTTCTGCCTCCGGTTCTTCCAAAACCTCCGCCCGGTCCCCGGAAGGAGAAGGCGCGGCTGCACCGTCAGAGGCAGAGGGCGTCTCCGGGCTTAGAACAGGGATCGTATCTTCCGGCGTTTCGTCTTTGATGGCTTTCCTATGCTCCGGGCTTTCTGGCGGCTCCGATACGGGAGCAGACGGCGCGCGGGAGGGTTGTGTATCTGCTTCGGCGGAAGGGCTTGTTGACTCCTGTCCCACAACTGCGGAAGAAACCACAGTCTCATTTGACAGTGCCGGTACTGACACCGGCCCCGGACCAGACGGCGATTCCGGGACAGGAAACATCGGCTCGGTTTCATTCTCAGATGAGCCTCCCTGCAAATCCGGTTTCTGCGTGACGACTTGAGAAGGTCCTCCGCTGTGGCTGCCGCCTGAACTTTCCGGGGGCGAAACCGCTCCTTCTCCATTTGATTCATGGTCCGTGCCGTTGTTTCCCGGCTGGCTGGGCGTGGGGTCTGATAATTCCGGCGGTGGAACGGTTTCCGGCTTTGATGATTCTGGCGGCGTGGTTTCCGGCTCCGGATCAGGTTCCGGTGGTTCTGGCGGATTGACGATGTCCGTACCGCCGCCCCGGTTGCCGCCGGGTTCCTCGTTTGCCTCAAAGCTGTCCGCGGCGAAGCGCAGTACGTTGGAATAATACACGGTTTTATCATCATTCCAGCGCAGGCGGATATAAAACTCCGGGATTCTTTCCAATTCCTCTTTCCCAACAAACAGAGAGATGGAAAAGCCGGAACTTGGGCTTGCAGCCGTTGTCTCATCATAGAGCGTCCAGTTTTCCCCATCAAAGGAATATTCCTGTGCGACGGTAATGGGCAGACGATCCGCAGGCATGGAGAATGTGCCGGAGAGACGATAGGAATCTCCATAGTTCCCCGCCATTTTTTCCACGTTTACCGCCAGAAAGGTGAGTGGAAAATCATCATAGACCACGGTACAGACAGGCGCGTCTTGTGAAGCCATATCCTCAAACACCCCTGGCACGGTAAAGCGCAGGCGCAGTTCCTGATCTTCCTCATGCCCTGCCGCGTCCCACATGACGGGAACTTCTTCATAGAACTGCGTGACTTGCCCCTGACGGTTTACCCGGGCGGAAAGGGTGGCGGGCAGCATCCCCGCATCCAGAGTTTTCCCCCGCTCCACAACATTCAGCGCGGGCTTCCACTCACACACAAACGGCTGTTTCGCATAATGGACATCTCCGGAAACAGAAGTGTTTTCTGTAATAAACCCGGCGCCCTCCTCCTGGAAGATAGCAAATCCGTTCTCCGCTTCCAGAACAAGTCCATTTAAGTGCAGCAGGCTCCCCCCGCCGGAGGAACGCAGTACACCCTGTTCCCCGCCGACACCCCGGATTGTCAAAGGGCTGGTCGCCTGCAGGTACACATAGCCGTTGGCAGTGATGGAACAGGTTCCCGTGTCAATGGTAACAGGCTCTGCGCCCCTGTCGCGGGCATAGTAAAAGTCGCCAAGGGAAATATCACCAGCCAGTTTTACGGCTCCCCCTGTGTCCTTGTGACCGGAAAGCCACTCCATCAGTTCCTCTCCTGTGGATACTGTGTCCTCCACGGCATTGGAGGGCGTGGTCATAAGCAGTTCCACGTCCTTCTCAACTTCCTCCGCATCGGAAGGCGTTGCCGTGCCGTCCTCCGGCGGTTCCGGCGTTACAGCCGGTTTTGTGGGAGGGGACACAAGCCCGTCATTGTCGGAATGATTCGGCTGGGGCGTTTCCTCTTTTTCCAGGGCATCGGAGGGCGTGGCCGTGGACGGTTCCGGCTTTTCCTCCGCCAGCTCCGTCTCTACCGCAGATTCTATGGGAACGTCCCCGCTGCCGAACGGTTCTTCTGTTGCAAAGACGGTGGGGGTGAGGCATAATGAAAGAAGGATTGCTGCGGTGAGTGCAGACACGATCCCTTTATAAATCGTTTTCATAAGGGCTATCCCTTTCCGTGAGGTGACAGAATGGAAAAAAAGAAATTTCCCCAAACAGTAACCCGTGTTATTGTACTGATGATATGCGCGGCGTTTCTCGCCCTTTCAGGGCTTGCCATACTATACCGCGTTGACAATAAGTATACCGCAAAAACAGGAATGGTACAAGAACATGTGACGCTTCTTCCCGCCAATGGCGCGGCGTTTCTTGTGGACGGGTGGGAACTGCACCCTGACCGTATGCTTACGCCAGATGACTTTTCTGACAAAGCCCCATCCCCACGGTATACCGTCTGGGCAGGAGAATATCCGAATCTGTCTTTATTCCACACAGACGGAAATCCCTATGGCGCGGCCACTTACCGTCTCCGCATAAAGGGGGAGGGCATGGCGGCCCTGTACCTTCAGGAACCGCTCTGCGCCGCCCGTGTTTTTGTAGATGGACGGGATTTGGGCGGACCGGGTGAGGTGGGAGACGTTTATGAAGCGGGCGGCGCGGACATGGATTGTGGGCAGGCGGGCAGCTACCGGCCGCTGATCCGGGACACGGTATATTCCTTTCCCGTGGACGGCGAGGCGGAGCTGATAATCCAGACGGCAAATTATTCCCATTATTACGGCGGCTTGTGGTTTCCGCCCGCAATCGGGAGTGTGGACAGCGTGGCCCATATGACTGCCTCCCGCATGGTTTTCTATGGGGTTTTCTGCTTTGGCTCCCTGGCGCTGTCCCTGTTCTGCATCGTGCTGTGGTTTGGGCGAAAAGAACAGCGCGACCCGGCGGCGTTCTGGTTCGGGCTTTTATGCCTGACCTTCGCCCTGCGGGTGTGCTATCCGTTCTTCCGCTTATGGGGAGTTCCCTTTGTGCGCCCTCTGTATGCGTTAGAGGACGCGGCGGCTCTCTGCGGAGTTTACTGCGCGGTGCGTATTTCCCTGTATTTGTTTCTGTCGGATCACTGGAAACGGATACAGGGGACTGCCGCCACACTCTCCCTGGGCATGTGCGGCGTCGGGATTCTGATTCCGCTTCTGGTGCTGCCTTCTTTTCCCAGCTTGATACCGTGGTATGGGCCGCTGATTTCCGTCTATCAGATCGTGGCGGCTCTGTTTCTGATTCTTGCAGCCGCCTGTGGGTGTGTGCTGGGAAAACCTCACGCGCGTCCGGCGCTCATGGCTGTCACGGCAAACGGCATATGCCTGCTTTACGGCGCGTTTACGGTGGGACGGTTTGAACCGGTGATCGGCGGCTGGCCGGAAGAATACGGGGCGTTCTGCATGGTACTCGCTTTCGCCGCGCTGATGGTTCAGCGGAGCCGGACTATGGCGGCGGAAAATCTGCGCTTAACCGGACATTTACAGGAGGAAGTGGAGGAAAAAACGGCACATTTAACAAAGCTCCTTGAAGAACGCGGCCAGCTCATGGCAGAGCTGGGGCATGACATGAAATCCCCACTCACCGCCCTGTCCAACATGGCGCAGATTATCCGCTTAAATGACATTATGCTGGATGGGGACACGCGGGAAAAAATGCAGGGGATTGAGGATAAGTGTAACATTCTTGCAGACCGGCTTAGGTCCATCCAGGAGCTGGCGGGCGAAGCGGGTGTGCTGCCACAGATGGAGCCGGTTTCCTTAAATCGGTTCCTGGCTGATTTCTACCGCAGCAACCAGCCGGTGGTGGAGCTGACCGGTCCGGACTTCTTATGCGAACTCACGCCCCTGCCCTGTATGGTGATGGCGGACAGCCTGAAACTGACGCGGGCGTTAGAAAATCTCGTCTTTAATGCAGGCGAATTTACACCGCCCGATGGGAAGATTGTCCTCTCCCTGGTGCGGGAACAGAACTTTGCCCTGATCTGTGTGGCCGACACCGGCTGTGGGATTCCGGGGGAAGCACTTCCCAGGGTCTTCGACCGGTTCTACACGACCCGCGCCGACGAAGGCGGACAGGGACTGGGCCTCTCCATCACCCGCGCCATCGTGCTGGAGCATGGGGGAGAAATCAGCGTGGAATCAACGGCTGGGGACGGAAGTACCTTTGTGATCCGACTGCCGCTGGTATCGTGAAAGTATTTTTAACACAGATTAGAATTTCTGGAAAACAGACTGTATTGGAATCAAGAATATCATTGAATCGGTACGGCAAAAAAAGAACTGCAGCCCTATATGAAACTGGCCGCAGTTCTTTTTAGCAGGTTATACCTCATTATCCCGCCGAAATGCAGAAAGGGACTGGAAAATTCCATGGATATCCTCCGTATCCAGATTATCCTCCGCATCCGGTCGTTCTTCCATCCTTGCTATCAAACCTGTTTCATAGGATGAGGATAACCTCTCCGAACCAAACGCCGGTTGGATGTTCCATGGCCGCACATTCATATATCCGGAATCCACATAACAGAGAACCGCGTCCACAATAAACTGATTCTTGGAAGCCGTCTCATTCAGTATGTTCACCACCCGTACATGCTCCGGGTCCGTCCGTTTAAACCCTATCGTAAAGACAAATTCATTCTTTTTCCCTGTCATGCGGCTTACCTCCCAGCTTTAGAAAGATGATAGAGCTTCGCATACCCCCGCGCGTTGGCATGGATATCCTCCACAAAAACAGCTTCCTTCACCTTGCCGGACTTCTCTAAATACGTCTTTAAGAGCATAGTCCCGCCGCCGACAAATACCACACCGCCGGTTCGCAGATCCAGTCCCCGTTCCCGGAGCGCGCCCAGCAAGTCATCGACAAAGACCTCCGTGACTGTTCTCACCAGCTTCTGGACCCGCTCCTCAAAATCCGTCCGGCGTCCCAGGATGATATCATCAATCTCCTCCTCCGAAAGCAGAAAATCGAATTCGGAGTTGACGCGGGACTTAATCCGGTTGTATAGGGTAATCACTCCGTTTTCCAGGGAGTCACAGACATCCATATTCGGTGCTCCGTTCTTCAGCTCCAGATAATCCACGCTGAATCCCCCGATGTCAATAATCCGGGCCTTCGTGTGCCGTTTGATCTCCGGATAGATTGTCATGGCAGCCGCGTAGTCCTGGGGATAGGAAATGACGTCACCAATGGCGATGGTATACGGATTTCTCCGATAGGTGAACTGGATATTCCCTTCCCGCTTAAAATACCGCTCAAACTTCTTGTAAAGCAGTCCGTAATGGGCCGGCGGAAGTCCTACCGGCAGGTTTACTTTTACGATGTCGTTCCTCGCCTGCGGGTTTTCCCGCTCCAGCTCCATCGCAATCCCAAACAGCGTCAGAATGAAAAACCGGTCGTCCGTTGTTTTATCCCTCATGTAAGGAATCCTCTGGTTTGAGAGGGAATAATACTTCCGGTTGTAATACAGAAAATCTCCCATTGGCGGCTCCGTTTCGCTCTCCACCAGCCCGGAGGTGAATACCTGGTGCTCCGTTTTCATGTTTCGGTTGCCGTGATCCACGGCGATTGTCCTTGTTCTATACATACGTTCACTCCTTTATGATTTTTCTACTTACTATATACGGACAGCCTATGTAAATCCCAACAACCGGCATAAAAAAAGCGGGTGCTGCGGCACTAATTTGCATTAGTACCGGACACCCACCTTGTTTCAATTACAGATACTCTTTATATCATTCGCTTAACTTTTCCAGCAGCTTCGGTAATGCTTTCCGTGTAAGCTCCGCGGATGCCTTATCAACACAGCGTGATACCAAAGTTTCTTTTTGACCGTAAACTACTTCTTTAACTGCCTTCTCAACGCCTTTGTACTCATAGCGTTTAAAATAGGTTCTCACGCTTTCCTTAGCTAAGATATCTATTATTGCTTTCTGCAATTCATCTTCATCAACTTCAACGCTTATTTTCACTTCTTTTACCTCCAAATAAATGATTCCGTTCTACCTGTCCTCATCCGCCTGATCCGGCGTCTTACCCTTTAAGTCGTACAGCCAGTCATCCACGCCTTTCAGATTACCGGCCCACATGCCTTCCGCGTCCAGGTCCCAGACGAACTGCTTACAGGCCACGAGAAGCTCCCTGCAGATGCCATAGAGCTTCTTACAGCCGCCCTGGATATGTTTCCTCTTTTCTATCTTCTTCAAGCACTGGTGCTTTCCTTTTTCCTTCCGGAACTCACACGATACACATGCCTCATCATAATCTGCCTGACAGGCCGTATTAAGCAGCTTATCCATATCATACGTCTCATAAATCAGCTTCACCCCGCTCCGCTTTAACTTCAGGATAACATCAGGCAGGTTCGCGTACTGGTTTACCCCAGGCACACAGGCAAAGCTGCGTCCAGACAGAAAATGGGACAGATCCCCTTTCAGCGGCCCTTCCGTCATAAAAACAATCTCATCTTCCGGATTCCCTACAAAATGGACCGGGCTTCCGGAACCGGCGCCCATATTGTCGTTGACACTGGACAGCCAGATATATTTCGTATGGTCGAAAGGGCGGTCCAGACGTATCTGCATACCCACGATACAGCCTTCCACGCTTTTAACCGGGATTAAGAATCCGGCACAGGAACGCTTAAACCGGAGGCTCCAGGTCCCGTCTTTCTCCTGATAAAACCCCGGCACACCTTCCACAGTGCAGCCTGCCTTAATCAGCCGTTCTGTCAGGCTCCGGAACCCAAAGACCGGGGTGCTTTTATACCCGTTCTTTCGGATCTCCTCCTCACTGAACCCGCGCTCCAGCAGCTTCTTTTTGTGCGTCTCCGACAGCGTGAGCATGGTAAGAAGTTCAGAATAGGTCTGATGAAGCACCGGATCGGAAGCACGCCTCGCGTTGACAACTTCCTTTTTGCTCTCAATCTCTTTCTTATAGACCTGATAAGCGGGAGCCTGGCTGTTTTTCCCCAGATACTCCTTGATCTGCTCACAGGCCGTCCCGTTATCCAGATGATAGACCGAGGCATACAAGCCAATCTTGCCGCCGGCTTCCCCACATCGGTTACAGCGGTATACGCCCTTTTGAAGGTTTACATTCAGCTTACCCTTTTTCCCGCAAAACGGGCAGTCACAGTCCCAGCTTACCGCGTTCTTATGGCGGATTTCCAAATTCAGAAGGAATACAATATCATCAATTCCAAATGGCAAATCTTCATCTGTCTGATACAATCCCCTCCTCCTTTCCGCAGCCCGGCAGATATCGCCGGGCCGCTCCTTTATTAAGCTGCCTGATTCGTAGCCTTATCAATCAAATATCTGGCAGCCGCGCGTAAAATATTGTCCGGCCCCTTATATTCATTGACATACCACTGTAAATCCTTCGGTTTTTCAACCGCCACCTGGCCTAATGTCTTTCCATGGTTATATCCGATAGGAATTACGACCGCCGCCGCGACCGGATACGTCATCTGAGCATAGATCTGCTCAACTGGCATATCCGATTTGAAAACCGGGGCGTTTGGGGCCGACTGTCTGCCTGTCTGATTCTGCATGTCCGCAGTATTCTGGTTCGCTGCAGGCGGTGCCTGGGCCGGCATACCTCCGCCAAACGCCGGAGGCATACCATACGCCATGCTGGCCGTCTCCTGTATACCGAACTGGCCGTCCATCGGGGACGTTCCTGCCGGTACTGAGGCATTGGCCTGCATACCGGAAGTCTGCCCCTGGGCCGCCTGCCCGGCCGACGCTCTCTGGTTCGGAGCCGTGGCCTGCTGTCGGTTCTGCACCGGCTGCTGGTTCCGCACTGGTTGCTGATTCTGCACTGGCTGCTGATTCTGGACCGTTTGCTGATTCTGCACCGGCTGCTGGCTCTGCGCCGTAGGCTGACTGGAATACTGGTTCTGCACCGGCTGTCCCTGCGGGGGCGCCTGATTCTGATACGTTCCCTGCATTCCTGTGTCTCCGGCCATCATTCCTCCATTGGGATTGCCATTCTGGCTGCTTCCGCCTCCCATCGGGCTTCCCAGAGGGGCGTCTACCACATTCGGGTCAATCTCCCCCTCCAGGTCGGCAAACTGCAAACCATAGCCCGCGTCTGCCAGCGCCCGGCCGACTGCCGCGGTTTCCGCCAGTTCCACATACTTAGGGCCAAACTGTGATTCCCTCTCAAAATATTTCTGTGCGAGGGCACTTGCAATATAGCTCTCCTCCGCGTCGTCTTTGCGGAGGTAAACCCGCGCCTCCACGATAGCCGTCTGGTCGGTGAGTTTCAGAATCTTTTTGACGATCTTCCCGTCCGGGTTTTTAAGCCGGAACCACAGTTTCCGGTATACAACGTCCAGATACTGCTTTGTCGTCCCGTCATCCCCTGTCAGGGTCCTCATAAACTTCCTGGGATCAAATCCTTCCACACGGTTCAAATTCTTGATTTCCTCCACTGTGTCATACATGGTGACGGTTCCCGTCTGTTCATTCATTTGCTTTCGCTCCTCTCGTCATTACGGAAGGCCGGCGGATATCCCTTTAACAAGTAAATATCCGCCGCCTGCCGTTTTTCTTGAACATATTGTGAAGAATCTATTTATTTTTTCCGGAATATTTGCACTCCCGGCACTTACAACGCTTTAAAGTGCAGCGTTTCCTGATATAGTTCTTCTGGTACACCCTGGGAACACAGACCTCAAACCCGCGTTTTCTGAAAAACTTTTCGGACTCATAAATAAACGGTCCCAGAATTTCAATGCTTAACGGCTCTTTCGTCGGGATTCCCGGCTCACGGTCCAGCAGCATTTCGCAAAATTCCTTTGCCGCCGAGTAAATCTCCATGCGCCTGACACCCATTTCCTCTGTAAGCTCCGTATTCATACGACGCTTTAGTCTTTTCCTGTCTGCATTCCTGCGTGTATCCATGATCCACCTATTAAGTTTTTCCACCAACAAATTGAAGATTTTTTTCAGCATAAAATTCTTCCTTTCCTCTTTACGAAATCTTTTTATAAATGGAAACTAAGTTTCCGATCTATCTCCACGCAATCGGCCGGAGGCTTTAAAGTCAGCTTTGAACCATCTGTCACCGGTCCACAATCCTGCTCTTTTTCGGCTGATTTATCCACAAAGCACTGGGCATTCATGTAGAAAGCCGGTGTATACCAGACCTCGTTATCCGGATGGCGCCCCGGTTTTAAGCGTGCGTCGCCGATAATCACATAGCCCGGCAGCTTCAGCAGAGAAAGTTGGAGGTAACACATAAGCGCCGACGTCCGGTCATTGTCCTGTCCTGCAAACAGGACCTCTTTCTGCGTATTTACACCATGGTTTCGCTCGGCATTGGCAAACGCGATTAACCTGGCACCGGAACCACATGCAGAATCATGCGCTAATATGTAACCTCCGGAAGCAATTTTTCCGCTCCTGTCCTCATAAGCCGCTTCTGCCATCATCCGCACCATATCATACGGCATAAAATTCAGACCTTTCTGGTACTGAAATAAACTCAAAATTATATAGATCTCTTCCAAAAAATCTTGTTCCGGATTTTCCTCCAATCCCAATGAAAGGCTGGCAAGAAGCCGTGGAAACAATTTCTGATCCTCCTCCTGATAAGTATGGAGGAGGGAAAGATACTGTTCCTCCCGGGTGTCCCATTCACTTGTTTTCACAGTGTTCGCAAGGTGTAATGCCGCGAGCAAAAGAAAATCTTTAAATATATGCCATATCGAGATACCTTTTGAAAATGAATTTATCGTATTGTAAAACTCCTGTATCCGGTTCATCTTTACCTCTTTCATGTTATCCCTCATTTTATTTCTTTAATCTGGACCGCCATATCCATCTGCTGCTTTCCACTCCGTATGGTAATCTCATCATCACTACCGTCTAACACCTGATATCCGGACATGGCAAGCGCCTGCTCAATCACATCTAAAACACGTTCCCGCTCGTTCTGCTCTCCCTGATACTTACACTGGCTGCATTTACAGTCCGACAAGGTACATCTCCTGATCCGGCCAGGTTTTCGGTTCTCAACATAGGGAACACAGACGGAATACCCTGCCGTCTCCAAAATCTCGGCCGCGCTTCTGATTACCTGGTTCTTCACGCCATAAGGAACCGAAGAACTAGGTTCCCCGTCCTTCCTATCCGTGTCACCATCTACCAGCACTCCGCAAAACGCGGCTGCCGCCTGGGATAATGCGTCGAGACGGCGTGACATTCCCGGTGATACTATTTTTGCTAAATCCATGCTTCAAGTTCCTCCTTAAAAATTAATTGCCATCTGCTCATAAACCGCTTCTTCCGGCTTCTGCTCGTCTAACAGTTCATAATACTTTCTGACAAGCCGCTCCCCTAACCGGGTATTGCGCTTATCGCTCTCTGTGTTATGTACCGCCCGTTCTACCGCCCATTTCTGGCCTATGATGATGAGTTTTACCTTTGCCCTGGTTATGGCTGTATAAAGAATATTCCGTCTTAACATATTGCCAAATACGGACAGCCACGGCAGGATTACTACCGGATATTCGCTTCCCTGGGACTTGTGGACCGTCTGGATATAGGCGTGTTCCACCATCTCCAGCTGCTCCCTGTCATATTCCACAGTCCGGTTTCCGAAGGCAATCTGTGCAACCTCCACACCATCACCGTCTAAATAGACCGCGTTGATAAAGCCGGTGTCCCCGTTGCTGATGCCGTCCTTGTTCCGTATCTGGATCACTTTATCGCCCGCGCGGAATGTCCGGCCGGCAGCCTTCATTTCCAGCCGGCCACGGACAGCGGGGTTCATCATCTCATGAAGCTCCTCATTCATGCCATTGACGCTCACTCCCTGCCCTTTACGCATGGGAGTAAGAATCTGCACATTCTCCACTCCATTCTGCTTCACTTCCTCCGCGTAAATCTTCCGAATCAGCGTCCTGGCCTCGGCTTCCGTACTGGCGGGAACCATGAAAAAATCCGTCCCCTCCTGGAAATCCGTCCGGTTCTTCTGCATAAGGTCCGCATTATAGGCAATCTGGCTGTTCTCTCCCTGACGGAAGACCACATTTAATACCGTAGTAGGGATAATGCCGCTCTCGATCAGTTCCCGGAATACATTACCCGGTCCCACGGACGGAAGCTGGTTCACATCTCCCACGAGAATCAGCCTTGTGGCCTCGTCAATCCGGCAGAAAAAATTATGGCCCAGCCGCATATCGACCATGGAAAACTCGTCCGAGATCAATAGCTCACACTCCAGAGGCTCCATCATCAGTTCATAGCTGTCATCATCATTCTGAAGCCCCAGCATACTGTGCATGGTGCCGGCGTCTTCACAGCCGGTACTTTCGGCCATTCTCCGACTTGCTTTACCCGTCGGTGCCATTAAAAGCACTGTGCCGTCATGGAGCTGCTCGTGGACATACAGAATCACCTTTTCCACGGTTGTCTTTCCCGTTCCAGGTCCACCGGTGATAATACTAAAGCGGTAACGGAACGCCATGACAACCGCTTCCCTCTGGCACTTGGAAAGCCGGATTCCCAGCTCTTCCTCCGCCTCCTGTATGAGAGGCCGGATATCCGTTTCGTCCGGCTTCCGGATCAGAAGTTTCGCCAGGGCCTCCGCCGTTTCCTTCTCCTGCTCGTAGACTGCTTTTTTATAAACAGCTTTACCGTCCACAATTAGTTCTTTCTTGACAGCTAACTGATTTGCGGCCGCGCAGATCTGTTGGCGGTTTACCACTTTTTCGTGAAAACCCTCGTTTAAATACGCATATGCCTTTCGGATAAACGTCTCCTTTTCCTCATACAGGTTCCCAGCCTTCATGCCCAGCTCCATCACATACCAGAGGCAGCCTCTAATCCGGAGCGGATCGTCCGGCTCTCCCTGATTTGCTCTTGCAATCTGATCGACCTCCGGAAATGAGAAACCTTTTAATTCGCAGAGCGAATAGGTCTCTTCTTTGACAACCTCCAGTGCGCGTTCTCCGTAGGTTTCCTGAATTTTCGCTATTTTCCTGCTTCCCAGCTTAAACGGGGCCAGAAACATCGCAAGTTCCCGCCTGGAGTGTTCCGCCTGGTAGGATTCCAAAATGACGGACAGCTTTTTATCCGTAATTCCGCGGACTAAACGGAGTTTTTCCGGCTCTTTATCAAAGACATCAAAAGTCTTGGAGCCAAACTTGTCCACGATGGCCTCCGCCGTTTTCGGCCCGATTCCTTTAATCGTACCGGAACTTAAATACTGACAGATCCCTTCCTCCGTGTCCGGAATCACTTCCTCGTAAAACTCTACGAAAAGCTGAAGCCCGTGTTTCCCTTTCACCCAGTTCCCCATCAAGTCGTATTCCAGTAGCTTTCCATCCGGCAGGTAATACCCTACCGCTGCAAAGACGGTTTCTTTCCTTTTGTGGAACTGATTTCTCGCCCCTTCCGGCACCCATTCCTCTGTCACATACTGATAAACACAATACCCGTTATCCGCGTTGGAATAGATTTCATTCTCGTATCTGCATTTCACTCCCATGCCTCCTTGCGGGCAGATACCCCCTGGATCAACCTGGTGGTCTTTTCATTTGATAAAAGAGTATATACGGGGATATCCAGTCTCTTTGCCCTTGTAATCTCGTCTTCCATGCCTTTGCTGATCCGGTTCCCGCATACAAGCAGCGCCTGGTACTTTTCAAGCAGAATCATGCCAAAAGCCAGTCCTAGTTCCCGCTCCCATAAAACGCTATCATCCAACAGTTCCGGCAGATACGCATGGGGAGCCACAGCCCGGCAGCAATAATACTGGGATGCAAGCTGCATATAGTTCCTGGCCTGCTCCATGTTGGCCCGACGTTCCTCTTTCGTCGGAGCGGAAAGCGGTGAGCAGATATAGACCATATCATCCGGTTTTATCATCAGGCCGCCTCCCATCGTTTCGCGGAGAACCTACGGCTTTCCGTAACCTCCACATATTCATCGTAAATGTCCGGGTGTCGGACTTTCAGCTTCTCTAAGTTCCCCTTACTGATCCCGGTACGGTAAACCGGGTTATAGGTAACCTGGTAACTCACCTTGCTGTCCTTCAATAACGCTTGACAGCTTACCCCCATCTTTTCCACGACCCCCGCATACAGTGTCTTCATACGAGCCTCGATTTCATGGGATTTGCCATCCAGACTGGATTTTTCTTCTTTCAGGGCAAGGTACTGATCCAGCAGAGTTTTGTCCGCTTCGGAAAGAATCACCTCCGGCTCGTCTTTGTCTGCCGGCCCGTAGTGCTTTCTGATACTTTCCAGTACAAGGTCCCCGCCCTCCACATAAGGAGGCTCCACCCCTTTGATGACATACTCATTCCAGAAATAGGCTTCCTCATTGATAAGCGCTTCTTCCGTGTCATAATCACGTTCAATCTTGCGGATCACGTACTCGTTTTCATTGTTTCCGAACAGGCAGGCGATATATGTCACGTCTACATTCATAACAGCCATGTAATGCCTGGTCTGATATTCATAATTGAGCGGCACACTGTCATTGGCCCATTTATCCTGGCAGTGATAATTACATAGCGATAGGTAATGCTTATCCACCAATCATCATTTAATCCTTTTTGTCGTACCATCTTAAACTTAAACAAAAAGAAGAAGCACTATTAGCCGCTTCTTCTCTATCTTTTATCTCCACAAAATGTGTGGAAATATATTCATTCTAATCTGTCTAAGATGAACTTAATCATTTTATCCCTGTTATCGTCTTTTATTTGCTTCTTTGCCATATTTAGCAACATCTCTTTTCTTAGAGATTCGATATACCCTTGATTTTTATGAACAGCCAACACCACAACTATTACTTCGTACAATTCAGCCTGTGCTAGCAGTCCCACAATCGTTCTCATCTTAGTAATACTCATATGTTCATGATTTGGGTCACATGCCATTTGCCAAAAACCCGGATATTGTTCTATCCAGTCAATTAATCTAAGCAGCCTGGCGTTTTTATTCTTTGCCATATTTTCTCCTTCCGTTATCACTACCTAGTAATAATTTTACAGTATATCTATGCTAAAATCAAGCATAACATTACTATCTAGTGATATTTTATAGGAGCGTGGCATAAGAACTATGACTAAAATTTTGCAAGATGTAAATCTTGGCATTAATTTAAAACAATTACGCAATTCAAAGGGTCTTACTCAAGATGATGTCTGCGCTAAATTGTCATTAATGGGCAGACCAATGTTACAGTCTAACTATGCCCAAATAGAATCTGGCAAACGCAATATTTTCCTAAGTGATTTACTTGCTCTCAAAGAAATTTTCGAGGTAAGTTTCGACGACATTTTCAAGGACTTAAAGCCGATCAATAAATACGACTTAGAGGACAGATAACTAGCGTTTCCGCATTTTCCCCCGCTCCACACCGTACATGAGGCTTTCACCTCATACGGCGCTCCACCATTTTGTACTTTTGGGTTCTAAACATTCATTTATACATTTCGATTTGCCGTTACTTTTCTTTTCATTAAATACTTTCTAACTGTAACTTTTTCCTCAATTCATTGATTTTAATTAACATCTTTTCATCTGGCTTTATGGCGTCCAGATATTTTTTTATTACTTCTTCAGAAGTGGCATGCAACAATTTGTGAATATCAGAATGTACAATGATTAGATTGTTATAATTATCTGTACCACCTAATTTAACAGGTATTTTATGGTGACAGTGAATTTCTTCATATTCTAGCACCCTGCCTGTTATTGCACATTTGCCTTGTTGCGCACAGTATTTAGAAATACGGTTGTCTGAATATTCTATACTTCTTCCCACTTCAAGGTTTCTCATGAGTCTGTATAGTATATGTAAATTGATTTGTAGACTTCTATGTATCTCTTTTCTGCCTTCTGCTGTGTATTTGTTTGTTGTACGTTTTTTGTACATGGGATTTTTAGCTTTGACATATCCAATAGGTGATATTGCAAAATCATGAATATATCTTATTTGCTTGCTTTTCCCGTATTTCTTTTCTATGTAGTCACATAGATTTTTACCCTGTTTTTTAAGCCTTTTTCCTAAGCTACTCTTCATATGTCGGTTTATACTGTAGGCAATCTTTTTGCAATCTAGGTTAATATTAGTAGCAATCTGATAGTAGTTATGTATTCCCCATACAATAGAATTATATTTTTGTATAAGTTTGTATTCCTCTATCTTGTCTCGTGGTGATTTGAGTTCGTTTACTGCATTTCTCAAATTCTTTTTTTCATTTTCTACAGCTTTATCCCTCATGTGAGATTTCACTACATATCTGTTAGCCCTTTTAACTGCTTTCATTTTAAAACCTAGAAATTCAGAGTAGTGTCTTCTAAGATTAATGACCTTTGATTTTTCTCCACTAATCTGTAATTTGAGCCTGTCTTCAATCCACTGCTTAACTGCAACGAATGTTTTTTGCGCGTCTTTATAGCTTCTACAGAATATTTTAAAGTCATCTGCATATCTTACAATATACATTTCTTTCAAGTTGCTGTGTTTTTTAAGAGCGTTGTATTTTGCCCCATTGCTGATTCCACCATTTGAATTTATAGAGGTTGCATATTGATGTTTAGTTGGGATATTTTCCCACTGACTAGCAACCCACCAATCAAGTTCATTGAGAACTATATTTGACAGCAGGGGCGAAAGTATTCCACCTTGCGGCGTTCCCCTTGTTGGGTATTCTACATCTCCATTTGGCATTACAATGGGTGCTTTCAACATTTCTCCTATGATACAGATTAATTGCTTGTCTCTGATACCTAGTGTCCACATCTGCCTTTTAAGTTTTGAATGACTTACATTGTCGAAAAATCCTTTAATATCAATATCTACAACATAATGTAAGCCTTGTTTTTGGGTCATTCTGTAGCATTGTGCAATCGCATTTTCAACAGATCTATTTGGGCGAAAACCATTGTTTCTTTCATGGAATTTTGCTTCACATATCGGTTCGAGGACTTGCAGTATACATTGCTGAATAATTCTGTCCCATATTGTTGGTATACCTAATGGTCGCTTTTTTCCATTTGCTTTTGGAATTTCAACTCTCCTGACAGGTTTTGATTTGTATCTGGCTAGTTTTTTTCTTACAATGTCAATGAATTTTTCTATTGGTATGTTTTTTAAGTCGGCTATGGTTAGACCGTCTACGCCCGAAGTTTTGCTTCCAGTATTACTTTTGATACTCCTGTAAGCCATTTTGATATTTTCCTCACTTCGTATAATTTCCATGAGATTTGTAAAACTCTTTCCCATTTGACTATTGGCATATAATTTGTCTAATTCCACGGTCATGTCGTAGTATTCCGCATACCTTATTTTCTTCTTAATCTTTGGCTTTTCCGAAATCGACATAGGCATCATCCCCTTTCTTTTCAAGGACAATTTTCTTTGTCTTACTCGAAGCTACGTCTATGAATGTTTGTTCTTAAATACTTCAATGGCTTGTGGCTATCCCTCCACAGCTTATTATCACTGCTTCTTAGGTACTGTGCCACTACTCTCACCTTGATGAAATAGCTTATATCTTGCGACTTTCGACTATAATGCTTCTTTGATTGGCAACAATCTCCACATTCAAGGCTTTCCACGTTCCAATACTCCTATCATTGTACTATTTTAGGTGCTTTCTGTGGTCCTGCATACAACATTGCTGTCTTACTGCCTGTAACAGTATATGGACTTTCATAAAACAAATTTTTACTCGACCACGTATGCGCCATATTCTATGGCATATACATTTCTGTATATAGTGCATATAGACCCGTACATTCGAAAGTTCGTCAGTGAGATAATCACATTCTCACCATGATAGTACGACACCCGGCCTATAGACTACACCACCCACCTCTGGGTAGATTTCGTAGCTACTTATACTAAACAGTATGCTTTACGGTAGTTCTCAGCCGACTTTAGCGAGCTCCCTAACATTCCATGCTTTGCCTCATGTTATGCTAATCGCAGTTTTCAGTGAAGGCGTTTCCGGTCGTTACTCCTTCATTCCACCTTTCAGAGTATCAGTTCTCCTAAATAAATTTCATTCAGTGCCTAGTCTTTTCAACTAGGAACGTGTCACACTGGTTTTGCACTCCAGAATTCCGGTCCTGCCGTCTGGAAATTCAATAAAGAAATCCACATCGGCCCTCATGAACGGGTACAATGGATGGCAGAACATCTTACGGATCGGATACACCTTCAGACCGGTTTTGTACGAAAATATCTCCGCAACTAAATCTTCCAGGCGGTGTCCAACTGATTTTGCTATCCAATTTTCTTCCTCCTCATTGACAACCGGCTGAATCCCCCGCTTGTCGTAATATAGATCCCTGCAGGTGCAGAACGGTGACTGCCCCATGATGGCGGCAACATCACTTCCTCCGATTCCTCCCCTGCGGTAACCAAGCCACTGTTCCTCTGTAAGCCCTGACGTATCGACTACTACACTCGGCTGATAGTTTAAATCCAAGCTCATGATAATCCTCCTTCTTCTTTTCCAAAGGTAAGAAAAAAGAAGAGGGCCTTACCTCTTCCTTCCTGCTCTTACCGATATTCTGTTTTATACCATTACCACTTGATTTCTCCCGGAACGTCAAATTCCTTCCAGTTCAAGGCCAGCGCCCTGGCAACCTTTTCTTCCACATCGGCAATCCGGCCTCCCGGTTCCCCCTCGCAGGTCATCATAAACATGACTTCTGACATTCCATAGTAGATGTCCAGGGCCGTGCAGCTTCCAGGGCCGTTCTGGGCCTCGAACAGATTCACCGCCTCCGTGATATACTTTTTGGCAATCTTCACCTTCTTCATGACACCAATCATACAGTTGCCCGGATGATTGACCGTGACGGTGGCAAGCCTTGCAAGGCCGTTTAAAGCTGCCTGATATTTCCCAAACAGAAGATCCAACTGCTTATCAAATACCTCCATTGTTGCCCCGCCTTCATGGTTCAAACGGATCGGTTCTCCCAATGGGATGCCGTTCTGGCGCGGTCCATATAAAAGCATGGGATAGAGATTGGCTCCGCCCACGCCCACATCGGATGTGGTAACTCTTAATGCTGGCTTCATTTCTTCCGGCTCATAACCGCAGTCCTCCAGTTTCGCGCAATATGCGCCTAACAGCTCGTCCTGCCGGGAAAGCTCCCATAGCGCCGAGGCCCTGGTATGGTCGTAGAATCCCCCCGTAAAATCAGAACCCGGAAATTCCTTCTGCAGATACTCCACCACATGATGGAAAATCTGCTCCATATCGAGAATTGCGTAATCATAACAGTCCCCTCCATGCACGGCAGAAACCTTCCCTTCCGAAATACGAAGCAGGGATTCCCCCTTGGCCGTCTTTAAGCAGTCATTTAAAATCCGTGCATAGACATTCTTATCCAGGCGCCTTAATCCCGTTCCGGAGATCCCCGCGCGGTCCAGGATTGTCTTGATCGCACAACTTCTCACCGGATAATAGCGGTCCTTCGCCTTCAGTAACAGGCTGGTGCCCTCCATGGTATCGGAGAGAATGCCCGGGTCTAAGCCTTCGCGCTCGTACTCGTCCCTCAATTTCTTTGCAATCTCGCTATCCCCATCCGTAAATGCTACCAGCCGGAGATCCTTTGAGCGCTTCCGTTCCCAGTGGGACTTTCCTCCCATCTGTTTCAGGAATCCAAAGAACTCCTCCTGCTCGGCAAACGTCCTGGAATAGCCATCTGCATACACCATTGTCTCATTCATCGTTTTTTCCACCTTTCTCTTTTGGTTTTTATCCTCAAAGCAAAATGCTTTTCAGGCAATAAAAAAGGGAATGAGCCAGCATAAGTCATTCCTACACTGTCATCATTCCCATAAACGTGTGGTCTCCCACAAAACAGGAACCGCCATTGGCAGCCCATAAAAAAAGCCAGAAAAATGCCGTAATTATGGCGGCGTTTTCCTGACTACCTGCAATCTTAAACAACGTGTGCTGGTCGGACCCTCCTGGCCTTCTATCGCCAGTTCTCCGTCCTCCGGAAGCACAAAAATCAATTACAAAGCCATACTAACACAATATATAGTACATTGTCAAGATTATGACACATTTTATAGTATTTAAAAATTTTTAAATTTTTTTCAAGTATTCCTATCCCATCTCCCCTCTTTATAAACAGTATGTGATTTTCCAGAGCCGCTTCATCACTTGATCCGGCTCTTAGATCACCTGCACCTTGATAATTTAAGAGCATATACCAGCATGTAATATGGGTTCCCCGGACGGTCTGAGACAATACAGACACCGCCCCCGGATTGAATCGTACACCGTACAGCCCGATACGTGGCCGATAAGGGCATAGGAGGTGGTGCTGGGAGATATGCATCGGAAAATTTTACCAACTAATTATAAATTGTACAGCCGGAGAAGATAGCGTATAATGAATTTACAGAAGACTATGCTGGACTCTTACCGGCTGTTATAGAAAGGACTTTTATGACAGCTAATGAGAACCTAAATCCTAAGCCGGATAGCCATTCTCAAAACGAGGATGGAAAGAAAACATACTCCGTGCAGGAAATTGCAAATATTCTCCAGATCAGTAAGAGTAAATCCTATGAGCTATGCAAGGAATCTCGTTTTAAAACAATAAAAATCGGGAGAATTATACGCATCTCTAAACCATCTTTTGATGAATGGCTTGAAAGCTTCCTATAAGCGAGTAGAGGAGAGAACAGCATGGCGTCAATTATTAAACGTAAAAATAAATATTCTGTGGCCTATTATTATGTAAATGAAAGGGGGGAGAAGAAACAAAAATGGGAAACTTGCCAAAATTATGGAGAGGCACAAAGAAGAAAGGCTGAAATTGAATTGCAGCAAAAAGAAGGAACATTCGTTCCTCCTTCTGAGATAACGGTGAGAGATCTCCTAAAGGAATTTGTCAGGATATATGGCCGGGAAGAATGGGCATTATCAACCTTTGAATCCAACTGCGCTCTGATTGCCAACTATATTAATCCCATCATCGGAGATAAGCAGATCCAGCAGATTGGTCCAAAGTTTATAGATGAGTATTACCAGGAACTGAAACGTACAAAATCCGTTGTCTCAAATAACAGAAAGCCAAAGAATGAATTTGTCTCACCAGCCGTTATTAGCAGCATTCACAAATTACTCCGCTGTGCCTTTAACCAGGCCGTAAAATGGGAAATGATTAAGACAAATCCGTTTCCTTCCGCGAATAAACCCAAAACGAAATATAAAAAGCGGGATATGTGGACCGCGGAGTACATTTGGACTGCCCTAAATGCGTGTACAGATATGAAATTGTATCTGGCTATCAACCTGGCTTTCGCCTGTTCTTTAAGAATCGGCGAGATTTCAGGGCTGACCTGGGATAAAATTTTCATTACAGACGCGCATATTGCCCGTGACGATGCCTATCTTTTGGTCGATCAGGAGCTGGCAAGAGTTTCCCGGCAGGCCCGAGAGCAGCTAGATGACAAAGATATTATATTTATTTTTCCTTCGTTAATGCCGAACACCACCACGAACCTTGTACTTAAAAAGCCAAAAACAGAATCCAGTATCCGTAAAGTCTGGATACCAAAAACACTGGCCTATATTTTGAGAGAGTGGAAGACTACCCAGGATGAATTCAAAGACTTTCTTGGACAAGACTATTATGACTACAACCTGGTTCTGACATTTCCCAACGGACGGCCTGTGGAACACAGGATTATTGGAAAAGATTTTGACAATTTGAGGAAAGAGGCCGGACTGCCTGACGTTGTATTCCATTCGTTAAGACATTCCAGTACCACATACAAATTAAAACTGAACCACGGTGATTTAAAGGCAACCCAGGGAGATACCGGTCATTCTCAAGTCAATATGATTACGGATGTATATGCCCATATCCTTGACGAGGACCGGAAAATAAATGCTCTAAAATTTGAGACTGCTTTCTATGCAAAACATGATTTAAGAAAAGTTGCCCCTCCAGAGGAGGAGAACGCCGAACTGGCCGGGTTGGTTGCACAGTTGCAGCAATCACCGGAATTAGTGCAGATGTTAAGCGCTATGTTGGGTAAACAGGCTATTAGCAAGTAATTGGTGCTAATTTTCTATTAGCAAATTTATTAGCAAACCAATAAACGCTATGGAAATCGACCTCACACCTATTAGCAAAAATGTATGATTATAAAATTTTTATGCAAGACAAAATCTTCTAAGCAAATTTCGGGTAAACAAAAAGAAAGTGCCGAAAACCCTTGATTTTCCAGCACTTTCAACGTTCCCGAGGTGACTTGAACACCCGACCTACCGCTTAGGAGATGGACCCAGTGCATATATTCCCTATCAACGGAGATAAAGAAAATGCAGTTATATCAAGGCATTTCTCCACATTCACTGTAAACCTCGTACAAGCAAAATCAAGCAAAAACAAAGGATTTTAGCCCCCTATTGTTTGCACTCTGTTTGCAAAGGCGCGAATTTTAGCGTTAGCCAAAAGTTCAATTCCCGTCGGGACTTAATTATATTTATGGTCTCGTGGACATAGTCTACCATACATAGAGGCTCATTACAAGAGGTATTGAGCCAGTAAAAGTGCCTGTTTTATCTTTCCCAGGAAAGGTAGAGCAGGCACTTTTTTCATATCTAAACTTAGAAAGAAATGAGGTGAAATCATGAATACACAGATTATTGCCATAGCCAACCAAAAAGGTGGTGTCGGCAAAACAACCACTTGTGCCAATCTTGGAATTGGTCTGGCTCAGTCTGGGAAGAAAGTCCTTCTGATTGACGGAGACCCACAGGGAAGCCTGACCATCAGCTTGGGCAATCCCCAACCTGACAAGCTGCCCTTTACACTGTCAGACGCTATGGGCCGTATTTTGATGGATGAACCAATTCGTCCCGGCGAGGGTATCCTGCACCACCCTGAGGGCGTAGACCTGATGCCTGCGGACATCCAGCTATCTGGTATGGAGGTATCTCTGGTAAACGCTATGAGCCGAGAAACCATTCTGCGACAATATCTGGACACGCTGAAGGGGCAATACTCTCATATCCTTATTGATTGCCAGCCCTCCCTGGGTATGCTTACGGTCAATGCACTGGCTGCCGCTAATAGGGTTATAATCCCCGTCCAGGCAGAGTATCTTCCCGCTAAAGGTTTGGAGCAGCTTTTGCAAACTATCAATAAGGTTCGCAGACAAATCAATCCCAAGCTGCAAATTGATGGGATTCTGCTGACGATGGTAGACAGCCGAACCAATTTTGCCAAAGAAATCTCCGCTCTCCTGCGCGAAACCTATGGCAGTAAGATCAAGGTGTTTACATCAGAAATTCCTCATTCTGTCAGGGCTAAAGAAATCAGTGCTGAAGGAAAAAGCATTTATGCCCATGATCCTAATGGCAAAGTGGCTGAGGGCTACAAAAATCTGACGAAGGAGGTATTGAAACTTGAAAAGCAGCGCGAAAAAAATAGAGCTGGCCTCAGTAGATGACCTGTTTTCTACTGAAGAAAGTCGGCAAGACGAGCAACTGGAAAAAATTCAGGAAATTCCCCTATCTGAACTGCATCCGTTCAAGGATCACCCCTTCAAGGTCAAGGATGATGATGCAATGATAGAAACCGCAGACAGTATCAAAAAGTATGGAGTTTTGGTTCCTGCGATTGCCAGATCACTGCCTGATGGCGGTTATGAGCTGGTAGCCGGTCACAGACGCCGCAGAGCCAGCGAATTGGCCGGAAAAGAAACCATGCCTGTCATTGTGCGCGACTTGGATGACGATGCTGCCACAATTATTATGGTTGACAGCAATTTGCAGCGAGAAAATCTGCTCCCCAGTGAAAGGGCCTTTGCCTACAAAATGAAGCTGGAAGCCATTAAACATCAAGGAGCAAGAACAGACCTGACTTCTGTTCAAGTTGAACAGAAGTTGAGCGCCAGAGACCAGGTGGCAAAAGAAGCCGGTGAACGAAGCGGTATCCAGGTAATGCGATATGTTCGTTTGACTGAGCTGATTCCAGAGCTTTTGGATATGGTGGATGAAAAGAAAATCGCATTTAATCCAGCCTACGAACTCTCTTTTTTGAAACCGGACGAACAGCAAATGCTGGTGGAAACAATGGACTATGAGCAGGCTACCCCTTCTCTCTCTCAGGCTCAGCGAATGAAAAAGTTCAGCCAGGATGGGAAATTGTCAGAAGATGTGATGCTTGCCATCATGTCAGAGGAAAAAAAGAGTGATCTGGATAAAGTGACCTTGAGCAGCGATACCTTGCGAAAGTATTTCCCCAAAAGCTATACACCGGCCAAAATGCAGGAAACCATTATTAAACTGCTGGAACAATGGCAGAAAAAACGCCAACGAGATCAGGAACGATGAAGGGAGAGCCTATGAAAGATATTGCAGCAAGGGAGCTGAAAGGCCACAACATTCTTGCAGTGGAGCGATTTTGGGACAGCACTTGCTGGATGATTGAGTTTACTGTCTTGCGCCCTACTGCTTATGGAGAACCCGGTGACGAAATGAGGCTTTTTCTCACAGAGGACGGGTATCAGTCAGCTCTGCAAAGCCAGCAGCGTCGAGAAATCAAAATTAAGAGATATGCTCATGTTATTGAGGGGCATATCATCGACTTCAAGCCTAAAAAACACCGTCGTTCATAACCGATACAACGAAAGGAAAGGAATGAATATGTGTACTGTAAGAGAAATCCGAGAAGCTATTCAAGAAGATTGCCGCTCACAGCGTGATATGGAATCCACCGAGATTGACCGTGTTTTTCAAACCTTACCATTTTCTCAGGAAAGGGATCTGTTTGATAAACCACCAATGCCAAAACGCCCCTACCGACGCAAGAAAAAAGATACAGACAGACCCTAACCGCTGCCACAATTCTCTTATGAATTGCGGCTTTTTTCATACCTGAGAAATGAAAGGAGTGAAGTAAATGGCTGTTTTTCGTGTAGAACGCACTGGCGATTACACGGTTATGAGCAATTTCCATCTAAAGGATAAACGGCTTTCTTTGAAGGCAAAGGGTCTCTTGTCGCAGATGTTATCTCTGCCAGATGACTGGGATTATACGCTGTCAGGACTCAGCTATATCAATCGAGAAAGCAAAGATGCAATCCGCTCTGCTGTCAATGAGCTTGAAACAGCCGGATACATTCGGCGCAGACAGACAACTGATGCTTCTGGTAAATTCGCAGCCAATGAGTATACCATTTTTGAGCGTCCCATCGAGGGAGAACCGATGTTGGATAAGCCGTCGTCGGAAAACCCGATAACGGTAAACCCGTCAGCGGTAAATCCGTTACCGGAAAATCCAACACAATTAAATACTAAGAAATCAAATACCCAAAAACAAAATACTCATGGATCAAATACCGATTCCATTCCCTTCCGGGAAACAGCGGCGGCAATACCGCCGGAACGGAAAGGAAGGGATGCGATGTCTGTCACAGAGATAGAAAATTATCGGGAATTGATTTTGGAGAATATCGAGTATGACTGTCTGAAGCAGCGTTATCCTCTCTACCTGGATGACCTGAATGAGATTGTAGAGCTGTTGGTAGAAACGGTCTGTGCCAAACGAAAGACCACCCGGATCTCTGGCGCGGACTTTCCTCACGAGATTGTACGCTCCCGCTTTTTGAAGCTGGACAGCTCTCACATCGAGTTTGTCATGGACTGTCTGCAAAAGAACACCACCCAGGTACGCAACATCAAGCAGTACCTGCTTGCAGTGCTGTTCAACGCTCCTACCACCATGAATAACCACTACACTTCACTGGTAAATCACGATATGCACGCAGGCGGCTGGTAATCAGCCGCTTTTGTATTACACCAAAGGAGGCACAGCATGAATCAGATTGAAATTTTCAATAGTCCAGAGTTTGGAAGCATTCGAATAGTCGAGGAAAATGGGAAATACCTGTTCTGCGGCGCTGATGTTGCAAAATCGCTGGGATACAAAGATACAGTAAACGCCCTAAAGACACATTGCAGAGAAGATGGGGTGGCGTTTTACCACCTCACCGATAATTTGGGGCGTGAACAGAAAGCTAAATTCATCAGTGAAGGAAATCTGTATCGTTTGATTGTCCACAGTAAATTGCCATCAGCAGAACGATTTGAGCAATGGGTCTTTGACGAGGTTCTTCCTACCATTCGCAAGCATGGGGCCTATCTCACAAAAGAAAAGCTATGGGAAGTAGCTACTTCACCGGAGGCGCTGCTCAAGCTCTGCTCGGATCTTCTGGCTGAGCGAGAGGAGAATGTATCTCTGCGCATAGCAAACGCACAGCTGGAGGGTAAAGCCGCTTTCTATGACCTGTTCATTGATTTGGAGCATAGCACCAATCTCAGAACTACTGCCAAAGAGCTTGATGTACCGGAACGCCGCTTTGTCCGATTTCTTCTGGAAAAGCGTTTTGTGTACCGCACTGCGTCCGGCAATGTACTGCCCTATGCAAAGCCAGCCAATGAAGGGCTGTTTTGTGTAAAGGACTACTGCAATCACGGACATACCGGTTCTTATACGCTGATAACACCGCAAGGCAAGCTGTATTTTGCCGAACTGCGAGACAGTATCCTGATGGTGATATGATAAATCACTATTTTCTCCGGCGGCTGGTGGTCCCGCCTTAGAAAGAAGTGCACCACCCCTGCACATTTTGTGGAAAGGAGGCGATGAAAATGCAGGAAGAAGTGGAAAACAGGACTTTAACGCTGGTTGTCAGCGGAACAAAGTTCACCGGTCGGCTGCTCAAAGCCGCCATCAGCAAGTACATGGCCCACTGCAAGGAAAAGAAGCTGCAAAAGAAAAGAAGCCGTGATGCTCCTGTGACACCCCACGGAAAACAGACCGTCAAGCAGCTCATTGGTCAGAATCAGGGGATCTCCAATATCGAGATCACAGACCCTTCCATCAAGGAATTTGAGAAGATCGCCCGGAAATATGGTGTGGATTATGCGGTGAAGAAAGACCGCAGCAGCTCCCCACCCAAGTACCTGATCTTTTTCAAAGGCCGTGACGCCGATGCGCTGACCGCTGCATTTACCGAGTACACCAGCAAAAAGGTCAAGAAGGCCGAGAAAACGGAACGCCCGTCTGTGCTGGCAAAACTCAGTCAGTTCAAAGAGATGGTCAAAAATGCCGTGGTGGACCGCACCAAGCGAAAGGAGCTGGAACGATGAAAAAGCAGTTTGACACCAAAAAGCTCGTTTTGCTGAACCTGCCCTATCTCCTGATGGGGCTGTTTGCTACCAACTTCGGGGAGGCATGGCGATTGGCTCAGGGGGCAAATGCTTCAGAGAAATTCCTTTCTCTGTTTGCTGTCCTGCCTGGGGCGCTGCAAAGCTTCTGGCCCAGCCTGCACCCGTTGGATCTGCTGGTGGGGCTGTGCTGCGGTGCTGGCCTGCGTCTGGCGGTGTACCTCAAAAGTAAAAACGCCAAGAAGTACCGTCACGGTATGGAGTATGGCTCTGCCCGTTGGGGGACCCGTGAGGATATTGCTCCCTACATCGACCCGGTGTTCCAGAACAATGTCATTCTCACAAAAACCGAAAGCCTGACCATGAACAGCCGACCCAAGGACCCAAAGACCGCCAGAAACAAAAATGTGCTGGTGATCGGCGGCTCCGGTTCCGGTAAGACCCGCTTCTGGCTCAAACCGAGTGCGCCCGTAAGGGCGGTATAAATCCTACCTTGAGCAAGTAGTAGGTAAAAGTATCAAGCGGCATTGTGCCGCAACCTATCATTCCCCGTCTTACCCCAAAAGGGAAACCGGAGGGCGACCATAGCATGACGGAGGACACGGGGCGCTGAAGCCTCAGAAGCGCCGGCGTGACGGAATGAAAATCCACGTATGAGGATGGAAGCTAGACTGCTTGAATGACAGCCTGAAATCGGGACCAAGAGCGTACCCCTGACGTAGAGAGGTTGTACTCGTCAGTGTTCCTGACAGTCGCATTGTTTGGCTATGCGGCTGCTGATACTCGGAGCAGGTTCAGCCACGGGAAAGTGGAAAAAGGCGAACGTCACATACCGACAACGTGGAACGCTTGTTTATACCGTACTAAACGGGGATTGCCTAAAGTGAAATGCCGAAAGGCTATGAAAACGCTGAAATGCGGGGTTCTGAATATTCACCATGGCAACAGAGTTCCCATAGTAGTCTGCGGACGGGAAAGCCGTCTACATGGCAAAGGGGAACAGTGAATCATTTTCAAAACAGAAAGGATGGTGTGTGAGACACTATGAGAAATCCGATTCATGTCTTGAAAAGCCTTGAAGAAAAGGCAAGTGTAAGTAACAACAAATATGAAAGATTATATCGCAACCTATACAATCCAGAGTTCTATCTCCTTGCATATGCGAACATTGCGAAATCGCAGGGGAGCATGACGCAGGGGGTAGACGGGCAGACGCTGGACAACATGAGCCTGCCGAGAATTAACCGGATTATTGAATCCATACGCAACAGGACATATCAGCCAAAGCCTGCAAAAAGAAAGTACATTCCTAAAAAGAACGGGAAACTTCGCCCGTTGGGAATCACTTCTACTGATGATAAGTTAGTGCAGGAAGTGGTCAGAATGATTCTTGAAGCAATCTATGAGCCGACATTCAGCAACAATTCACACGGTTTCAGACCAAAAAGAAGCTGTCACACGGCACTTACGCAAGTGAAGAAAAACTTCACAGGTGTTACATGGATTGTCGAGGGAGACATTAAGGCGTGCTTTGATAACTTCGACCATCATGTGTTGGTTGAATTACTGCGGAAAAGGATTTCAGACGAGGCTTTTATCGGTCTAATCTGGAAGTTCCTGAAAGCCGGATATATGGAACAATGGCAGTACAACTGCACCTACTCCGGTGTTCCGCAGGGCAGCGGTATCAGTCCGATATGTGCAAACATCTACCTCAGCGAACTGGACAACTATATGCAGGAATACAAAGAAAAGTATGATTGCGAGCCAGAACGCAGAAGGACGACCAGAGAATACGAGCGGGCGTCCCGGAGATACAGAAAGGCACGTAAAGCGTTAATGGGCGCAGAAAAATCAACTCCTGAACTGGTAAAAGAATTTAAGGATTCCAGAAGGAAGAAGATGGATCAGCACTATTACAATCCGTTTGAGGAGGGCTTCAAGAAAATCCAGTACAACCGTTACGCCGATGATTTTGTAATTGGCGTTATCGGCTCCAAAAAGGACGCAGAAAAAATCAAGGAAGATGTAAAAATCTTTCTCCAAGAAAAACTGCATTTGGAAATGTCCGAGGAAAAGACGAAAGTCACCCATTCCAGTAAGCCGGTACGCTATCTGGGGTACGATTTCAAAGTAATCCATTCCAAGAACATGAAGCGTTGTAAAAACGGCGACATGAAACGGGTGTGGTATGGAAAAGTATTCCTGTATATGCCGAAAGAAAAATGGATTAAAAAAGCGATGGAACGGGGAGCGATACAGGTGAAACGCAACAATGACACAGGCAAAGAAATGTGGCGGCCTATGCCAAGGAAAGACCTGATGAACCGCAGCGATGCAGAGATTGTGTCTACTTTCAATTCCGAAATTCGAGGGTTATATAACTTCTATCGGATAGCAGAAAACGTAGGCGCATTGCACAAGTATTACTACATGGTGCGGTACAGCATGTTAAAAACTCTGGCAGGAAAGCACAGAACGAATGTCAGTGTTATTAAGAAGCGGCACATGGTAAACGGAGTACTGAGAATCCCATACGATACAACTAAGGGACGTAAATACTGCGAATTTTACCATGATGGATTCAGAAAGCACAGCGACGGCTATGACAATGTGGCAGACGTTATGCCGAGTTATAGGAAATATGACAGCAGGCACACGATAGTAAACCGCATAAAGGCCGGAGTATGCGAGATTTGCGGGGAACATGCAGACTATTTATGTATGCACCACGTAAGAACGCTGAAATCGCTGAAAGGCAGGGATATATTTGAGCAGAAAATGCTGAAAATGAGAAGAAAATCTCTGGCTCTCTGCCCTGACTGCTTTGAACTCTTACACGAAACCAAAGAATCAAGGTGATTCATGGAAAGCCGGATACGCTGAGAGGTGTACGTCCGGTTTGGGAGGCGGCTCCCTGAAACCTACTGATGAAAGTCAGCAAGGCGCAGGGTGCCTACCTCATATTTGATGCAGATGCACAGTTCTTATGTGGTCACAGACCCGAAGGGAACCATTTTGGTGGAGTGCGGGAAAATGCTCCAAAGGGGCGCACCCAAACTGGGAAAGGACGGAAAGCCCATGAAGGATAAGCACGGCAAGGTCATTTATGAGCCATACCGCATCAAGGTCCTAAATACCATCAACTTCCGAAAATCAATGCACTATAACCCTTTCGCCTATATCCATAGCGAAAAGGACATCTTGAAGCTGGTCACAACGCTGATCGCCAATACCAAAGGCGAAGGCAAGGCCGGAGACGATTTTTGGGTAAAAGCAGAAACGCTGTTGTACTGCGCGCTTATTGGCTATATCCACTATGAGGCTCCGGTGGAGGAGCAGAACTTCTCCACCCTCATTGAGTTCATCAACGCCATGGAAGTCCGGGAGGATGACGAGGAGTTCAAAAACCCCGTAGACCTGATGTTTGACGCATTGGAAGCCGAGAAGCCAAACCACTTTGCGGTGCGCCAGTATAAGAAATATAAGCTGGCCGCTGGAAAAACAGCCAAGTCGATCCTGATTTCCTGTGGTGCGCGCCTTGCGGTATTCGACATTGCAGAGCTGCGTGAGGTCACGGCCTATGATGAGCTGGAGCTGGACACTCTGGGAGACCGGAAAACTGCCCTGTTCCTCATCATGAGTGATACTGACGATAGCTTCAACTTCCTTATTTCCATGTGCTATACCCAACTTTTCAACCTGCTCTGCGAAAAAGCCGACGATGTGTATGGCGGCAGGCTCCCAGTCCATGTGCGCTGTCTCATTGATGAAGCCGCCAATATCGGGCAGATTCCTCGTCTGGAAAAACTGGTGGCCACTATCCGAAGCCGTGAGATCTCCGCCTGTCTGGTGTTGCAGGCGCAGAGTCAGCTCAAGGCGCTCTATAAGGATAATGCGGATACCATCATCGGCAACATGGATACTTCCATCTTCCTGGGCGGTAAGGAGCCAACCACCCTCAAGGAGCTGGCTGCCGTGCTGGGCAAGGAAACCATCGACACCTACAACACCGGAGAGAGCCGTGGCCGGGAAACCTCCCACTCTCTCAACTATCAAAAATTGGGGAAAGAGCTGATGAGCCAGGATGAGCTTGCGACGATGGACGGAAACAAGTGCATCCTCCAGCTGCGTGGCGTGCGTCCTTTCCTTTCGGATAAGTACGACATTACCAAGCACCCCAATTTCAAGTACACTGCCGACGCCGATGACAAGAACGCTTTTGACATTGAAGCATTCCTGTCCGCAAGGCTGAAACTCAAGCCCAATGAGGTCTGCGATGTATATGAAGTAGACACAAAGGGCGCTTAACTTCGTTCCGCTTTTGAAAGGAGTGATCTTATCTATTCGCCGCACCTGCCCTCTACGGGCCATTGGCGTACAAAGCGGACAATCGCAAGAAAAATAATGAAAAAGGAGGACAGCCGGAATCATGCCCCCAGAAACCGGGCGGCAGATTGTTCCGGCTTTTGTATGCCTATGAAACATGACAAACCTATTTTTTAATCAGATTCCGGCTAACAAACTATATGGCATTTTTTGAACAGGCAATCACCGTTCTTCAGACCCTCGTTATCGCGCTCGGTGCCGGTCTCGGTATCTGGGGCGTTATCAACCTGCTGGAAGGTTACGGCAACGACAACCCTGGTGCAAAATCACAGGGCATGAAGCAGCTCATGGCCGGCGCTGGTGTAGCCGTAGTCGGCATGGTCCTTGTACCTCTGCTCTCAGGGCTTTTCTCTGTCTAAGCGTCCCCGCATGAAATCCTTGCCGCTCCCGCAGTTTTGCGGGGGCGGCGGAAAGGAGGTTGACACCGTATGGATTTCTTACTTGAAGCCCTGACAAATTGGCTGAAAGAAATGCTGGTGGGCGGTATTATGAGCAACCTTTCGGGGATGTTTGACAGCGTAAACCAACAGGTCGCGGATATATCCGTACAGGTAGGCCAGACCCCACAGGGATGGAATGGCAGTATTTTCAGTATGATTGAGAATCTGTCCAACTCCATCATGGTGCCGATTGCAGGCGTGATCCTGGCTATCGTGATGACCGTAGACCTGATCCAGATGATCGCAGACAAGAACAACCTGCATGATGTGGACACCTGGATGATTTTCAAGTGGGTGTTCAAATCAGCCGCTGCCATCCTCATTGTCACAAACACATGGAATATCGTGATGGGCGTCTTTGATATGGCGCAGAGCGTGGTGGCACAGGCGGCAGGGATCATCGGTTCGGATGCGTCCATTGACATTTCCTCAGTTATGACCGATTTGGAACCGAGGCTGATGGAAATGGATCTGGGGCCGCTGTTCGGGCTGTGGTTCCAATCCCTCTTTATCGGCATTACCATGTGGGCGCTGTATATCTGTATCTTTATCGTCATTTATGGCCGTATGATCGAGATTTACCGCGCGTCCAGAAGTGCCGCTTTTCATCCAAAGGCGGTACGCGGGCATTTTGGGAATCCGGCTTTGGC